>JAEEGL016938070.1_pt1 | contig 14620 bp, 19 predicted proteins | sample 9134231 | NCBI WGS metagenome assembly JAEEGL01 (sample SAMN16246548, study PRJNA631951) | gut metagenome | biome: gut microbiome; feature: rumen; material: fiber-attached | host: Bos | place: Iran: Karaj | collected 2018-10 | reverse complement strand
CTAAACCTGATCCACCGTGGACGCATGAAAAGATAATCAGTTAAAGGCTGGTCTTTTCATGCGTTTTTCTTTTGCCCAAAACCTCTTAACCGGTTATCGGTCCGGAAAGAGGATTATATGAAAGAATTAAAAGAAGAAACACTTGGACAGAGAATAAGAGCACAGAGGATTAGAATCGGGATGACACAAGATGAATTAGCGGAGACACTTTGCATACCTAAGTCGACTATATCTGCATATGAAAACGATAAAATTGATATTAAAGTCAGCAGGCTAATTGAAATATCAAAAGTGTTAAACATATCGCCTAATTTCTTACTTGGTTATAAAGATGATTTTGAAAATGGAGAAGATGAGTGTTTATACCAAACAATAACCTCTTTGATTAAGAGAATTGATGATGAAAGGATTCAAAAATTATTAGTAGAACAGATTAAAGATGCAGTAAAACTATTTTCAAATGATAGTATGCAATGATTCTTACATGATTTAATAGGCTAATTTTTTTTATATTGCATAATATCGCTAACATTACAATTTAGAATAGCACATAATTTATCAATAGTTTCGGTGCTTACAGGTTGGTTTTTTTTCAATCTCATTAAAGTTGAATGACCGATTCCGAGCTGACATAATTTGTACTGAGATATATTCTTTTCTTTAGCAATAATCCATAAATTATCGTAAGTTATCATTTTGTATACCGTTGCCTTTTTTCTTATAATGCTATATAATCCCCATTAAGGGTAGTAGTCTTAAAAGGGTATTACCCTAATTAGGGTATTATCGTAAAGGGGCAACATGAAAATAAACTATAATCTTGTAGGAAGAAAAATAAGGCATTTTCGAAGGATTAAAAATATTACACAAGAAGAACTGGCTTTTGAAATAAATACTTCTCCTGCATATATAAGCAACATAGAAAGAGGAAAGAAAAAGCCTAGTTTGCAAAAGCTTTTCGAAATAGCGGATATTTTAGGCGTGACTATTAACGATCTTGTTTATAGTTCTTCTGAAAATGTTGTATTTTTGAATAGCAAGGAATTATCGGAATTAATATCTCTTTGTACACCAGATAAACAACAGTTATTAATTAATAGCATTTCTTCTATAATACAGTCTTTTATCACATAATAACCGCATGGAAAATGCTCTATCGGTTATTTTTTTTTATAATTTTAACCTATGAGTTAAGTACTTAACCTGGAGGATATGGTCGTAAAACATTATTTATATTATTTTTGTGATAAATAAGGAATGAGGTGAACTCAAATGGAATCGAATGAAGAACGGCGAAATGATAATCAAACAATTAAACAAAAAATTAGAGAACGGTATAAAGGGGTTGATGAAGAAATCCTAGATGTAATTCCGGCGACGCCCCAAGAGGATTTTTATAGATCCGAGGCTCGTAAGCGTGTAGCTGTATACGCCAGAGTTTCTACTGATGATCCAAATCAAACTTCATCTTATGAACTTCAAAAGAATCACTATGAAGATTTAGTTAACAGGAGGACAAATTGGGAATTAGTAGATATCTATGCTGATGAGGGTATTTCAGGAACTTCGTTGCAACATCGAGATAACTTTATTCGAATGATAGAAGATTGTAGGGCGGGAAAAATAGACTTGATTGTAACCAAGAGTGTTTCTCGTTTTGCAAGAAATATTATAGATTGCATCGGATATGTTCGACAATTAAAAGCTTCAGAACCACCTATTGGAGTTTTCTTTGAAACAGAAAATATATTTACACTAGATGAAAACTCAGAAATGTCGCTTTCGTTTATTGCAACATTAGCACAAGAGGAAAGCCATACTAAATCTGAAATAATGAATGCGTCTATAGAAATGAGATTTAAGAGAGGAATTTTTCTTACTCCTGTACTATTAGGATATGATCATGATGAAGACGGAAACTTGATAATAAATGAAGAAGAGGCAAAAACAGTCAGGCTTATATTTTTTTCATATTTGTATGGTTATTCTACACAAAAAATAGCAGATGCTTTGACGGAACTGGAAAGATTGACTAAGAGAGGTAATCAATCATGGTCGCCGGGAAGTGTATTGCAGATTTTAACCAATGAAAGATATTGCGGTGATGTTTTGGCAAGAAAGACTTTTGTTCCTAATTATTTGAATCATAAATCTAAAAAGAATAATCATGATAGAAATCAATATCGGCAAAAAAATCATCACACGGCTATTATTTCACGTGAAGATTTCTTTGCAGTTCAGAAAATGATTAGGAATGCAAAGTATGGTAATAAAGGTTATTTCCCAGAAATGAAGGTAACAAAAAAAGGACCATTATTGGGTTTTATTACGGTTCATCCTAAGTGGGCGGGATTTACTACTGAAGATTATTATCAAGCTAGCGATAGTGTTTTGGAAGGTATAACGAAAATACCGTCTAAGCAATTGAAATATGAAGTACAAAAAGGATCAGTCGATTTAAGTGGCTATGAATTGGTTCGAACACAGTTTATGTCTTCATATGGGCAATTGGAAATGACTATTTCGCCGACAAGGGTTTTATTTAATAAGGTCAGTGTGAATAAACTAAAGAATATTCATAGGATTGAGCTAATGGTTCATCCATATGAAAAGAAGATGGTAGTTCGAAAAGCATCTAATAATTCAAGATATGGACTGGAATGGAGCAAGGAAAAGGAAGGACAATGCTTCCCAAAAATAATAAGCGGAAGCGCGTTTATTCCAACATTGTATCGTTTATTTGGATGGGAAGATAATTCACAATATAAAATACTTGGAAAAGTATTTGGTACGGGAGATGATAGTTATCTTTTGTTTGAAATGTCTGAAGCGGTATTGTTAGTGTGTCAAGAAGAGGAAGAATATTTAGATGAAGAAAATTGTAAAAAAAGAATCCGACGAATAAAGGCGTATCCGGCAAGATGGGCAAATTCGTTTGGAGAAAATTATTATGAATCACTTGCACTAACAAAATTAGAGGAAAAATACGAAGAGGAATTATTATCATCAGAGGATGTTGTATACAGTGTTGGAAGTGAGGGTGTAACGACGCCTCGAGAGGCGGCAGATCAAATTAACGGAATATTAAGGGATATGGGTGTGAATGATGATTGAATTGATTTCAGATACAGCAATTGCAGAATTAGAAAAAGAAGAGGCCATTATTCATGATAATGACTTTTCGTATGAAGGATATCAAGTTGTTAGAGGAGAGTTTTTCGCACATTTATTTGAACCGTCAGTTACCTTGGCAAATGAGAAGGTATCAGTAAACGCGGCTTGTATAAGAAAACTTCCAGATACAGAATATGTACAATTCTTAGTTAATCCTACGGAAAAGAAACTTGCGGTCAAACCTTGTAATGAAACGGCAAAGGATTCATTTTGTTGGTCAATTATAGGAAAGGATGGAAAGAGAAAACCTAAAGCTATATCCTGTAAGATTTTTTTTGCTAAAGTTATGAATCTTATGGGATGGGATCCATCATTAAGATATAAGATTTTGGGAAAACTAATTCGAACAAATGAAGATTTATTATTTGTTTTTGATTTAAATTGTGCAGAGACATACCAGAAAAATAATTCGGAAGAGGGTAAAAATTCAAGGAAACCAATTTACCCGGATTCATGGAAGGAGCAATTTGGAGTTCCAGTAAAAGAACATCAGGATATCACATTAGTCAGCATTTTTGATGACTATACAGTTTTTAGGATTAATAAAGAAGAGGAAGGAAACGATGAAACCAACAATAACACTGGACATGAAGAAGAATCGAATTCGGATTCATAAAAACACATTAATGATTTTGGAATATCCTGAATTCATATACATATTGGTCAATCCACAAAAAAAGCGAATTGCAATTTGCAAGGCGAAAAATACAGATAAAGATGTTATCCATATTTCTCCCCATAGATGTTCTTATTGTGACATATATAGCACGGAACTAATGGAGAAAATATCAGCGTTAAACGAGAACATAATGAGCAATTTGTCGTATAGGCTTTCGGGAGAAAAGAGCAATAATATTGTAACTTTTGATATAGATTTATTTCAGATAATCATATAAATATGCAGGAGGCTGTTATGAATGAAAATGATAACTATTCCTTGAAGGTATTACCTCTGTTTCGGAGATTAGTTCAGCCACTATATGGACAGGATATTGAGGCGTTAAGGATGGAACTTATGAATAATCCTGGATCAAGAAAAATATACACATGGCGAGGAAATCATCTTGGAGACCAACAGAAGTATGATATTTGTGTTGAATTACAACTTCCAATACAAATCTCTGAAATGTTTTTTGAAGACTGGATTGAAGCAGCAATTTTCCTATGTAATAACCAGTTAAAAAGAAACGATCTCACAGATGAATACAGGAAATATCTTATTGGAATACTATTGAGATATTCGCTTACTAAGAGTGGAGATCCCAGTAAAACGGAAACTAAAACAAGAGCATCTATTGATATTGGGAGACAACAGTATATTTCTGCAGGAACTGTTCAGAAGTATAACCAGTATTCAGATGCGATTAATTGTATATTTGATTCAAGTGAAGAATTAGCAAATAGAATTTTGCTAGGAATAACGCGTGTTTCGCATGAAAATATTGTTGAATTATCTAGACTAAGTAAGGAAGAAATAAAATCAATTTCAAATAATGTAATCGAAAAAAACGTCGATCATATTACGATTGGATATATACGAAACGAAGTTAAATGGAGTCATATTCAAGATAGAGATATTTTAAGTAGAAAAGAAAGGCGAGAAAAAAGGGAAAATTTAAATGCTGGAATAAGAAAAATGCCACAATACAATCCAGACTCCGAGGTGAACAGCTTATGCATGACAATAGATTCTTGGATTTCATCTATGGAGAGAGTTAAGAGATCAGATAACTTTTCCAAAATAACGGGTAAAGCAAGTTTGCAACTTATGAATAAATTGACAAGTTTGGAACATACGATCGGTGGTATTCAAGAATCGCTTATGGAAAGGACGAATATATGAATAAAGATTTTGAAGATTTCATACCTAGAGTGCACTTTGAACTTATCCCTATTAAGGATTTAGTTTCAAATCAAGAATATCAAAGAAATTTATCGATGTTGCATGTAAAAAAAGCAGTTGAAAACTTTGACTTAAATCAAATTAATCCAATTAAAGTAAGTCGAAGGGACGGTGTAAATTTTGTCTTTAATGGTCAACACACTGCAGAAATAGTTGCTATGGCATCGGGAAGCAGGGAAACACCAGTATGGTGTATGGTATATGATGATTTGGAATATTGCGAGGAAGCCGATATTTTTGCTAATCAGATGAAGAATGTTAAACCGTTGCAACCGTTAGAGATATTTAATGCCCATTGTGAAGCTGGAAATGAGAAGGAACTCCTAATTAAAGGGCTGGTAGAATCTTATGATCTTAAAATAGGTCTTTCATCAACGCCGGGATACATATGTGCAGTAGGAACACTAGAGAATATTTTTGATAAGTACGGATATGATGCACTGGATCGAGTTATTAAATTAATCGTAATCACATGGGAAGGCGAACTAAAATCCTTTTCGGCAAATATAATGAATGGGGTTGCTAGATTACTTCATGCTTTTGGAGATACAATTAAAGATGAAACATTTAAGGATAAGTTGGGAGAAATATCAATAAAGGAATTATCCAAAACAGCCAGGGAACGAAGAGCAGGTTCTTTAGGATATGCTGAAGCGATGCTTATTGCATATAATAAACGAAATAAGTATCCCTTGAATTGGCAAAAACTGTATTCGAATAAAGGTATAACTGTAGCCGAACAGGAAAGCATGGCAGTTAATCAATGAAATAATATAAAATGAAAAGCATAATCGTTATGATTATGCTTTTTGTAAAAAAGAAAAAATTAACTAAAAGTAAATATTTTAGAAAGTAATTAGCGTGATATAATTATTGTATATTCGATTTTGGGTGAGGTTGTTAATACGAGATGAATAAAGTCGAAAAAATAATTAAAGATTATATTGCCTGGAAAACTATCGAAGAATCAAGGGAATATCAAAACAAATCAGTTTGCGAAAAAGAGAAATACAGACTAAAGTATGACGAGGATGCAAAATATTATTCTCAACTGGGTTTAGACGATGAAACTTCTTTACATGCGGATGTCATTGTATCATTTTGGACTATTTATAAGACCTTATTGAGAAATGAGGTTAATTGGAACGCGTCCAAATCTCTTGCCTCCTTAAAGGCATTAGATAGGCAGATAGAAGACGAAAACTTATATCAACATCAAAAGATTAACGAAGTCAATAAGATGATCTTACCTTTTGCAGAGGTATGTTATACCAAAGGTAATTACATGCTTCTTCCCAAAGGTCAAAGGGAAATGAATGCAGCGAGATATAGATTAACAGAAGATCGAATCGATGCGACTTTATTCCAATGTTTTGGGAAAGGGAAACTATCCGTATTTTTTGGGTCAGATGATGAGGTTCGAAAATGGATCCTTTCTCAAAAACTACAACTGATGTTTATTGACGAAGATATTAGTCCCAATAAGTTAAGATGGTTGACAAATTCAGCAAAAGAAAAATTAATTACTGAAATGTCTACAAAAGAATTATTGGAATATATAAATAATGCGATAGATTTTATCAAAGAAAGAGATAAACTTTTGTAATAAATCATTTTGATTTGTAATGATTTTTGCATAAACAGTGAGGGGACATTCTTGTTATTAAATATCGTAAATGAAGTAAAAAAGGCTTTAGACAATGATCTATATTTGTCAGCATTATGTTTAGCTCTTACAATTCCTGATATATGTGGGAAAGCCGAGTATCCAAATTACGGAAATAAGAAAAGGTATACCCTATGGTTTGATGAACATATCGGGAATTACGAAAATCCGGATAATGCAGAACTTTTGAAAAGATACAATTCAGGAGACGATTCAAATGAGAATTTTGAATGCCCGTATTTAAGTGGTGAAGTGGTGTATTCATTAAGGAATCAAGTTTTGCATCAAGGAACTCCCAATATCGAAAAAGAAACGATTAAAGAAGACCGTAATAAAATAGATCGATTTATTCTTTTAAAAGAGCCTAAAAACGAATTTGATATTTATTCTGATACTTCATCTTATACAAAAGATGGTTGGTGGATGTATCAAAAAGATATAAAAAGAACCTATAGTGTGAGTATACGAAGATTATGTCTTATTATTTGTTGGACTGCAGAGGTATATTATAAAGATAACAAAGATAAATTTGATTTTTTTGATTACATTTTGCTAGATAAAGGCCATGAATATGATGACATTTTCAGTGTCAAATCCAAGGGATAGATGATTATATAAAAAATGTTTTGAAGATATTTATAAATGAATGAAAAAAATGAATGATGATTTTGTAGTTGATAAGAATTATTATAATAATCTTGATATTGAAGGGTTCTCGAAGATGATGAAAGACCCCTCGTTTTGCTATAAGTTTTATTGGTTAGAGTCAATAGTTATTATAATTTCTGAAGGGAAAACATATGCAACTTTTGATGAAATAATCAATAAAATGATCACTAATGCGTGGTATTCGGTTCTTGAATATAAAATCCATCTGAGTACTTTGATTTGTGGTGAAATAAAAGATGGCCTTGAACGGGCCATAAATAAGCTTCAAAGTTTGAGCGGATTAAACAGTGGGTCAACACAAATAGAAATTGAGAATGCTATAAAACAGTTTGACAAAGAAATAAAAGATGAAAAGAAACAATTAACAAATATGGTTCCATATAGAGCTTTATCAGGATTTTTCGAGAAATCGCAAGAAGTGGTTCCATGGGATAAGCTTCAAAAACTAATTCAATTTGCGAATAAGTTTGATCAAGAAGTTGAATTATTGCCATACACATATAGTAATGATTCGGGTCTAAATAGAGTCATTTTTTTTAATCAAGACTGGATTAAAATGATTAAAGATAACGTAGTTCCAATTTTGGGATGGATTCAATTCGAGAAAGTAAAATGGCTTCAGATGATTAATCCAGAGGTGCCTGGGTTAGTTTATAAGCTTAGAGCATCCGATGAAAAAGAAAGAAAACTTGAAGCAGTGCGAAAATTGTGGAAAGGGATTCTAAGTATTCATCCTGTAAAAGATATTTTTACTGGAAAAGAAGTTGAAATACTAAATTTTGATGTAGATCATTTTATTCCAAGATCGTTTGTTATGAATGATGAACTATGGGATTTGCTTCCAATGGATTCGAACTTAAATTCTTCGAAGGGAAAAAAATTACCTTCATGGGATAGATATTTCGAAGAGTATGCAAATAATCAGTTTATGATGTATGAAGATATTCATAATTACGAAAAGATAAAAATATGTTTTTTGGAATGTTATAAAGATAATTTACATTCGACATGGGCATCTCAAGAATTATATATAAAAGGTAATGACAAAACTTCTTTCAAAGGCATATTGGAAAAGAACATGAGACCTATATATGATTCCGCCCACAGACAAGGATATTCATTATGGACAAGTTAGAGAAAAATAATAATATTGAGTACTATGACCAAAATGCAAGTTATTTCTTTGAAGAAACCGTTGATGCAGATATGTCATATTGGAGGAGTAAATTTATAGCATTATTGCCATGTGGAGGAAGAGTGCTTGATGCGGGATGCGGTAGTGGAAGAGATAGTAAAGCTTTTATACAAGAGGGCTTTTCTGTAATTGCATTTGATGCATCGAGAAAAATGTGCAAATTAGCGTCGGAATATCTTTCACAGGAAGTATGGCAGATGAAATTCGAAGAAATGTCTTTTTGCGATGAATTTGATGGCGTTTGGGCATGTGCATCGCTTCTTCATGTTCCTCCCCAAGAGATGGACTCAGTATTAACAAGAATCAGCAAAGCACTACAACTCAATGGGGTATTATATGCATCATTTAAATACGGTGATGGACTATCGGAAAGATCGGGAAGAATATTTACAAATTATACTGTGGATACAGTAGAGGATTTATTTTTAAGTAAAGGATTTAGTATTTTGGAGTGTGAAGAGTCTCAAGATGTCCGAATTGGAAGACAAGGAGAAAAATGGGTTAATGTATTAGCAAGAAAAAAATGAAGCATGAAAAGGAGTAAGTTTTATGGCTATGCGTTCCGTTGCATTATGCAATGGTGAATATATTGGAATAGAAACCATTTATACCGTGATAGATGGATGCCAAATAAATATAAAAGATAAAGTTGAAGCTTTAAGAGAAAAAAGCAGAAACAGAGAACTCTTTTGCCCATGTGGATGCGGTGCAAATCTTTTTCTTGTTGCTGGAGATAAACATTTACGAGAACAGCATTTTAGAATGAGAGAATCGGAAGGAACTCTTGAGTGTCATTGGCAAGATGAAGGAAAAACTTCGATTGATTCGAAGATTGTATTAAAATGTTGGCTCGAAGATAAACTCATGACAAATGACATAGAAGCGAGAGTACAAATTCATTCCGTTGATAACATAGAGAGGAAATATGAATTTTCGTTTTTATCGAAAGAAAAAAGGGTTGCAGTTAATTATTGTCATTACCGAGCGAATTTATCGGATGAAAAACTTGAAATAATTAACAGCAACAGTTTGGGAATATCCATTATCCATATTGTTGATAAAAAAAATGCTGGAACAGAAGGACAGTATCCTGAAGGTTTAATGAAGATTCAGAAAATACAGGGATATTGCTTATTATTAAGTATAAAAGAATCTGATTATAACGAAGCCTATATGTCGGCAATCTTTTACGAACAAGACTTAGATGGATTTTGGAAAGAGATAGAATTTGCCAACGGCGAGCTAAAAGCATATAACATAAACCCAAGAGGAGAGGTAGTATTTGAAGGGGTTTCTTTAACTGACATCCTTTTGGCCAGAAGGGCTCGTTTTATGTCCGAAAAGGAAAAGGAACAGAAAAGACGTGAAGAAGAAAAAGTTGAAGAGGAAAGAAAAAGACAGGAATGGATAAAACAGCAGGCTAGAATAGAAGAAGAAAATAGAAAAATCAGAGAAGAAATCGCAAGAAGAAAAGAGAGAATTCGAGCAGAAGAAGAACGAAAAAGAGCTGAGCAAGAAGAACGACTACGCCAGGAGAAAATTCAGCAAGCTGAAAGAATTCGTCAAGAAGAAATAAGACTAGCAGAAGAGAGAAAAGTAAGACAAGAAGAATTTGAAAAGAGTATTCAAACTTTGCTAGAACAGCAAGAAGAACCTGTTATAGACGAAGAAAATAACAGATGGGTTAAATGTGAATTCTGCGGATTAATAGATTTAGCAAGTAAGTTTAAATCTTATGGTGGTCCTGGACGAGTCAATTTGGGCACGTGCAGTGAATGTTCAAAAAACATTCCGATAGAAGAAAGATTAAAAAGACAAGTGCAAGATAATACGACTCAAAAGATTAAGTATAATCCTAATCTTTGTCCTGAACCGGGGTGTGGAGGAATATTGAAAGAAAAAAACGGACGATATGGCTCGTTTTTGGGATGCAGTAATTATCCGAGGTGTAGATATACAAGACAAATAAGAATATAAGTATTTAATTAAGCGGTTGAATATGATATGTGCATGCTGTAATAGCGAATATGAATTTGATATTTGTCCTTTTGCCAATGTCAATAAAAGATTGGAGAATACGTTTGTGGTTACAGAAACGACACGGGAAGATGACGAAGAGAACATATAAATAAAAATATGTTGACAAATAAAAAGAATATGGTATTCTATAATATTTCAAACTTATAGTTTCGTTTTGGGAGGGATATAATATGAATACTAATTTTATTATTGATTGGAAATTTGTTGCAGCTATTGGAGCAACCGCTGTAGGTATTATTATTGCTACAAAAATGGATTCTAAAACAATTGAAAATGTAACTAATCATTTTACAGATAAGGTTAATGAAAAAAATTTTATAAAATAATGATTGTTTTGTGGGGTGAAAATGCATATAAGAAATAGAATGGCAGATGTTGTCAAGCTTAGGTGCAATGTATGTCAGGAATTTTTGAAGTTTATAATTGTTGATCGTTGGCAAGAAATATTATATAAAATAGCTGAGGATGCGATAAAAAAGGATGCGCATTATAAAGACAAGTATATTTCGGTTTATGAAAAAATGCGTGAAATAGGAATAGAAAATTATTCTATTGAAGATATGGATGTTACCTTGATTTGTGCGATTGTTACACATCCGAGAAATCTTATTAACGTGAAAATTGACAAGGAAACAGTAAATAGACTTAAAGCTCTTAGAGAGGATCGTAATATTACACAACATTCTTCGGAGAACGAAGAACAGGAAGAATTATATTTACGTGCGTTGCTTTCTCTAATTGATACTAGAACATTTATAAGGGCGGTTGATAAATATGAAACACATATTGATGATGAAATCAGGAGAAATTATCGTCAAGAATGGGTTTCAAAAGTTGAAGAATTAAAGGATACAATCGACGAAGAAAGAATTAACTATATTAAGACAGTTAAAGATATTGAGAGAAGTATAAAAGAAATATGTTGTCTTGAAGGCGATGCTAAACGTAAGAAATTTTCTGAATACTGGCAACGTTATTATCAGCTACAATATAAACTAAAAACAGATGAACATGCTTTTGATTATTTCTCGATAAAGGCTTCTGACGCTGGATTTGAAGAAATGCATTTTTTTGCGGCTACTTATTATTTTTCAATTCGTGATTATGAGTCGTTTGTTCAAAAAGCAAGATTACATATAAACTCCTCACAAAAGGTAATAGAAAAAAAGATTAAAGAAGTGGTTGATTCTTTAAATAAATATTATGCTAGGCATAATGAGCTGACACATGAAATGTCTGGATTATTAGAAGAGATAAATGATAAGGGCTTTAATTATCATATTTACGAGGACGGAATCTACGATGATAATTGCAAAGATGAAATGAGAAATTGGTTTGTTTTCTGGAAAACACATTAATATAATAGAAACGTGATTTCGTTTTCCAAAATATTATTTATATTTTAAAGGACCGTTTATTCGGTCCTTTTTTATGTTCAGCGACATTGTACCTTGTGTACAGTATTTGGATAACGAAAATAGAGTTGTCTCAAACTATAATAAATCTTGTCAACGAGATAAGAAGCATAACCGGTTAAGCTTCAGCAATTCTATAGGAGGAAAGCATGGAACCTGAAGCAATTGATATTGACGAGTATACAAAAAGTGATGTGAATGCAAGATTCTATTTTCTTTATAAGAATTATCCTATAATGATTCCTCTCATAAAGAATTATAGAGAAGATCTAATTTCAGATGTCATTGATATGAAGGATTACAATCGAAGAGCTGCCAATGGTGATTTGGGTGTACGAGTTAGGGTATCACTTGGAACAAGTAGACCAACAGAAAATCAGGCGACCAGTAATATAGGAATTGCTAAAGCGATTGATGAAGGTGTTCTTGATGAAGATTTTTTTGAGAATACTGACAATCCGGAAGAACTGATTCGTAGGGTAGGAGTATATCACCGAGTCAGCATAGATTATGAAGATTTCAAAAATAAGATTGAAACACTAGACCCTATTGACCAATCAATATTGAAACCGTATCTTTGCCGACAAAAGACGCTTGCAGATATGGCAGATGAATTAGGAATCGGATACAGATCGATAGTTAACAGAATGAGTAAAATCAAAAAAAGGCTTAGCGATAAGATGGAGCCTAGACTTATGAAAGGAGTAATTAGAGATGGCATACAGAAGAGCAGAGGTTGAGGAAACCGCATTAAATGCAAAGAAGTTTGTTAGATATGAAGAGGGAGCGAAAAAATACAGCATGGGATTGTCTAAATTCCAGGTTATGGCTAGAGAAGCTAAGGCTACATATAAAGTTGATAAGCTTGTGCTTGTTAACTGCGAATTGTTCGAAAAATATCTGGAGACCTTTAGGGAGTTCTAAATACTTCATTATATATATGAAGAAAGAGAATCGAAAACGATAGCATATTATTGTATAACAGGGCTTTACGGAGTATAATAAATCTGTACGGATACTTTGTACTTACCATATGTTTTGGGTTCTCTATATTATAGGAGGAAACATAATGGCAAAGGCAAGGAAAGACTTACGAGGTCGAGCCCTTAGACGGGGTGAGATACAAAGAAAAGATGATTTGCGGTATATGTATTCATATACAGATCCGTTAGGAAGAAGAAAGTACATATACGCAAACGATCTTGCAGCACTCAGGGAGAAGGAACAAAGGCTTCAAAGAGATCAGCTTGACGGTTTGGATATATATGCCGCGGGCAGGGCTACAATTAATGAAACCTTTGATCGCTACATGTCAACTAAATATGAACTGAGAGATTCCACCAGAAGCGGGTACATGTATACATACAATCGCTTTATTCGAGATAACTTCGGAATGAAGAAGTTGATAGATATAAAGTACTCTGATGTTCTTCAATATTATTACTACCTGCTTAACGAGGTTGGGCTTGCTATTACCACATTAGATTCAATTCATTGTCTTCTCCATCCGACATTCGAATTGGCGGTAAGAGATGAAATAATTCGGAAGAATCCAACTGATGGTGTCATGAAGGAGATATCAAAAAAGGCAGGTAAGAATAAGGGCATAAGGCATGCACTTACTGTTGAAGAACAGAGAGCCTTCATGGACTATATGGCAACACATCCGGTATATTATCATTGGTGGCCATTGTTTACGGTTCTTCTTGGAACCGGGTGCAGAATCGGTGAGTGTTTAGGACTTAGATGGCAGGATCTTGATTTCAAGAATCGATTGATAAGCGTCAATCACAGCATTGTTTATTATTCTGATGAGAAAACGAAAAGTTCGGTTATGCGTGTCTCGCTTCCGAAAACAAAAGCTGGTATAAGAACCATTCCGATGCTCGATGTAGTCAAAGATGCATTTGAGATTGAAAAGGAAGAGCAGGAAATCAACGGCTATAATACACAGGTCTTAGATGGAATGTCAGGGTTTGTATTTACCAACAGATTTGGAAATGTTCCGAATCCGCAAACGGTAAATGATACGATTCGTAGAATCAGAAACAGTTACAATGCAGAAGAGATTCTTAATGCGAAAAAGGAAAATAGGGAACCGCTTTTACTTCCGGTATTCTCCTGTCATCATTTAAGACATACCTTCGCAACTAGACTCTGTGAGACAGAAACAAATCTTAAGGTTATTCAATCCGTTATGGGTCATGCTAGTATAGAAACTACCATGAATATATATGCGGAAGCAACCGAAGAGAAAAAGAAGGAATCGTTTGACGAATTAGCAGCAAAATTGGATAGTGTCTTTTAAGAAAGTTGAGCTGAAAAGAGTTTGACAACTACGAATGTGAAAAGACAATAATTTGGCAACGAATTCCTTTTTATGACAAAGAATTTCGAATTATCACAACTTTTACTGAAACAACTAATGCAGATTGTCAAAGCGTTTCAAACGGGATTAAGTTAATCGCCGACGAAATCCCGACGATGAAGTCACTCGACAAATAAACGGCTGATTTTCAAAGGCTTTCAAGGCATACAGGACAACGAAATCAGTTGTT
>JAEEGL016565520.1_pt1 | contig 14620 bp, 11 predicted proteins | sample 9134231 | NCBI WGS metagenome assembly JAEEGL01 (sample SAMN16246548, study PRJNA631951) | gut metagenome | biome: gut microbiome; feature: rumen; material: fiber-attached | host: Bos | place: Iran: Karaj | collected 2018-10 | reverse complement strand
TTCAATTCTTTTATCTGGTACACATACCATACCAACATTTGGTTCTATTGTACAGAAAGGGTAGTTTGCACTTTCTGCACCTGCTTTTGTAATAGCATTAAAAAGAGTAGATTTACCAACATTTGGTAGACCAACTATTCCAATTTTCATATCACTTACACTTCCTTTTTCATACAAGTAATATTATATCAAATATGCCTTAAATGTCAAGGATTTAACATAAAGTAGGAAAGGAGAAGAGGCATAAAAAATACCAAGAGATTTTTGTCTCTTGGCATAGTAAAATTAAGTTTTATAATATATATAATATCTGTTATTTTTTTCTTGGTTTTAAATCTTCAAAATAATCTGCTAAATGAGTAATATTTCCAGCTCCAATAGAAAGTACAATATCTTTTGGTTGAACTTCTTGTTTTAGTCCGTTTGCAATATCTTCTAGAGTAGGAGCATAGATTGCTTTTGTACCACTTTCGTTAACTAGTTTAACAACATCTTTTGAAGAAATTGTTCCATCATCTATTTCTCTAGCTGCATATATATCCATAATATATACAAGATCTGCATCTGCAAAAGCATGTGCAAAGTCTGCAAGTAATTCTTTTGTTCTAGAGAATGTATGTGGTTGGAAACATGCAATTATTCTTTTATGTTTCTTTTGTTTTGCAGCAGCAAGAGTAGCTTTAATTTCTGTTGGGTGGTGAGCATAATCATCATAAAGTTCAACACCTTCAGCAATTGTTTTCTTGTACTCAAATCTACGTTTAGCTCCACAGAACTTAGATAAACTCTTTTGCATATCTTCAAATTTAACTCCATATGCAAGACCAGTAGTAATAGCAGCTAGTGCATCATATACATTGTGGATACCAGGTACAGTTAAATAGAAATTATATGTTTGGCCATTTCTTGGATCTGTAACATCAAAAGAGTAGAATCCTTTCATATTACATTTGAAGTTTTTAGCATAAATATAAGCATCAGGTTCACTAAGTGAGAATTTAAATACTCTAACATTTTTTTGTTGAAGTTCATCTTTAACATCTGCTAAAACTTCCATACAATGTTCATCATCTTGGTTAATAACTAGTGTACCATTTTCTGGTAGCATAAGTATGAATTCTTTGAAAGATTTTTTTATATCTTCAATATCTGAGAAATAATCTAAGTGTTCAGCTTCAATATTTAGAATTGTAGCACAGTCATGTGGAAAGTTTAAGAAACTATCTACATATTCGCAAGCCTCTAAGATGAAGTAGTCTGAATTTCCAAGTCTATAGTTTGTATTATTTAATTTTTCATATTTAGATCCAACTTGAACATTAGGGTCAAGTCCTGCATCTATAAATATAGAAGAAATCATAGAAGTAGTTGTTGTTTTTCCATGTGTTCCACTAATGCAAATTGGTCTTGCATAACTAGTAAGTAGCATACCTAAAAATTTAGCTCTTTCATAAGTAGGAATACCTAAACTTTTAGCACGAACAAATTCAGGATCATGTTGGTTAATTGCAGAAGTATAAACTACAACATCTGCAGTTTTAACAAGATCAGCATTAGAACCAATAAATACTGGAATTCCATTTTGTTCTAGTGTTTCAATCATATCTCCATAATTTCTATCTGAACCAGTTACCTCGTAACCGTCTTTTTTTAATATTAAAGCAATACCGCTCATACTAACTCCACCAATACCAATCATGTGGATTTTGTGTATGTTTTTAAGCGCATCAAAGTATTTATTCATTAAGTTCACATCCTTTATTTACAACTTTAATTATACTCTACTGGTTTAAATTAGTCAATAAATGCTAAAAAATTAGTTATAATATACGTTATACGCTTGAAAGTTGACAAAAAATGTTATATAATACCCATGCGGAGGTCGGATAAGATGATAATTGATAATATAATAGTAATAGCCGTAGCAATAATTCTAATAACATATTTATCCATCAATTATGTCAAAAAATACGCTAAAGTAAATCTACTTCTTATCGCAATTGTAGCATTTTGCGTTGGTGTATATTTACCAGTAGTTATTTATGGTGTACATTTGAGACTAAGATATCAAATACCACTTGGACTTGGTATCTTTGTGTTACCATGCATTGTTGCTATTTTACAATATAATAATATTACATTTGGTAAGAATTTATTATTCAAAAAAGCTGAATCACTATATTCTAGCCAAAAATATTCAAAATGCATCGATACTTTAAAGAAATATATAAACAAAGAGGGAAGAACATCTGATGCTATGTTCTTACTAGCTAAATGTTATTACGAAAACAAAGAGTATCAAGAAGCAAAAGAATGCATATATGAAGTAATTGAAAAACAAGATGAAAACTATGAAGCATATTATATTCTAGGAAGTATACTAGAACTTGAAGAAGATATAGATTCTGCAATAGATATGTATAAAAAATGCTTAGATATTAATCCAACATTTTATGATGCATATGAATCATTAGGTATTTTACTTGCAGATCAAGGAAAATATGAAGAAGCTGAAAGTGTATACAAAAAAGCTATTGAGTATCACACCGAATCATATGAGTTAGTATTTAACTTAGCTATGATTGAACTAGAACTTGGAAAAACAGATGAAGCAGAAAAAAATCTAGAACTTGCTTTAGTAATTAATCCAGATATTAATGATGCTATCTATACTTTAGGAAATATTAAACTTCTTAAAGGACAATATAATGATGCTTTAAGTCTATATAGTGAAATAACTAAAACAGAAGATTATGGATTAAAAGCATACTATAAAATTGCAATAATCTATGTAACTAAAAATGAGCAAGATAAAGCATTAAGTGTTATTGAATATTTAATAAACGAAGATGAAAGCTATATAGATAAAATTAAAGAAGAATTTGTGTTCAATTCTATGCGTGCTAAAATAGATAATTTATTAACTGAAGCACAAAAGAGAAGAGAAAGCATTGCAGCTGAAGAAGAAAAAGAAGTTGAAGCAATAAGAGATAGCAGAAAAAGTTGGTTTGGAAGAAACAGATTCGAACAAATAGATGAGTCTTTAAACTATGATGAAGATAATTCAATCCTATACAATGATATAGATATGAGTAGAACTGGTTTCAGACACCAAGAAGATAATAATAAATAAGATTTTTCTTGCAATAAATAATTAAATATTGTATAATTGATGAAGTAAGCTCAAAGTTTACTTCATTTTTTTGGGCCGGTGTGCTGGAATTGGCAGACAGGATGGTCTCAAACACCATTGTCTTTGTGACGTGTGGGTTCGAACCCCACCACCGGTACCATATTAAAAAAGAAGACTTTAGCTGATTTTTTATTTTATTACACATTTTTATGTGGGAAAAGAGTGAATTTTTAAACTATGATAGTTTATCGGAAGACATTTGAAAATGTCAAAAAATCAAATATTAATTTCCCTGTTGAAGACCAATATTACACTTCAGATAATGAAGCAATAGTGGCAGATGGAATAACCAGGGATCCGGAAGGAGTTGATGACATTTCCTCTTGTCCTCTCACGACATATATTGAGAGATATCCAAAACCTAGTGGTGCAGAATTAGTAGCAAAAGCGATTTGTGCATCATTTCCTAAAACTAAAGGTTCTTTAAAAGAAAGACTAGTTGAATGTAACAAAGAAGTTAAAAGAATTAATGACAAATATATTAAGTCATGTGATTATTTAACAAATGATTATTATGGAGCTGTTGCATCATGTGTACATATTCAAAACAACGTATTAGATTATGCATATGTATGTGACTGTGGAGTAATCGTATATGATAAAAACGGTAATGTAAAGTTTCAAACTATTGATGATAAAGAGGCAATAAGTGATCCATATATTAGTAAAAATGGATTTGAATGGAGCATACCAAAAGACAGAGCAACCGTTAGAAAAACATATAGAAACAACATAAATAACATTCAAGATGGAAAGTGCGTATCATTTGGTGAACTTACTGGAGAGGATTCTTTCAAATACTTTATTAAAACAGGTCAAATTAAACTAGAAGAAGGAGACAGAATAGTAGTACATAGTGATGGATTTATAGATTATTTAAATGAAAAAGATTTCATTGATATTATTCTAGATTTTGACAAAGAAAAATTTGAAAATTACATTAAAGATAAGTCTTCATCTAATGGAAATATTTATGGAAGAGAGAAGACTATAATATTATTTAAAAATTAACAGGAATGGTTGCAAGTAATTTAAAATTACTTGCAATTATTTTTAAAAATAAAGAAGGTAATATTGTATATTATTTTCTTTTTTGATATACTGAAATAGACAAAGAATGTAAACTAAGAGGATAGTTTTAAGGAGGTTATTATGAAAATAGCAGCAATAATAATAGCAGTATTAACAATAATAGTATATTTATATGTTATAGTTAGCACTTATGTTTTCTATAAAAACAATGAAAACAAACTAATGGAAGAAGTTAGAAAACCACTTCTAAAAAGAGTAAGAATAATGAACGTATTAACAGCAATACTTGCTCTTTGTGCAATAGCAATAATAGCATCTAATATTATGGGTTAAAAATACAAGGAAGTATAGATTACTTCCTTGCTTTTTTTATTCTTTTTCTTTTAAAGTTATATCAATTTTTTCAATAGCATCAACTAATTTTGGATGATATACCGCAAAATGTATTGATGGTGCATTTTCTTTAGAAATTAGGACTCTATTACCATGAATAATAGATAAATTTATATTTTTAAATGGATTTCTTTTTGTCTGTTTATATGAATAATTACTATTTTCTTTCGTAAACTTTTTAATTAATTCAATATGTTCTAAATATTCTTCATAATTATATTGTATTTTTTTATCATAAAACATATATGAAAGAGATAGGGTAGGTTTTACATTTTCAAATTCATCTTTTGAAAGAATAGAGATTTCATCTGTAAAATGTACATTTTTTATCATATCTAATATTTTTTCTTTTTCTGTTTTTAAATTTTTTATTATTTTTTCTACATCATCTTTGTCAATATTATTTCTTTTTAGTATTTTAGCTAATAACTCTTCTGAAATAGTGTAAAAAGGTAAGTTAGAAAAGATATTAATCCTATCTGCTTTAATCTCTTTACATTCTTCAAAATACTTTTTAAAATCTGATTGCTTTTCAACTGTAAAAATATCCATAAGTGGAGATGATTTTTTCCATATTGTTTTAGTATTATTTACATAGTAACTCAATTCCTCTTTTTTATTTGTAAGATAGAAAATAGCGTTGTTAATATTTCCAGTTGCATAGTAACCATTAAGTGCTACATTATCATTTGTGCATGTTAGATGACTAAATAGGTCATTAGCATTACTTTTTAAATAATGTGGATTAACAAGACCAGTCATATATAGTGGAAACCAGCCTTCAAGGCCTAGTATCATTTCTTTAAAAGGTCTATCTAAATCATGGATAATGTTAATTTTTAAACCTTTTTTTAGACATGCAGCAAGTCCAAACATAAATTTTTTGGTAAATTCTAAATCTTTAGAAGCTTCAACCATAGACATATTTGAATAAAAGTATATGTCATTACGATTCTTAGATAATGCAATAGCTTTTAATGTATCGATTTGCGAATCTTTAAAACCTTTAAGTCCATAGTATGGCTTAGCTTTTGGAAAAGATACAGGAATAGTAGGAACTTTTAATGTGTCAAAATGAATAGTTTTTATATATTCATTTAAATCAAATTCATCAAGCTTATATAAAAAATTTTCAGTAGGTTCAGATGTATTTAAAATATCTTCTCCTTCAGACAAAAAGTGTACTAATTTTTCTTTAATTATTTCTTTGTTATTTAAATCTTTTTCCTCTATAGAAATAATATATGAAAGTTTAATTATATCATTTTCTGTTGCATAGTTGTTTGCTATATATTTACAAATAGAGACAACAAAATCATTTATATTTTGAGGCTTTCTTGCCCCAGATCTAATCTTAGATAGGTAAGAAGAATCATATCCTATATATCTAGACATATCTGCAACATTAACATTTAATATAGAGATTAATGTATTGAGATTATCTCTAAATGATTCAAAGTCTATTTCTTTTATTCCTAAAGCAGATACTAATTCGTCTTTTATAGCAATAGTATCAATCTTTTTTCCTTTTTCTTTAGCTAATTTTTCAATGCCTAAAACAAGTGAATTAAATTGATCACTTGGGTATTTAGGTGCTCTTTCACCACTTCTATATCTACTAATTACAGCAGGCGAGATATTAGAAGCAGTTGAAAGCTCCTTAGCGTTACAATCTAGAATTTCAATATATTTATTTAGTTTTGTATTAAAACTCATAAATTACCACCTCATAATAAATATAAAAATATCATATCATATATTGTCTAATTGTCAATGACAAAATTGGAAATAATATCTAACATTAAAAACATATATGCTAAAATATTATTAGCAAAAAAAGGAGTGAAAATGTATATGAAAAACAAAAAGAATTTAATAATTGTCTGTATTATTATTGCAGCAATCGTATTAATAGGAGGGATAGCAGTGATGGTAGTTAACATGACTGGAAATAATAATGGACAAAATGACAATGGCACAAAAACAAGCATTTTTTCTAAAGAACCAAAAGTTAAAATAACTAAAAATGAAGCAAGTGCTGTAGAATATGATACTTATGATAATGGTCTTGTATCATTTAAATATCCTAAGGGATGGAATGTAGAAATTGCACCAGTAGATTATATTCATTACTGCTTTAAAGTATATAATCCTCAAAATCCAAACTACATGTTATTCTTTGGCCTAAAGCATGAAGGCTTCTTAAAAACTGAGCATGCAAGAGAAGTTTATGCAGGATATTATCCAGATGCAATTTTTTCTAAACTACCTGCAATAGACCCACAAACAACTGAAGGGTATTATAGCAAATGGAATGAAACAGCAAATTATTTAAATACAGTAGATTTTAAATCTATACCAAACTTTACACCAACATTTAAAAATTTAGAACTTGGAGATAATCTTGGAAAAGTAGCAGTTGGTGGAGATATAATAAGAGGAAGCTTTACTGGGCTAAATGATGAAAAATGTCAGGGACTATTTACAGCAACAGTAATGGATATAGGTTCATACTACATTAGTGAAAACATGTGGAATCCACTTGGACCTCAAGTAGATGTATGGCCATTAAATGTATACAATATTATATTTATGACAGCTCCAGAAGAAGAGTTTATTAACTGGCAACCAATACTAGATAGTTGTCTTGCTTCAATGGAATTTAGTCAAACATTCATTAACGGATTCAACCAAGAAGAAACAACACTTACTCAAACAATAATTGCAAACCAAAAAGTATATGATTCAATTTCAGATATGATCATGGATTCATGGGAACAAAGAAATGCATCAACAGATAGAATTAGCCAAAAACAAAGTGATGCAACTTTAGGTTACGAAAGAGTATATGATACAGATACAGGAGAAATATATAAAGCACCAAATGGATTTATGGATCATTATGATGGATCAAAATATCAATCAATAACAGATGATATGTATACACAACCTACAGCTGGATATATAGAATAAATAATTAAGTTAAAAAGATAAATTACCATTTTCGTTAACAAGGAAATGGTAATTTTTATTTAATTTTTTAAAACTGACCGTTCATTCTAATGACAAATATCGCATAATGTTATATAATAGTGGAGAATGAAAAGGAAGTTGAGAAAATGAAAAATAATATTAAAAGAATGGAAGCAACAGAATTCAATAATGTAAAAGAAATTATATACAATTCTGCAAAGGTTCATAAAGACAGAATTGCTTTTGTAATTAAACACAAAGATGAAAACAAAAATGTTACATATGAAAATATTACATATGAAAGACTACTAGAAGATGTTAATGCTTTTGGTACGGCAATGTATTCTTTAGGATTTAAAGGAAAAAGAATTGCAGTAATTGGTAAAAATAGATATGAATGGGTTCAAGCGCATTTAGCAAACCTACTTGGCGGAATAGTATCAGTACCACTAGATAAAGACCTACAAGTAGATGAGCTTGAAAACTCTTTAATTAGGGCTAAAGCAAATGCAATTGTATTAGATAATAAACTAATACCTCTAATAGAAGAAATTAAATCTAGAGGCAATACAGAGCTTACAGAATACATTACAATGGATGAAGCAGAAGGATTTAAATGTGTTAAAGAGCTAACAAATATTGGTAAAGAAATTATAGCTTCAGGAGATAGAGAATATTTAGATTGTGAAATAGATAACAATGCTATGAACATATTATTATTTACATCTGGTACAACTTCTAAATCTAAAGCTGTAATGCTATCACAAAAAAATATAGCTGTAAATGTATATGACCTTCAATGCATGGAGCCAATAGCAAAAGAAGATACAAACATCGCCTTCCTACCTTTCCATCACATATTTGGTTCTACATGTATAATACTAACAATGGCCGTTGGTATTAGAAACGTATTTCCAGATGGATTAAAATATATAAAACAAAACATGAAAGAGTATGAAGTATCTATGTTTGTTGGAGTACCAGTACTAACAGAAGCGATATATAAAGCGCTAATGAAAGAAATAGATAAACAAGGAAAAACAAAACTAATTAAGACAGCAACAAAAATTAGTAATTTCCTTCTAAAACTTCACATAGATGTAAGAAGAAAACTATTCAAACAAGTAATTGATGGACTTGGTGGAAAACTTAGATTTGTTATATCTGGTGGAGCACCTGCAGATCCAGCATCAATTAAAGGGTTTAACGAGATGGGAATAGTAACGCTTCAAGGATATGGATTAAGTGAAACAGGACCAGTTATTTGTGCAGAAAACTATAAATGTAGAAAACCAGGAACTGTAGGACTTCCAATGCCTTCAGATGAACTAGAAATTGTAAATCCAGATGCAGATGGAATAGGTGAAGTTAGAGTTAAGGGACCAAACGTAATGCTTGGATATTATGAAATGCCTGAGCTTACAGAAAAAGTACTAAAAGATGGTTGGTTCTATACAGGAGATCTTGGCTATTTTGATGAAGATGGATATCTAGTGTTAACTGGTAGAAGTAAAGATATGATAGTTCTTAAAAATGGTAAAAAAGTATTCCCTGAAGAATTAGAAACTGTAGTAAATAGACTAGAACTTGTAGAAGAATCAATGGTATTTGCTATTCCAGAAAAAGATGATCCAAATGATTTTGATCTTGCAGTAAAGGCAGTATATAACAAAGATGTAATAAAAGAAAAATACAAAGATAAATCTGAAGAAGAACTTAAACAAATACTATGGGAACAAATTAAACAAACTAATTTAACATTCCCTAAATATAAACATATTAAAAAACTATATGTTTCTCATGATGAATTAATTAAGACTACAACTAAAAAAGTTAAAAGACCAGAAGAAATGAAATTAATTAATAAAATGCTTGAAGAAGAAAATAAATAATAAATGTAAAAAATAAAAATAAATATCCACTTTTATATAGGAAAATGCCACTTGTTATGGTAAAATACACTATGTAAAGGTGGATTTTTTATGAATAGAACAAAAAGAAGAATTTTTACTACAGCAATTAAGCTTTTTGCACAAAATGGATATGAATCAACAGGGATTGAAGAAATAACAGCAGTAGCAGGTGTTGCAAAAGGCTCACTATATTATCATTTTGAAACAAAAGAGGATCTATTTGACCTCTTGTTAGAAGAAGGAAGAAAGTTATTATATAACAGTATTGAAATAAAATTTAAAAGTTGTAATAACGCATTAGATAAACTTAAAGCTATCATTATGATTCAAATAAAATCATTAATAAAATATGAAGATTTTGTTACTGTACTTGTAAACAACACTTTAGGTGAAAATTCAAGAACTAAAAAATGTCAAAAAGCATTAGATGAATATATGGCAAAAATACAAGAAGTAGTTCAAGAAGGAATAGACGAAGGCATTTTTTATCCGGGTGACACAGAAGGAATAGCTTATGGGATATTTGGTGTTAATTTTTCAAGTCTTTTATATAGATTAAAGAAAAATAGAAATGTTACAGCAGAAGAAATATATAAAAGCTATATTGAAATAGTAATTCGTGGCCTAACTAAAGCAAGCAATTAATTTTGCTTGTTTTTTTATTTTTTTGTATAAAAAATTATATTTGGTAAATAATACTAATGAATATAATGGAGGTTTTAAAAATGAAAGATAAATGGATACTTATAGCGCTTGGAGTAGTTGTTGCTGTAGTAATTGTAGCTCTAATTGGAATTAGCATGAATAATGATTCAACAACAAATACTATGGGAGACTTAAATAACAGAGATAATGTAACAAATGAAAGAGGAATTACTAATAATACAAATAACATGGATAATACAAATAATACAGACAACACAGATAACATGAATAATAATTCTCTTTTAGATGATGAAGATAATGAAGATATGTTAGATAAAACAGAGTTTAACATGTTAAAAGATGAAGCACAAAAGCTAAGTGATAGGATAAGAGATAATGTTGGAGACTTTGCAGCAGATGCTGTAGAAGCATTTGAAAGAGCAAGAGATGAGCTTATGACATATGACCAAGAAGAAAGACAATCTCAAGAAGAAATAGATAGACGTTCAAAAAACTTAAGAGAAGCAATAGATAACTTAAATGGAAACAATAATACAAATAATAGATAAAGACTAGATTAATTCTAGTCTTTTTTATGTTTACAACCAATTACTTTTGTGGTACAATACTCCTTGTAATTGCAAAGGAGGAAATGCATGAAAGTATTAGTTACAGGAAGTTCTAAAGGAATAGGAAAAGCAATAGCCGAAAAATTCTTAAATGAAGGACATGAAGTTATTGGTATGGATATTCTTGAAAGCTCAATAACTCATCCAAGTTATACACATTTAGTGCAAGATGTATGTGGAAAACTGCCAGATATAGATAATATCGACATTATTGTAAACAATGCTGGAATACAAGAAGGACAAGTTATTAAAGTAAACCTTGAAGGGACAATAGCTATTACAGAAAAATATATTACACCAAATATAAAATCCGTAGTGTTTATTGCATCAAGTAGTGCCACAACTGGTTCAGAATTTCCAGAGTATGTTGCATCTAAAGGTGGAGTTGTAGCTTATATGAAAAATGTAGCATTAAGAGTGGCTAAGTATGGCGCAACAGCAAACTCTATTTCTCCTGGTGGAGTAATTACAGAGTTAAACTCACATATTCTAGAAGATGAAAAATTATATGAAGCTGTGCTAAATGAAGCATTACTGCATAAATGGGCAGAGGCTTCAGAAATAGCAGACTTTGCATATTTTATTTCTGTTATAAACAAGAGTATGACAGGAGAAGATATCTTCATAGATAATGGTGAAAAATTAAAATCCAATTTTATTTGGTAGAAAGGTAATATTATACTAGTTATTCTACGCCGCCTAGTATAAAAAAGGAAAGAAGTATGAACATATTATTAGGAATTGTAAGCCTTTTATTAACTTTTAGCTTACTAATTATTGTAGAAAAGTTATTTAAAAAAGAAGGATTATTTGTTTGGGTAAGTATAGCCACAATAATCGCAAATATTCTAGTTTGTAAAAGTATTGAATTATTTGGATTTACTACAAACTTAGGAAATATTCTGTTTGCATCAAGTTTTCTTGCAACAGATATCATGAGTGAAAAATATGGAGCAAAGGAGTCAAGAAAAGCAATTATTCTTGGAGTTGTATCGCAAGTGATCTTTGTAATAATGACACAAATGGCATTACTATATGTTCCAGCAAGCGAAGACTTAGCACAAGAAAGTATGAAAGGATTATTCTCAATTAACTTAAGAGTAAGTATTGCAAGTATTGTAATGTACTTTGTAAGTAACATGGCAGATATTTACATATTTGAGAAAATCAAAGAAAAAGTACCTGGCAAACTATGGCTTAGAAACAATGTTTCAACAATGATTTGTAATTCACTAGAAAACTACTTTTTCTCTTTTCTAGCTTTTGCAGGACTTATGGATATTCCAACAATTCTATCTATTGCAACATTAGCATCAGTACTAGAGATAGTAATTGCAGCATGTGATACTCCATTTTTATACTTATCTAAAAAGTTAAAATAGATAAAGAAAATAAAAGATAAAATAATACCTAAACCAGGTATTATTTTTTTGTCTAATTATAGAAAAAGTCTAAAAAGACTAGTAAATTTTTATGTTATTTAATATAATATTAAACGTAAATAGGAGAAAAAATATGTTAAAACTAAAAAATATTACAAAAACATATGAAACAGCAGGAACAGAAGATGTTCAAGCTTTAAAAGGCATAGATATAGAATTTAGAAAATCTGAGTTTGTATCAATTCTTGGCCAAAGTGGTTGTGGAAAAACCACTCTTTTAAATATAATCGGTGGATTAGACAGATATACAACTGGAGACTTAATAATTAATGGTAAGTCTACCAAAAATTACAAAGATAAAGACTGGGATGCATATAGAAACTATTCCGTAGGATTTGTCTTCCAAAGTTATAACTTAATACCACACCAAAGTGTACTTGCAAATGTTGAATTATCATTAACAATATCTGGATACAATTCTAAGCAAAAAAGACAAAAAGCAATAGAGGCACTAGAAAGTGTTGGACTTGGTGACCAAATACATAAAAGACCATCTCAATTATCTGGTGGTCAAATGCAAAGAGTTGCAATTGCAAGAGCAATAGTAAACGATCCAGATATAATTCTTGCAGATGAGCCAACAGGAGCACTAGACACAAAAACTAGTACTCAAATTATGGATTTACTCAAAGAAATATCTAAAGATAAACTAATTATAATGGTTACACACAATCCAGAAATTGCAGAGAAGTATTCAACAAGAATAGTTCGTTTAGTGGATGGAAAAGTAACAGATGATTCAAATCCATATAATGAAAAAGAAGAAGCAGAAGAAAACAAATATGCAAATAAAAAGACTCATATGAGTTTTATCACTGCACTAAAACTTAGTCTAAATAACTTAATGACCAAAAAAGGAAGAACAATACTTACTGCATTTGCAGGAAGTATTGGAATTATAGGTATAGCTTTAATTCTTTCACTTTCTTCAGGAGTAAATAAATATATAGAAGATATACAAAAAGAGACAATGTTGTCTTATCCTATTGAAATAGAGGCAACATCTATGGATTTATCTAGCATATTAGGAGATACTAGTTTTTATGAACTAAATGAAGCAGACCATGAAAAAGATGCAGTTTACTCAGATGTAACAGGAATTGAAAGAGTAAGTAAAGTTTCAATGACTATGACAAAAAACAATTTAACAGACTTTAAAAAATATCTAGATAACAAAGAATCTAAAATTCATGACTACTTAGGAGAAAATGGAGTAGTTTACTCATATGATACAAGTTTTGACCTTTATTCATATGATAAAGATGGAAAACTAGTAAATGCAGATGGTTCAACATTTGAATCTAAAAATAATGTATCAGGTGCATTATCTATGGCAAGCAACTTTACTTCATCTGCATCAACTTCAATGAGTACTAGAACTATAATAGATCAAATAATGCCAGGCACAACAGATGAACAAGTAATAAGTCCAGCAGTAATCAATGAGTATGATGTAATAGAAGGAAGATTACCACAAAACTATGATGAAGTAGTAATAGTGCTAGATGGAAACAATGAAATTGCAGCACCAACACTATACAAACTTGGACTTCTACCTTCAAAAGAGTATAAAGAAATAATTAAAAAATTAGAAGCAGAAGAAGATATTACAGTAGAAAAACAAAAAATAGAATATAGTGATATATTAAATAAAACATTCAAAATTATTCCTGCTTGCGATTACTATATCAAAAAGGATAATGGACTATTTGAAAGTGTAAAAGACAGTTCTGGTAAGGTAGAAGAAATACTAAAAAACGCTATTGAACTTAAAGTGGTAGGAATACTAAAACAAAAAGAAGACTCTAAAAATGCATTAATTACAGCACCTCTTGGATATACTAATCTTTTAACTAATTATATAATAGAGCATACAAATAACTCAGAAGTAGTAAAAGCACAAGAAGCAGATGAATCTAAAAATGTAATTAATGGATTACAATTTAAAATATCTACAGATGATGAAAAAGTAGAAGAAGCTAAAAAGTATTTAGCAAATATGAGCGTTACAGAAAAGGCACAATTTGCATCAGCTATTATGGTTCAATCAGCTGACCCTATGATGCAATCTCAAATGATGTATTTATCTGAGTCTCAACTTGCAAGCTTTGTAGATTCATATATTCAAAATCCAGATAGAGATTTAATGATTCAAATGTATGACGATACAATAAGCCCAGGAACATATGAAGATAACATGAAAAGCTTTGGTAAAATTTCTTTTGATACACCATCAAAAATTCAAATATATGCAGATACATTTGAAGCAAAAGATGGGATAACAGCATGCATTAATGAATATAACGATTCTGTAGAAGAACAAGACAAAATTACATTTACAGATTTTGTAGGACTATTAATGAAATCTGTAACAACAATAATTAATGCAATTTCATATGT
>JAEEGL016111309.1_pt1 | contig 14620 bp, 13 predicted proteins | sample 9134231 | NCBI WGS metagenome assembly JAEEGL01 (sample SAMN16246548, study PRJNA631951) | gut metagenome | biome: gut microbiome; feature: rumen; material: fiber-attached | host: Bos | place: Iran: Karaj | collected 2018-10 | reverse complement strand
GGTCGGAGCGGCGGTGATTGCGGCAATCAAAGGCGGCGTGGCGGTTTACGCCTCCCATACCAGCGCCGACAAGACTCCCGGCGGAGTGAGTTGGGCGATGGCGAAGCGCCTGGGACTGGAGAACGTGAGCGTGCTGGCTCCTGAAGGCGACGGCATCGGATTCGGTACCGTAGGAGACCTGCCGGAACCGCTGGATGCAGCCGCTGCGATAGAACTTGTAAAGAAGTCCTTCGGCACTCCGACCGTGCGCTGTTCTAAGCCAATAGAAGGCAAGGTCAGCCGCATCGCAATGTGCGGAGGATCCGGCACTTCGCTGATTCCTGCGGCGATTGCAGCGGGCGCGCAGATGTTCGTCTGCGGCGACGTGAGCTACCATTATTTTGCCGCCCCGGAAGGCTTTATGGTGGTGGATGCAGGTCATTTTGAGACCGAAGTTGAAATTACCGGAATTCTGAATTCCGTTATACGGAAAAATTTTCCTACCTTTGTAACCCTTGTGTCGGAACGTATCGGCACAGCCAACCCCGTTAATTATTTGTAACAAGATATGGCAACCAAGAAAACAGTCAAGAAAGTTGAAACCCCCATCGACGAGAGGGAGACTTTTGTCAGCCTGCAGAAGAATTTTGCAGATTCCGGTCTCAGCGTAGCGGAAAAGCTTAAAGTGCTTTATCAGCTGCAGGCAGCCGACAACGAAATAGGCAAACTCGTCCAGCTCAGGGGCGAGCTTCCCGCCGAGGTGGCGACCCTCGAAAACGAGATTGCCGGCTTCAAGGCCCGCATCGCGAAGCTTAACGAGGCCGTCGTGAACGAAGAGGCCGCCATCGAGGTGAACAAGGCGAAGATGGCCGAGCACGAAGCCGACATCGAAAAGTACAAGGCCCAGCTCGCAGGCATCTCCAACAGCCGCGAATACGGTTCTCTCGAGAAGGAAATCGAGAACGAGAACCTGCTGCTGCGCATCGCCGACAAGTTTATCGGCGAGGCCAAGGAACGCATCATCGAGGACAAGAAGCAGATCGAGGAACTTGAGGAGCGCATCTCCGTGCGTGAAGACGACCTCGCCGTCAAGAACGAGGAACTCGCCGCCATCGTAGGCTCCACCGCCGATGAAGAAAAGGCATACACCGAGAAGCGCGACGCCCTTGCCGCCCAACTCGACGCCCGCACGATGAGTGCATACGAGCGCATCAAGAACTCCACCCACAACCACCTTGCCGTGGTTCCTGTCTATCGCGAGAACGCCTGCGGCGGATGCTTCAGCACCATCACTCCCCAGAGGCTGGTGGACATTGCAGGTGGCACCAAGCTCGTCATTTGCGAGCACTGCGGACGCATCATTGTAAACCCCGAAATCTAATTCGGAATGGCAGAGCAGAAATCATCGCGCAAGCGTTCCGCCCAGGCGAACCTCGAAAGCCTTTCGATGGAAATGGGGAACAAACCGCCCCAGGCCATCGAGGCTGAAGAGGCCGTGCTCGGCGCGATGCTGCTCGAACCCTCCGTCGTGGACTCCGCGATGGCGGAACTCACTGCGGCCTGCTTTTACGACAGCCGCAACCGTATGATCTTCGAGGCTATCGGCAAGCTCGTGAATGAGCATACGCCGGTGGATATCGTCACCGTAAGTTCCAAACTGAAGGCCCTCGGCAATCTGGAAGCCGTCGGCGGTTCGGTCGTGCTTGCGGGTTACTCAGAGAAGGTCGGCGCCGCCGCCCACATCGAGTATTACATCAAGATCCTCAAGCAGAAGACCATCCAGCGCGACCTCATCTCGGCATCCTACGCCATACTGAAGGACTCCTTCGACGATTCCGTGGCGGTGGACGACCTCATCGATATGGCGCAGACCAAGGTCTACGACGCCGTGCAGAACAACGTCCGCCGCGACGTGCAGGAGATCGGCGCCGTCATCAACGAGGTGATGTCCGATATCCAGGAGCGCCAGAGCTCCACGGGCCTCAGCGGGGTGCCTTCGGGATTCCCCTCGCTGGATCGCATCACCCAGGGCTGGCAGCGCAGCGACCTCATCATTCTCGCCGCCCGTCCCTCGGTAGGTAAGACGGCCTTCTCGTTGAACATCGCCCGTAACGCCGCGGTCGACCATCACCGCCCGGTTGCTTTCTTCTCGCTGGAAATGTCGTCCAGCCAGCTTGCAAAGCGTCTGGTGGTGAGCGAGACCGGTCTCGGTGCCGATAAGATCAAGGGCGCCATCAAGCTTGAAGACTACGAGTGGGACCAGCTTGAATACAAAATCCGCGACCTGTCCAAGGCTCCGCTCTACATCGACGACACTCCCGGCCTTCCGCTGATGGAGTTCCGCACCAAGGCCAAGAACCTGGTGAAGAACAAGGGCGTGCAGCTGATAATAGTTGACTACCTGCAGCTGATGCAGGGGCCGGCGGAACTGCGCGGAATGCGTGAGCAGGAGGTGGCTGCCATCTCCCGTACGCTTAAGGCCACGGCCAAGGAACTGAACATCCCCATCATCGCCCTTTCGCAGCTTTCGCGTCAGGCGGTGCAGCGCACCGGAGGCACCGGCAAGCCGCAGCTGAGCGACCTGCGTGAATCCGGTTCCATCGAGCAGGACGCCGATATGGTGCTGTTCATCCACCGTCCGGACTACGTAGGGCTCTCGGAGAATCCCGAAGACAAAGAAAAAACCACAATCATCATAGCCAAGCACCGTAACGGTGAGACCGGCGAAATCGATATGATCTTCAAGAGTGAGCGCGTCAAGTTTATGGAACAGAGCGACACTCTCAATATGCAGGCCGCCGGTCAGACGGTCGAGTCCCGGATGAACGAAGACTTCTAGGCTATGGCATCCGGAGGAGAAATTTCCCACATCGGGGAAATAGTTGCTATCGAACCGGACTTCATCACGGTCAAGATCGTGTCGGAGTCCGCTTGTTCGCATTGCCACGCCGCTGCGTTCTGCGGTACTGCCGACGCTGCCGAGAAGCTCGTGAGCGTGCCCTTTTCGCTGGGCGACTGGAGCGTGGGCCAGCAGGTGAACGTGCTGCTTAAGCGCAGTATGGGTTTCAAGGCCGTCTGGCTTGCCTATGCCATTCCGCTGGTGGTATTGCTGGCGGTTCTCCTCGGGCTGCTATCCGTCGGTCTGGGCGAACTCCCTTCGGCACTTGCCGCCATCGGCGCCGTAGCGCTTTACTACCTTGTGCTGCTTTTGCTGCGCGACAAACTGCGTAACGAATATTCATTTTATATCACACGGATATGAATCCTATTGTTATTTGGACTGTCGTAATCCTTGCCGGCCTCGGCCTGCTGCTTGCGCTGGTTCTCTTCTTCATAGCCAAGAAGTTCAAGGTTGAGGAGGATCCCCGCATCGAGCAGATAGAGAAGGTGCTGCCCGGCGCCAACTGCGGGGGTTGCGGCTATGCCGGCTGCCATTCCTTTGCCGATACCGCCGTAAAGGCTTCCGACCTGAGCGCCCATTTCTGCCCGGTCGGCGGCAACGATGTGATGAAGCAGGTTTCGGCCATCCTCGGCTATGCCGTGGTGGAGAAGGCTCCCCAGGTTGCGGTGGTGCGCTGCAACGGCAACTGCGCCGCCCGCCCGAAGATCAACGACTACGACGGTGATGCTTCCTGCCGGATCAAGGCTGCCTTGTACAGCGGCGATACCGGCTGCCCGTTCGGCTGCCTCGGCTGCGGCGACTGCGTGCTCGCGTGCGAGTTCGGTGCTCTCAGTATGGACGATGAGACCGGGCTGCCCGTCGTGAATGAGGCAAAGTGCGTGGCTTGCGGAAAGTGCGTGAAGGCCTGCCCCAAGGCTCTGATAGAACTCCGCCCCAAAGGTCCCCGCGGAATGCGCGAGGTGGTCGCCTGCCGCAATACCGACAAGGGACCCGTTGCCCGCAAGGCCTGTGCGAATGCCTGCATCGGTTGCGGTATCTGCGTGAAGACCTGTACCCACGAGGCAATCACGCTGGAGAACAATCTGGCTTATATCGATCCTGCCAAGTGCAAGCTTTGCCGCGAGTGCGAGGCGATGTGCCCGACGGGCGCCATCCACGGCAGCAATTTCCCGAAACCGCTTGACGTCGCCGGTATAAAGGAACGTGTGGCGAAAAGAAAGGAGGTCAGCAATGAGTAAGATAACGTTTGCAATCGGCGGCGTCCATCCGGATGATGCGAAGCTGTCGCGCGGCTGTGCGATCGAGATCCTGCCGCTGCCCCAGACCCTTTATGTGTCGATGGCGCAGCATTTGGGCGCTCCTGCAAAGCCGATAGTCGCTGTAGGCGACAAAGTGCTGACCGGACAGGTTATAGCCGAGCCCGGAGGATTCATCTCCGCTTTCGTGCACAGTCCGGCGTCCGGTACCGTCAAGTCCATCGGCCCCCGCAAGGACCTGGCCGGCAATCCCGTTACCCATATCGAAATCGCCGTCGAGGGCGACGAGTGGGTGGACGGCGTAGATCTTTCCGACACCCTGGTTACGGAGATTCCGGAGGACCGCCAGTTCATCCTCGACCGCATCAAGGCCTGCGGCGTAGTTGGTCTCGGCGGAGCAACCTTCCCTACTCACGTGAAGCTCAATCCCGCTCCCGGCAGCAAGGCCGAGTGCCTGATCCTCAACGGCGCGGAGTGCGAGCCCTACCTTACCAGCGACTTCCGCATTATGCTGGAGCGCACGAAAGAGATAATCGTCGGGGCTGCCATTATGCAGAAGGTGCTGGGCGGCTGCCGTACCGTCATCGGCATCGAGGAGAACAAGCCCGAGGCCATCGACGCTATGCGCAAGGCTCTCTCTGAACTGCCCTACAGCATTGAGATACTGCCCCTGAAGAAGAAGTATCCTCAGGGCGGGGAAAAGCAGCTGATCCAGGCCGTAATGCATCGCGAGGTCGGTTCGGGTGCGCTGCCTATCAGCGTCGGTGCGGTGGTGCAGAATGTTGCCACCTCGCTTGCCGTCTATGAGGCCGTGCAGAAGAACAAGCCTCTGCTTACCAATACCCTTACCATCACCGGCAACTGCCTGCCCGTGGAGAAGCAGCACAACTACCTGTTCCGCATCGGTATGCCCCTGAGCTACATTATCGAGTATGCCGGGGGAGTGCCGGAGGGCGCTGCCAAGATGATCAGCGGAGGCCCGATGATGGGGCGTGCCATTGCGAATCCGGATGCCGCTACGGTGAAGGGTTCGTCGTCCGTTCTTTATCTCAGCGAGGCGTCCACGCGGCGTCATACCGAGAGTCTGTGTATCCGTTGCGGCCGTTGTTCAGAGGCCTGCCCGATGGGGCTGGAGCCTTTCCTGCTGAACCGTCTGTACAAGGCAGGCGATGTTGCTGCGCTCGAGGCGAATGCTGCGCAGGATTGCATCGAGTGCGGATGCTGTTTGTACAGCTGCCCGGCTTATATTCCACTGCTCGACCGCGTGCGTCAGGCGAAGGGCCTTGCCCTCGGCGCCATCCGCGCCCGCGCCGCTAAAAAGTAATGCCTATGCAATTCATAGTATCTCCAAATCCCCATATACACGCAGCGGTCAGTACTAAAAAACTGATGCTGGACGTGATAATTGCGCTGGCGCCGGCGGCGGTCGTTTCGTTCCTGTACTACGGGCTGAGCGAAATCGCCATAATGGCGGTAAGCGTTGCTTCCTGCGTCGTGCTGGAGTGGGCAATCACCAAATATCTGCTTAAGCGTCCCTCGACGACGGGCGACCTTTCGGCCATCGTCACCGGTATGCTGCTTGCTATGAACCTGCCTCCGACCTGCCCTCTGTGGGTGGTCTTTATCGGTGCTGTGGTTGCCATCGCGGTTGCCAAGATGACCTTCGGCGGCATCGGCCAGAATATCTTCAACCCGGCCATTACCGGGCGCGTGTTCCTGCTGGTGTCGTTCCCTGCAGTGATGACCGACTGGACGGTTCCTGCCGGATTTATCTCCGGTGTAGATGCCTTCTCCGGTGCTACCTTGCTCGGTCAGGTTCCCGCCCTCGGTGCCCTGGAGGCTGACAAACTGGTGAAGTTGCAGACGCTGTTCTGCAATATCGGCGGTTCTGCCGGCGAAATCTCGGCGCTTGCATTGCTTGCCGGCTGGGTGTATCTGCTGGTGCGCAAGGTTATCAAGCCTTGGATCACCCTCAGCATCTTTGCTACCGTGGCCGTCGTGGCGGGCATCTTCCACGCCTGCGACCCGGCGCAGTTCACGGGTCCGCTGTTCAATCTTCTTACCGGCGGTATGATTCTCGGTGCCTGCTTTATGGCAACCGATTACGTCACTTCGCCGATGAGCAGCTGGGGCGGTGTCATCTACGGTATCGGCATTGGTTTCATAGTGATGATGATACGTTACTTCGGCTCTTATCCGGAGGGTATGTCGTTCGCCATCCTGTTTATGAATATGGTGGTGCCGCTTATCAATATGAAGTTCCATCAGCGTAAATACGGGAGGAAGTAGCAATGGCAGCAAAATCTTCACTGGTCAATATGACCCTTTGCCTTACCGGCGTATGCCTGGTCTGTGCGGCCCTGCTGGGCTTCGTTTTCGTGCTTACCAAGGCACCGATCGAGGCTGCTGCTGCGGCTGAAGCCCAGGCTGCTATCGCAAAGGTGCTTCCGGACGGCGGGCAGATTTCCGCGGAGATGCCTTCCGATGCCGAGGGAATCGATGCCTACTATGTACAGAGCAACGGGGATGCGGTTTCGGCGTATGCCGTCAAGACCACCACGCTCGGTTTCGGCGGTCCCCTTACCCTGATGGTAGGCGTGCTTCCGGACGGAACCGTCTATAACACATCGGTGCTTGCGCATACCGAGACGCCCGGTCTCGGGGCCAAGTGTACCGAGGAGAATTCACATTTCCGCGAGCAGTGGCGGGGTTTTGCCGGCAATCTCGCCGTCACCAAGGACGGTGGCGACGTGGATGCCATTACGGCTTCGACCATCACTTCCCGCGCGTATACCAGGGCTGTCGCCCAGGCCGTAGAACTTGTAAAGTCGTTGAGCAATGAGTAAGTTTTCGTTGATTACAAAGGGCCTGCTGAAGGAGAATCCGACCTTCGTGCTGGTGCTGGGAATGTGCCCGACGCTGGCAACCACGACCTCCGCCATCAATGGACTGGAGATGGGCCTCGCTACGATGTTCGTGCTGCTACTCAGCAATATAGTGATTTCGCTGCTTGCTCCGGTCGTGCCCGACAAGGTGCATATCCCCGCCGACGGCATAATTGTCGCTGCCGTAGGTTGAAGGATCCCCGGCGATGTAGCGGTCCGCATAGGACGCGAACTGGTTGATCGGCCTTGCGGACTGGTTGCCTTCAAACATAATGCGGTTGGCGTTCATCACCTTTGCGCCGTAGCTCCACTGGAGCAGCACGGAGAGTTCGAAGTTCTTCACCCTCAGCGTGTTGTTGAATCCGCCGGTATGGATAGGCTCGGCGCGGCCGATTATCACGCGGTCGGCGTCGGTAATCTGCCCGTCGCCCGTAATGTCCTTGAACTTGATGTGTCCGGGCTGCACGGTGCTGGTGCCGTTCGTGGGGATCCCCTCTTTAAGAGTGTAGGATCCGTCGGCCGCACGGTAGAACTCGTTAGCCTGGTAGAGGCCGTCGTACACGAAGCCGTAGAATGCCGTGAGCGGTCCTCCCACCTGGGTGATGTAGAGAGGAGTGGAGCTGAAGTTGCCCGTCCAGCTGACCGGCGTGAGCATCTGGCTTTCGTCGTCGGTGAGCGACAGCACCTTGCTGCGGTTGAAGGCAATGTTGAACGAGCTCATCCAGGTAACCTTCCTGGTCTTGACGTTTATCGTATTGAGAGTGAACTCGATGCCGTCGTTGCGGACGCATCCTATGTTGCGGTAGAGCTTGTTGACGCCGGTGGTGTAGGAGACGTTGGAGTTCAGCAGCAGGTCGCGGGTGGTCTTGCTGTAGGCATCGGCCTCCAGGGTAATGCGGTCGTTAAACAGGCCCAGGTCGAGACCGAGGTTGTACTGTTCGGTGGTTTCCCACTTGAGGGAGTCGTTGCCGATGCTCACCAGCGAGTAGGCCCTTTCCGGCAGCCCGCCTCCGAACGACAGCCAGTCGTTTGCGGAGAGATAGGCATAGCGGGAATTCACGCCAACGCGGTTGTTACCGGTGAGGCCCCAGCTGGCGCGGAGCTTGGCGTTGCTCAGCCATCTGACGCTCTTCATCCAGAGTTCGTCGGAGATGCTCCAGGCCGCCGCCGCTGAAGGGAAGTAGCCCCATCTGTTGCCTTTGGGGAACTTGCTGGAACCGTCGGCGCGGAACGATGCGGTGAGCATATAGCGGTTTTTGTAGGAGTAGTTGACCCTGCCCAGGTAAGACATCAGGCGGCTGTCGCCGAGAGCCGCCACGCTGGAATATACGGAGCCGTCGTCCATCACCGTCATCCCCATTTCTTCGTTGGGAATCTGGATGGTGGTGAAACCGAAGTTCTTGGTCTTGCGCCCCTCGAGGGTGAAGCCCAGCAGGCCGTCCCAGTTGTGGGCGCCTTTGCGGCGGTTGTAGCTCAGCGTGTTCTCGTTCACCCACTCGTTCACCTGCCCGGCAGTGTAGTTGGCGTTCACTCCCAGGGCGTTGCTCGCGGCGTTGCGGCCGTTGTAGGTGCGGGAATTATAGAAGTTCTCCGTTTCAGTGAGCCTGCGGTCGAGCCCGGCCTGCGTCTGGAACTTGAGCCCCTTGGCGATGGTCCACTCGAAGCGGACGTTGCCCATCAGGGATTTCTTGCGCACGTGAATGCTCTCGTTGTTGTTGGAGATGGTCGGGTTCAGGGTGTTGCCGTCGTACATATCGTTGTAGTACTCCTCGTCGTCATCGTCGAGGTCGGCATTCGGATGATAGTTCTTCAGGGTTACGGGGCGGAAGGCCCAGGTGCGGTACATCAGGTAGGTCTGGTAGCCCGTGCTGCTGTCCAGCGAGCTGCTGGCGGTCTGGCCGTACTTGTCGTCTTCGAAGTAGGAGAGGTTCAGGCGCATTTTCAGGGTCTTGCTGAGGGCCTGCTGCAGCGAGAGGCGGCCCTGAATCCTGTCGTAGCCGGAATTGCGGATCACGCCGTTCTGGTTGATGTAGGTCATCGACACCTTGTACCTGCTCTGGCTGTTGCCGCCGCTGAGCGATACGAAGTGCTTGTTTATGGGGGCGGTGCGGAAGAGTTCGTCCTGCCAGTCCTTCGTGGGTGCGTTCTTGTAGTCGTCGAGCGTCATTCCCTCTCCGGTGAGGAAGCGGGCCTCGTAGGAGGGGTTGAGCTCGAGCATATACTTGACGTACTCGTAGGCGTTCATCATCTCCATCTTGCGCGTAACCTGCTGGAAGCCCGTCATACCGTTGTACTCCACCTTGGTCTTCCCGACCTCGCCCTGCCTGGTCTCTATGACTATGACGCCGTTGGCCGCGCGGGAGCCGTAGATGGCCGTTGCAGAGGCGTCCTTCAGCACCGTGAACGACTTGATGTCGGTGCTGTTCAGGGTCGAGAGGGAGAAGTCCTCCAGCGGGAAGCCGTCCACCACGTACAGCGGCGAGTTGTCCTGCGTGAGCGAGTTCGCTCCGCGGATGATGATCTCGTTGTCGACGCCCGGCTGGCCGTCGGATGAGTTCACGCGCACACCGGCCACGCGGCCCTGCAGGGCTGCATCCACTCCGATTGCGGGCGACTTCATCAGGTCTTCGTTCGAAACTCGGGCGACGGTGCCGGTGATATCGTGGGTTCCCACCTCGCCGTAACCGATCACCACCACGTCGTCGAGTTGATGCGTGTCGAGCTCGAGGGTGACGTTCAGCTTCATACCGGGGGTGACGGGATAGGATTTGGTCTTGTAACCCATCGACGAGAACTCCAGGATCGGGTTCTTGTGCGAGCCAAGATCGATCGAGTAGGATCCGTCCGCAGCCGTTACCGTGCCGGTGGCAGTGTCCTTGATGAGAACGGTCACGCCGGGAAGCGGCCCTTCGGCATCGCTCACAACGCCACGGACCGGGCCTTCGTCGGCGGCCAGGGCACCCGTTGCGGCAAGTCCCCCGCCGGTTGCCGATGAGCCCGGAGCGGCGGAAGCCGGCAGCGCAGGTGTGGCCAGAAGCCAGCAAAGTGCCAGCGCGGTCAAGACAGTTTTTAGATGATTCATTTTGCCAACTGTTTGATTATTAGCTTGCTGTATCGATTCAGCAACTCTTTAAACAAAAAACTGAATCACTTCAGTTACTTGCAAATATATCACTATATTTGATTTCTACCAAATTATTTGGCTTCGATTTATTATTTGACGCTGATTTGCGTTTTTGCCAATATGCTGACAATCAACGTTTTACGCAAAGTTCTCTGGTGAAAATGTACCAGAGAGAAATAAGTAAGTGATTGGGAATCAAGTGGTTAGAGAAAACACTGCGAACTATAGCAAAGGAACGATTATTTGCAGTTTTGAGCGCTGTGTGGTATTTTTGCGGAAGTGGACAAAAAACGGAAAGTTACGATCAACGACATCGCCCGCGAGGCAGGGGTATCCCGCTCGCTGGTCTCTTCCGTACTCACCAACATCCAGGAGGGCCGCAAGATCTACCGCGTGAGCGAAAGCACCACGGCGCGGATCCGGGCCATTATGGACAGCCACGACTATCAGCCGAACAATTTCGCGAGGGTGCTCCGCAGCGGCGACAACCGCACCATCGGGGTTATCCTCTCCGACATCTCCAACCGTTTCTTTGCAGTGGCGTCGCGCAGCATCGGCGACTATGCCCACCAGCACGGCTATATGGTGATGTTCGGCAACACCGATGAAAGCCCCGAAAAGCTCTCCGAAACGATGGACCTCTTCTACAGCAAGGGAGTGCAGGGATTCATCGTTGTGCCCTGCGAGGGCTGCGAGAGCATACTCACGGCATACCGGAAAAAGGGCGTGCCGATGGTGTTCCTCGACCGCGACTTCGAGGGTTCCGGCATCAGCAGCGTAACGCTCAACAACAAGGAGGCCTCGGTACAGCTTACCAGACAGCTGCTGCTGGACGGGCACCGGAAGGTGGAGTTCGTGTCGTACGACACCACCCTGCACACCATCCTCGACAGGGAGAGCGGCTACCGCCAGGAGATGGAAAGCCAGGGCTGCAGCGTCCACATCAGGGTCCACCGGCCGGAATACGGCAACTTCGAGGAGGTCGAAAGGATAATGCTGGATGCCGTCAGCCGCGGCGTGGAGGCGATGGTGTTCGCCACCTACAGGATGGCTCTGCTGGGCCGCCACGCCATACTCCGCCACGCAATCACCTCCCCCTGCGCCTTCGCCTGCTTCAATAATGCCGACACTTTCGATATGTACGAGCAGGGGATGTATTACGTCAAGCAGCCCATCGATATGTTTGCCAAGAAATCCATCGAGTTGCTTGTGGACCAGCTGGAGAACCGGTCCGAAGGCCCTTGCACGAAGTTGGTGCTCCCCCCGAAGATAGAGCAGACGCGGTGGTAGGAAATCCGCCTAACGATATATCCACCGCAAGCCGAGGCGGTCGATCAGCCTGGCGGGAAGCAGTCCAACCAGAAGTGGCAGCAGCGAGCCGGCGAAGCCCGGGCCGACGGTTCTCCTCCCTTTGAACATCCCCCTCAGGGCCCTGCGAACCAGCCTTTCCGGACTCACGATGAGCCCGAGGCGGCGTCCGTATTTGCGGAGTCCCGGGCCCAGATTGTACAAGCCGGTATCCACAGCTGCGGGGCACACCGTCGTAACCGTAACCCCGAACGGACGCATCTCGTAGGAGAAGCCCCTTCCGAAACTGCTCAGATATGCCTTCGACGCTGAATAGACGGCTATCCCCGGCGCCGGAATCCTGGCGGTAACGCTCGACATATTGAGGATGTAGCCGGAACCCCTCTCCTTCATCCGGGATCCGAAAAGGATGCATAGTTCGGTCGCCGTACACACGTGCAGTTCCAGCATTGTCTGCACCCGGTCTGCCGACTCGGGCCCCAGATATTGCATAAAATAGATGCCGGCGTTGTTCACCAGGACGTCGATGCTGAGATCCTGTTCGTCGCACCAGGCGAGCAGCCTGCCGGCACAGCCTTCCCTGCTCAGGTCCATAAAAAGCGGATGCACCGTCACCCCGAACTCCCGCGTAATGGCCCCGGCCGCAGCATCGAGCTGGTCGCTTTGGTTGCTTACTATAACCAGATCGTAACCCCTCCCGGCGAGCTGCCGGGCATATTCCAGTCCGATTCCGGAACTGCCGCCCGTAATCAGAGCCGTCATCGCAGAGGCTCCTCTATGCTCTGATGGAACATATCTATCAGGGCTGCTATCGACTTGTGGATGTCGTATTCTTCAGTAGATTCCACATACTTCTCGCTCATACGGCGGCGCTCCTCGGGATGCTCCAGCCAGTAGTCGATGCGGTTCGCGAGCGTCTTCGGATCGCCGGAGGGGAAAAGGCTCCGGGCATCCAGGGCAAACTGCGAGGTGGCAGTGAGCTTTCCCTCCGCAATCACAGGCACAACCCCCTGCTGAAGGGCCTCCAGGGCAGACAGTCCCTCAACCTCAACGGTAGCGCAGTGGATGTACAGGTCGGCCTTCGAGGCCAGTTCGCGCAGCCCGTCGCGGTCGTGGTAATGGAAGATGGGACGGTACTTCACGACTCCTTCGTCGTAGAGTTTCATCGCCATCTCCATATCGTGCTCCGCCTCCGGACCTCGGCCGGCAAAGTAAAGCTGGATCCTGTCGGCGTGCGCGGAATAGCGCAGCGCCTCGATCAACGTCGGCTGGTCCTTCTCCACGGCTAGGCGGCCGATGCATACAATCAGGAACGGCCGGGTCGGATCGTCATCTTCCTGCCGGATGCACTCGTCGGGAATGATGCCGTTGGAGATCAAGTGCAGGCGCGACTTGAAGCCGAAAGCCCGCAGCCGCTCCATCACGTTTTCGGTCGGGCACTGGATGTCGGAACAGAGATTGAAAACCAGGTCGCGCCACATCAGCAACACGCTGTTGTTCAGCAGCTTCCAGCCTCCGAGATTGATTGAGCAGAACAGATTTTCCGGGTGTAGATGGTAGGTTCCGGTGACCGGGATTCCGGCATCGTGTGCCATATTGGCGATAAACCATTCTATGATGAACGGCTCCTCCAGATGCACCACGTCGGCCCAGGCAAGGGCCTCCTTCATAACCGCACGGTCCACGTCGGCGAACTTGTAGCCGTGAGCCTGAATCAGCTTGTCGAAAATCGGAACTTTATAGTCATCCAGTATGTAATCGGGCTGGGGTTCCGGAGCCTCGTGGTTGCGGCCGGAAATCACGCGCACGTCCACTCCGGCCTCCTTCAGATACTTGACGGTGCGCCGCGCAGAGGCGGACAGGCCGTTGCCGGAAGCATAATAGTTGTTTACTACGAAAAGGACTTTCATTATTTGAGACCCTCCAGTATCTCCATCATCCGGCCGAACACGGCGGTCTGCGGGAACACACTGCCTTCCGGGTCGGAGACCACCAGGTCGAGGACGCCGTTCCCCAGCTGGAAACGGCCGATCTTGAACGACGCCCGGCTGCGGCGCAGCACGTATTCCAGACGCCAGCTGTTACGCGGAACCAGCGAGAGCAGCACCTGCGTATCGCGGTGCACCTTGATCGCTTTCTTGGCCTGCACCGGCCTGATTATCAGCTGAATACCCTTCGAGGCAAAGTACTGCCGCACCGTATCTTCCGCGGCCGCATAGTCCTCGGCATCGGCATCCAGCAGCACCGTCACCTGCGAGATGTCGCGCAGCAGCATCAGCGAAGTGGGCCGCCGGCTACCCAGCAGCCGCAGTGCGGTTTCTATGAAGAAATTAGCCATCGTTCCGGGAGATGAGTTCGCGGATTTCTTCCTTCGCAGCCCGCCAGCGGGGGATGTCGATCTTGGTGCCGACGACCTCCACCACCTTGGCGGCGATGATGGACCCGACCTCCGCGCAGACCTTCAGCGGCATCCCGAGGGAATGCGCGTAGAGGAAACCTGCCGCGTAGGTATCTCCTGCACCGGTACCGTCCACAGGCGTCGCAGGCCAGGCGGGGATGTAGTACTGCTCGTCGCCGCTGCGCAGCCAGCTGCCGTCCTTGCCGACCTTCACCACGGCGATCCGGCAGTGCTTCGACAGTTCCTCCAGTCCCTCGCGGGGATCTTCCAGTTTCGTGAACGCCCGGCACTCGGACTCATTGGCAAAGACGATGTCGACGTATTTATCCACCAGATTGTGCAGGAAGGCGTTGTTGCTCTCCACCACGTTGTAGGACGCCATATCGATGGAGATCAGGCAGCCCGCCTCCTTCGCCATCTGCACGGCCTTCGCTATAAGATCCTGGTTCTGAACGAGATAACCCTCGATGTGAAAGTAGTCGTAACCCTGGAAGTACTCCGGCTTGAGATCCTCCGGACCCATCTCCAGCGCGGCGCCCATATAGTCGGCGAAGGTGCGTTCTGCATTGGCCCCGGTGATGAACACCATACAGCGGCCGGAAGACTTTTCGCTGTGCAGCATAGTGGTCCGCACGCCGAACTGCTCCATAGTGCTATTGAAAAGTTGTCCGAGTTCGTCGTCGCCGATCTTGCCGATATATCCCGACTGCATCCCGAAGATGGACGTGCAGGTGATGGTATTGGCGGCAGACCCGCCCGGCACATACT
>JAEEGL012032182.1_pt1 | contig 14620 bp, 14 predicted proteins | sample 9134231 | NCBI WGS metagenome assembly JAEEGL01 (sample SAMN16246548, study PRJNA631951) | gut metagenome | biome: gut microbiome; feature: rumen; material: fiber-attached | host: Bos | place: Iran: Karaj | collected 2018-10 | reverse complement strand
CCCAGGTGAGCGGCATAGAGAAAGGCAGTTTTCCGCCCGGAAGGGACCGGATTGTGAACGTACTGCTTCAGGCACTGCCGTATAAGATGCAGGAAGTTCCCAAACTGGATTTTCAGAACAACGGAGCCTATTATCAGTCAGATGATAAATGCCTGTATGTTGTGAGCGGAGAAAAGAACGAACAGTATTTCCTGCCGTTTCTTTCTCTGGAGATCGGATACGCGGAGATCAGAGGGCAGTTTCCGTTCATGGATGATACCACGGCAAACTTCCTGGGCAAGTGTGTGGCTTGTGAAGTCAGCAGCCGGTATGGTCAGAACATCGATCTGTTCGAGTTTGACGATATACCGGAAAGCTGGAAAGTGATGCAGCCGAAGGATATCCGAAAACAGCTGGATACGATCCGTGCTGCCGCAAATCGCATCATTGTAAGGACAAACGAAATCCTGTATCATCGATCCAAAGAAACCGAACAGGCAAGATGATCTTACGCCTGTTCTCTGTCCGATGAAATGAAAGGACCTGAATCATGAAAACAGAAAGATATTTTGTCGCATTTGACCGGTATGAAATGGGAATGATGCTGGAAGCGCTCGTAAGACTAAAGAATCAGCTGCTGGCCGAAGGACGTTACACAGACTATGTGGATGAACTGATCATCGAGGTGGGAGAAGCACCGACAAAGAAGTTCAAGGTGCTGGAACCTGTAGATAACAGGTATGCCTGATTATTGCTGACCGGATAGATAAGGATTATGTCCCGCTTAACAAAAATGAGTGTGTTTCTGGCGGAAGTCTGATATAATACTTTAAGAGATAAGAACAAGACTGCGAGTCAAAGATGTTTTTTCTTAGAAACAAGAAAGGAATATGTATGATCAAAATGAAGAACAGGATGTGATAGATATTGAAGAGAGATGAAAGAACAGGGGACTTCATGTTCGCGATCATCGGAGGACTGGTGGTCCTCTGGATCGCCCTTTTGACTGCACCCTACGTGCAGCAGGGGCTGATCGGTATTATTCAAAATTTCGGAACGGCAGTGAATGATCCGTTCCATATAACCTGGTGCGAGGATAGCCTGAAAACTATCCTCGTTTTTTTATGCCTTTATACAGCAGGCATCATGATATGGCTGTCCGGCCGGAAGAACCTTCGGACAAAGGAAGAACATGGATCCGCCAGATGGGGAAATCCCATGAAGATCAACAGAAAGTATTCTCAGAATCCTGTAAAGAACAACAGGATCCTCACCCGGAATGTCAGGATGGGACTGGATGATTACAGACACAAGCGAAACCTTAATGTGATGGTGGTTGGCGGATCCGGTGCCGGCAAGACCAGGTATTACGCGAAGCCGAATCTGCTTCAGGGATCAGACTGTTCCTACGTTGTCCTGGATCCGAAGGGTGAACTTTGCCGCTCAACCGGGGAACTGCTGGAACAGAAAGGCTATGAAGTGAAAGTGCTGGACCTTATCAACATGGAGCGAAGCCACTGCTATAACCCGTTGATGTATGTAAAGGATGACAACGATGCCCAGAAGCTGGTAACAAACCTGTTCCAGAGTACGATGCCCAAAGGGCAGAAAAGCAGTGATCCTTTCTGGGATATATCTGCCCAGATGCTGCTGATGGCGCTGATCTTCCTGCTTCTTTATGAAGCACCGACAGAAGAACAGAACTTCGCGATGGTGCTGGAACTGCTCAGGGCTGGAGCGATCGAGGATGAGGAGCATCCCGTTCCGACAGCGCTGGATAGGATCTTTGAGGAGCTGGAGATCAAGCATCCCGGCCATATTGCCGCCAAGTACTATAACACCTATCATTCCGGCTCGGCCAAAACGCTGAAATCCGTACAGATCACGTTGGCGGCAAGACTCGAAAAGTTCAACCTGAGCAGCCTGGCATCTCTGACCATGACGGATGAACTGGAGCTTGACCGGATGGGAGAAAGAAAGGTAGCGCTTTTCGCGATCATTCCGGATAACGATACTTCCTTCAACTTTCTGGTCAGTATCCTGTATACGCAACTGTTCCAGCAGCTCTTCTACGAAGCGGACCATGTATACGGAGGAAGGCTTCCGGTACCGGTCCACTTTCTTATGGATGAGTTCGCCAACATCGCCCTTCCCGCTGACTTTGACAAGGACCTTGCCACTATGCGTTCGCGCGGCGTATCCGTCAGCATTATCCTGCAGAATATGGCGCAGCTGAAAGCTTTGTTCGAAAAACAGTGGGAGTCCATCAGCGGGAATTGTGACACGTTTTTGTATCTTGGCGGTAATGAGCAGAGCACCCATAAGTATGTATCGGAACTGCTGGGAAAGGAAACGATCGACATCACCACTCACAGCCGGACAAAATCCAACAATCCGTCCTATGGAGACAACTACAATCTCAGTGCTCGGGAACTGCTGGATGCCAGTGAGGTAAGACTCCTGGACAATCAGAACGCGCTTCTCTTTATTCGGGGTGAAAGACCGATCCTGGATCTGAAGTACGACCTGATGAAGCATCCGAATATCAAGCTTACGGAAGACGGAGGCGAAAAACCCTACACATATGGAGAAGACATCGAAGGAATCGCGGATCTGCGGATTCAAATGAAAAAAGCGGACAAGGAGTCCGCGTTACAGGAGGAGGAAACAGATTATGAGTTTATTTCAGAAGAAGAACTCGAAAGAGAACTATCAAACGAAGAAAAGAAAGGGGAACAAAATGAACAAGAAAAACATGAACAGAAAACAGAAGGTACTGATGGGTGTGTGGATGGCGCTGGTACTGACATTCACGATCAGCCTGACAGTTCTGGCTGACGGAGAAGATCCCGTAACGGTCATCAATAACCTGTCCAGCTTCATCTTTGGACTGGTAAGAGCCGTCGGTATGATCCTGGTCGGATTCGGGATCGTACAGCTCGGTCTCAGCCTGAAAAGCCATGATCCCAGTCAGAGAGCCAACGGGATCATGACAGTCGCCGGCGGGATCATCATCACCTTTGCCAAAGAGATCATGAACCTGATTATCGGCGGCGGAACCTGATATTCGGTAACTCCGAATGAGGAGGAGGTGGTGATGAAACTTGATCTTACTGGACAGTGAAAACTGGGTAGTGGAGAATCTGGAGAAAGCTCTCCGGCTGTGGAGCGAGAAGCTGGCCGAGGTGTGGACCCTGATCACCACGACCCCGCAGGAATTTAAAGGCGGCGGCATATGGAATGTCATCGTCACGATCAACGGAGCAGTACAGGCGATCGCGTTAGGTTTGCTTGTACTGTTTTTTGTTGCCGGAATTATCAAACAGAGCGGCAGCTTCGCGGAGGTAAAACGGCCGGAACATGTGCTGAAGCTGTTTGTCCGGTTTACCATCGCGAAAGGTGTGATCTCACACGGGATGGAACTGATGCTGGCGATCTTTACCATCTGCCAGGGAATGATCCGGACGATCGTTTCCAACGCCGGAATCGATATGACAACGGAAACGGTGCTTCCGCAGAGCATCATCACGGCGATCGAGGACTGCGGATTCCTGGAAAGCATTCCGCTCTGGGCCGTTACGCTGATCGGAGGATTGGTGATCACGGTCATGAGCTTTGTGCTGATCATGACGGTATACGGAAGATTCTTCCGGATGTATATGTACACGGCCATTGCGCCGATCCCGCTTTCCACCTTCGCGGGAGAGCCAAGTCAAGGAATAGGAAAGACATTCCTGAAAAGCTATGCCGGCGTATGTCTGGAAGGTGCGATCATCGTGCTGGCCTGTGTGATCTTCTCGTTATTCGCGGCATCTCCGCCGGTGGTTGAACCTACGGAGGCTGCCGTCAACCAGGTCTGGACTTATGTCGGAGAACTGGTATTCAACATGTTGGTACTGGTCGGCGCGGTCAAGATGTCCGACAGACTTTGCAAAGAAATGTTAGGCTTGTAAGCCGGAAAGGGAAATACTATGACAGAAAATGAATTTTACGCATATGTAGCAGAGAACGTCCTTGAGAAGTTCCCGGCCTCTTATGAAAATGCCGAGGTGATCATCGAGGAAAGAATGAAAAACAATAACAGGCTCGTTCACGGAATGACCATCAGACGGGAAGGGGATATGGCCATGCCGATCCTCTATCTGGACGACTTTTATCAGAGGGCAAAGAACCATGAACCCATGAAGGGTGTACTGGAAGATATCGCCAAACAGTACGATCTTGCCGTGAGGGACATCGGAAAGATCGAGATCCCGGATATGAGCAGAGAATCGCTTCTGGAGAATGTCCGCTGCCGGGTGATCGATGCCAAGGCAAACGACAGGCTCCTTCAAAATCTGGTTTATCAGGATCTCGGATGCGGTTATGCCATGACCGTCTATCAGAATGCGGCTATCGGAGACAGATCCGGCATGATCCAGATCACCCATGAGCTGGCGGAAAAGGCGGACGTCTCCGAGAAGGAACTGCTGGAAAAAGCGCTCAGCAATACGGAAAAAGCGGAAAAGGCCACTTTTATGGATATCACACAGGCACTTTTCAATCCATCCCATGAACCGCAGTACCTGAGTGATGAACCGTATATCGATCCGGACAGCAACCTGATCGTCCTGACCAGCGACGCCAATCCGCCTGTATACGGGTCTACCGTCTTATTTTATCCTGAAACACAGGAGAAGATCGCCGAGGTAATCGGCAGCAGTTACTTTGTCCTGCCCAGTTCCATCCATGAAGTGCTGATCATGCCATTTAGGGAAGAACAGGCGATGAACGGACCGGATAAGGAACGCATGGCCCACATGGTCAAAGAGATCAATGAGACTCAGGTAGCGCCACAGGAACGGTTCGGCAACCGCGTCCTATTCTACGATAAGGATACGAAGGAGCTTACCGTTGCCGCGGATCTTGACCAGACCAGAACAAAAGAAAGGGACCGATAAGATGGAGATGCCGATCAACAAGGAGATCCGGAACTATACGGAGTCGGTCTTCTTCGGACTGACCATGCGCCAGTTTATCTTTTCAGCGGCAGCCTGCCTGATCGCGGTGCTGCTGTATTTCAGCTTCAGGAACCGTTTCGGTATCGAGACGGTTTCCTGGATCTGTACGCTTGGCGCAGCTCCCATGGCCTGCTTCGGATTCATCCGTTATCATGGAATGAATCTGGAGCAGTTCCTATGGACATGGCTCAGATCCGAAGTCCTGATGCCGAAATATCTGACAGCCGGAAACACCAATATCTATTATCAGGCTTTTAAGCCGCTCATCAATAACTTACAGAAGGGAGATGAAAAACATGTCGACGAGAGCGATACTGCAGAGGATCAGCCGGGACAAGGAGATCAGGAAGATCCCGAAGACCATGCAGGACACGATCCCGATCAGGGGACTTTATGAAGACGGAATATTTAAAGTCGGAGCGGATCTTTATTCCAAATCCTACCGTTTCGCGGATATCAATTACAGGGTAGCCAGTCCCGAAGATCAGGAGGATCTGTATTATAAGTACTGCGGACTGATCAACGCCCTGGACCTTAACGCGATCACCAAGATCACGATCAGCAATCACCGGATCGACCTGGCGGACTTCAATAAGAATATCCTCATGCCAATGAAAGGTGATGAGAAGGATATCTACCGGAAGGAATACAACCAGATGCTGCGTCAGCGATCCGCCCTATCCAACGATCTAATCCAGGAGAAATACCTGACGCTGTCCGTACACAAGAGGACGCTGGAGGAAGCTAGGATCTATTTCAAACGGGTGGAGACAGACCTTGGCGCTTACTTCATCCGGATGGGAAGTACCCTGATGGAGATGACCGTCTCGGACCGGCTGAAGATCTTCCATGACTTCTTCCGTCCTGGAGAGGAAGACAGATATTTCTTCGATCTGCATGATCTCATGAAAAAAGGTCATGACTTCCGGGATTATCTCTGCCCTGACTCCATGGAATTTAAAAAGGATCATTTCCTTCTCGGAAACCGGTACGGAAGGGTCCTGTATCTCCGGGAATATGCTTCCTTTATCAAAGACGATCTGATTTCCGAGATCATGTCTAGGAACCGAAACATGATGATGTCGGTCGATATTGTCCCGGTTCCTCTGGAAGACGCGATCAAGGATGCGGAGAACCGTCTGCTCGGAGTAGAAACTAACGTGAGTGCGACTCGTTCCTGACTGAAAAGGTCAGGCACAGGTTAAAAAAATAGAGCGATTGAAAGGAGCGCAAAATAAACTTGTAGAACTGGTAATTCAATGGGTGAAATGAAGAAGTAACGCTCGGAAGCGCCCACCTTGAACTTCGATTGGCAGAATTAACTGTCAAAAGCTCGATAAAGTCGGCAGAGAGCAACCGTAATACACTAATGTGTATCGAAAGTGGCTCAGCGGTGAGTTATGTTGCCTATATGCCGGAGGTCTACAAAATATCTATGGTGAGAATGGCCGAAAGGTCTGACGAACTTGCGAATGTACGGGTCTATATAGTTAACCGATAGAAATGTCGGTGACGATTATGTCGCAGTCAGTGTGGATTAGTAAAAGTTGACGTTATGAAACTCCATATTGTGTTAAAGGCACATTCAAGCTGACAGGCTTAGAGTAAGCACCTAAGGATATATGTATAGATAGAATTACCGGAACGAGGAAAGGTATCGGACACGAAATGTGCTTACCGTCGAAGAATAATAAGCGGTTTAACCGATACTGAAAAGTAGAGATCGAACCTATGAAGTTCTTACAATGAGAATGGAGGAATGGTCTCAAGTCGAATTGAAGAAAATGTAATCTATCAAACTCAGATCAGGATTACGGGTAAGACTAAAAAGCTCATACCCCGAAAGGAGTGTGATGCCTGATGACAAATAAACAAAAGAACAAATTATTGTGTGTCGATGATCTCAGACATGCTGAATACTATCAAATGCAAGATATATTCGATGAACTGTATGCAAGAAGTAAGAGCGGTGAAACCTTTACCGATCTCATGTCATTGATACTTTCAAGAGAAAACATTCTGCTCGCATATCGCAATATCAAAACCAACAGTGGAAGCAAAACACGTGGTACAGATAATGTGGTAATTGATGATATTGGCAGGCTTTCAACAGAGGAATATGTTGATAAGCTGAGGTTCATCATGCAAGGAAGTAAACATGGGTATCGTCCAAAACCTGTGAGAAGAAAAGAGATTCCAAAGCCAAACGGCAAATTAAGGCCGCTTGGTATCCCATGTATGTGGGACAGACTTGTTCAGCAATGCATCAAGCAAATTATGGAACCCATCTGTGAGGCTAAATTCAACGAAAACAGTTATGGTTTCAGACCAATGAGAAGTGTTGAACACGCCATTCAAAGAATATATCAATTGATGCAGAGAACTAATCTTCATTATGTTGTAGAGTTTGACATCAAGGGATTCTTCGATAATGTTGATCATTCAAAGCTTATCAAGCAGATTTGGTCATTGGGTATAAGGGACAAACATTTACTGTATGTAATCAAACAGACCCTAAAAGCTCCGATAAAAATGCCCGATGATACAATGGTCTACCCTACAAAGGGGACGCCTCAAGGAGGAATTATTTCTCCACTTCTGGCAAATATCGTGCTTAATGAACTTGATCACTGGATAGACAGTCAATGGATAGAACATCCGATAACTGAAAAATACAGTTTCAAGTTTAACAGCAATGGTAGCAAGGATTTAGGCCATGCGTACAGAGCGATGAAAACAACAAGTCTTAAAGAAATGTATATCGTCAGGTATGCAGATGATTTTCGTATTTTGTGCAGAACAAAAGATGAAGCAGACCGTATATTGACAGCCGTTACAAAATGGCTATCTGACAGACTAAGACTTGAAGTATCTCCTGAAAAAACCCGTGTGGTCAATGTCAAAAAGAAATATTCGGAATTTCTCGGATTCAAAATCAAGGTTCATAAAAAGGGCGAAAAATGGACCGTTGTATCTCATGTTTACGATAAAGCTCTCTGTAAACAAAAAGAAGTGCTGGTTGAACAAGCAAAAAAGATCGCGAATCCACCTCCGCACAGTAAAGAAGAATATGAAATTCATCTGTACAACGCGAAAGTGATAGGAGCACAAAGCTATTACAAAATTGCAACACATATCAATCTTGATTTCAACCCTCTCAATAGGGCGGTAATGACGGTATTCACCAATAGACTACGAACTCAGAAAGGTAATAGGTTGAAAAGAACTGGAAGACCACTTACTAAAGCTGAATTCGGAATATTTGGTAATACACCAATGATGAGATATGTTGCAGGCTCAAAAGAACCGATCTATCCTATTGGCTACGTTCAACACAAACCACCATGGACAAAGAAAAGGAGTACAAATCCGTATTCGCCAGAAGGCAGAAAAGGAATTCACGATAATCTACGGATAAACACTTCGCTTATGTTACAAATGATGAAATCGAAGTCTATGAACAGAAGCGTAGAATTCAGCGATAATCGTGTTTCTTTGTTTTCTGCTCAATGGGGAAAGTGTGCTGTAACAGGAAAGAACTTTGATGTGTTAAGTGATATTCACTGCCATCACAAAATCCCAAAGCATAACGGAGGTACGGACAAGTATGAAAATCTTATCCTTGTTCTTCCGCAGGTACACAGGCTTATCCATGCAACAGATGAAGATACGATAAAAAAGTATTTGCAGCTGCTTAAATTAGATAAGTCACAACTTGCGAAGTTAAATAAATACAGAGAACTGGCAGGTAATAGATTAATTTAGAATAAAGAATTTACGTATTTGTTGTTTGTTAAGATTACCAATAATTGATTCGATGGAACGCCGTGTGCGGTGAAAGCCGCACGCACGGTGTGGAGTGGGGGAAAACTTGGAGATTGTATCAAATAGTTACCTATCACTATCCAAGTGGCAGCAGCGGCAGAACAGCAACTACAACTTTTCCGCCATGGTTCCTTATGATATGGAACAGCAGCGCAAGGAGCTTCGTGAATTCCTGGACGATCTGACAACCAAAGACCAGCGGATGTCCTTTTTGATCCTGACGCTGGTACTGACAGCGGATTCTCTGGAAGAACTGAACAGGGATACGGAATCCGTGATGTCCTCTTTACGGGGAAACCAGATGAGTATCCTGAACTTCCAGCAGATGGATGGACTGAACACGGCACTCCCTTACGGAACGATCCGGGTGGATGCTTTCCGTACGCTTAATACCTATGGCACCGCGGTGTTGATGCCGTTTAATGTACAGGATATCCATCATCCGCACGGCCTGTATTACGGACAGAACAAGATCAGCGGGAACATGATCCTGGTAGACAGAAGGCAGCTGAAAAATGGGAACGAGTTCATTTTAGGTGTATCCGGCTCCGGAAAATCGCTTTTTGCCAAAGGAGAGATCGCCAAGATGATCCTGCAGGGAAACGCCGATGTGATCATCGTGGATCCGGAAAGAGAATACAGTCCGCTGGTAAAGGCGCTGAGTGGTGAGGTGATCGAGATCTCCGCCAATTCAAAGCATCATATCAACGCGCTGGATATGGGAAAGGACTATGGACTGGATGAAGATCCGATCGTTATGAAATCCGAATTTCTGATGTCGCTTTGCGATCATCTGTTAGGAGATACCAGGGCCAAGCAGAACTACCGGTCAGTGATCGACCGGGTTTGTAAAGAAGTCTATCAGCCATACCTGAAGAATAAAAGACAGGGAGAAGCACCGACACTGCAGGATGTCCGTAACCGGCTGCTGAACCAGAAGGAATCCGAAGCGCAGGATCTGGCGCTGGCAATGGAGCTTTTTACAGAAGGATCGCTGAACACCTTCGCCAAACCAACGAACGTGGATGTGGATAACCGGCTGATCTGCTTTGACATCCATGAACTGGGTTCCCAGCTGATGGCGATGGGCATGCTGGTGATGCTGGAAAGCATCTTCAACCGGATCACGGAGAACAAGGCGAAAGGAAAGGAGACTTTCATCTTTATTGATGAGATTTATCTGCTTTTCCAGCATGAATACTCGGCAGTCTTCCTTTCTAATCTCTGGAAACGAGTCCGTAAGTATGGAGCTTATGCCTGCGGGATCACCCAGAATGTAGATGATCTCCTGCAGAGCTATACGGCCAGAACGATGCTTTCCAACTCGGAATGCGTGGTTATGATGTCCCAGGCGCAGACGGATATCGATGAGCTGGCAGATCTGCTGCTGATCCCGAAAACCCAGTTCTCACAGGTAACAAACTCGGAACCCGGCAACGGACTGATCAAAGTGGGAAGGGATCTGGTCCCGTTCGACAGCTGGATACCGATCGATACAAAACTATATAAACTGACAAGCACCAAACCCGGAGAATCCTGACGGTTCTCCGGGTCTTATTTGATTGGAAAACCGGGGTTTAACAAGATTATTGATTGATGTATTTGAACCCCGGTCCGAGTTTTGGCATGGCCAAAACTCCGTCAGCTGAAAGGAGACGATGAATGGATATCGAAAACATGAAAGAAAGAGACAGAAGCGGGAAGATCCGCACGGATGACAGGATGGCGATCCTAAAACGCGGGCTGGCAGCGAAGAAAATGAGCCGGGATGTAAAGGGAAAACTGCGGCAGATCGAAACTGTGATTTTAGATCAGCCGGACGCGGATAAGCCGGAGGGCTATGCCACCGAAACGGGGCAGCGGATCATGGCAAAGGAGGCCAGGGACCGGGCGAGAAACGTGAAGGATGTCGGGAACAAAAGCGTGAAGGATACCGCGAAGACCATAAAAGAACATATCAAAGCTAAAAAAGAACAGAAGGCAGGAAAGGGAGGCAATTCACAGGCAGGATCGGCTAAGAGATCCACCAGGATATCTCATGGAAGACAAAGTGCTGTACCCGAAAGACAAGCAGCACTCAACTCTGCCAAATCTTTTGCTCCGGGACAAAGATCTGTCCCACTGTCTCAGAGTATACAAAGTCCGCAGCTGCAGATGCAGCACTACTCCAGGAAAAGACTGATCGATCAGAAGATGAGGCCGCTGATCAGACAGAACCGGTTAAGTGGCGGAAACAGTCCGATTACAGCAAGAATGGGAAAAGGTGGTAAGTTCTTCCAGAAGATCGCTGATACGCTGAAGAAGACCTTCAAGACAGGAAAGACTACCATGACAGCCATGTTAGCGGCAGGATGGATCGGTGTCGTACTGATCGCGAGCGTCAGTATGATCGGAGCTTTGGCGAACACACCGCTCGGACTTTTCTTTTCGGGAGGTGTTACCAGAGTATCCATGGCGTCTGTCATACGGGATATCAACTATGATTTCGACAATGAGATCGCTGCACTGAAATCCATGTATGTCTATGACGAGCTGAACATCAAAGGCAGAAAAAGTTTGTGGAAGGATGTTCTGGCAATCTATGCTGTTAAAACAAGCATGGAAAACCCGCAGAGTGCGCAGGAGCCGCAGACGATATCCATGATCACGGAAGAAAACAGGGAGATTCTGAAAGAAATCTTCTGGACAATGAATACCATCAGTGCCAGTACAGAGATTGTCACCTATGCTGTTGATGCCGAGAATCCGGGACCGGGATCCGATCAGTTGGATCAGGAGCCTGAATACAAGGAAAAAACAGTTCTCACGATTGACATTGAACACCTGAACGCAGATCAGATGGCTGCTGTATATGAGTTCACGGATGAGCAGAAGACTGCTCTGGCAGAACTTAGCAAAGGCGAATATGATGAGATGTGGGCCATGCTCCTGTATGGAACCACCGGTGGTAATGAGGACATTCTGCAGGTTGCGCTTTCTCAGCTGGGCAATGAAGGAGGAGCGCCTTACTGGTCCTGGTGGGGATATAGCAGCAGGGTAGATTGGTGTGCGATATTTGTTAGTTGGTGTGCCAATGAATGCGGATTTCTGGAGAAAGATATCTGTCCGAAGTTCCAGGGTGTCGGTACGGGTCTTAACTGGTTTAGAGACCGGGGCCAATTCAGAGAGCCCGATATGTATGAACCAATGCCGGGTGATATTATTTTCATTGACTGGGCAGAAGATGGGTTTGATGGATTAGGTGATCATGTGGGAATCGTAGAAAAGGTCGAAGCAGGATGTGTATGGACGGTTGAAGGAAACCGAACAGATTCTGTCAGCCGGGGTGTGTATGGATTGCAGAGTGATGTGATAATTGGATATGGGGTGATTGTGGAATAAGGATTATTATATGTGTTTTGAAAATAAAACATATTTTATCACGATAATAACAAACAGCATTTTCGGGCTTTTCTTGATGAAAAAGGACCAGTCCATGTGATCATCCATGTTTTACGGCATCCGTGACGGTGATTCGGTATCGTAGCAATAACTCTGTGTCAGGGAGATTAGGTAAAAGACGAATCTTACTGGTCATGGTATGAGTTCGTTAGTAGAGTTTCATGGTGTGCCTGTTTTGTAAGCTGCTGAACCGATGAGTGCGTCTATATCGATGAGACGGTATAATACCGAAATACGCAGGCTGCGTAAATGGCGTGGGGTTGTTTAAGGACTTGGGCCAGTGGATTAACAGCAGCCAGGAACCGGTGCCTGGCATGATCATCTTCTACGACTGGGACAGCCCAGACGGAGAAGACGGACCACAGGATGGCCTGTCCGATCATACCGGAATTGTGCAGAAAGTGGAAGACGGAATCGTCTATACAGTCGAAGGAAACTCCAGCGACAGCTGCAGGATCAGGCAACATCCGGTGGGATACTACGAGATCCTGGGATACGGATGCCCGGCGTACTGATGACGGGAAAGGTTATAAGTGCGATTAGCTGTAAATATTTCAGTCAAAATGCCCATTATCGGCCAGGAAAGGTCGATAGTGGGCGTCTTTTTTTGGTGCGCCCGGCGGCGCACGTTTCTAACGGGTGCAAGTCCCGAATCCGCCCGGTAGCGGGAAGGATATAGTCGAAGGCAAGGGTGTCCATCGCGAGGTGGAATCTGAAGGAAGCCGGATGCTTGGGGGAAACGATCAACCCAGCGGACAAACTTCTGGCCTGACGAAAAGAAATCACATAGTAGGTTGTGCATGAGGGTAAGGCTGCCAAACAAGCCAAAGCCCAAAAGCTACACGGAATCATGTGCAATAAATGTGGCAGGTAGATGGAGGGAAAGAAACGTGTGGTACCCGGGGAGGTCTGCAGGGAACTCTTCGAAAGAGGCAACCATCATCGCAAGGTGATGCTGAGCCTGCAGAAGTCAGCAGAGGCCATAGTACTGCAGAAGCAGGAAGGGCCGAATCAACACAGTCCGGAGTAACCGGAGGAAGGAGGGAAGCGTGAAGAACGCAGAATACATCGGAGACGATGGCTGTCTGCAAAGAGATAGCACGGAATGCAAAGGGTATGCAGAAGCGCAGAGCGCTGACCGTCCGGAGACAGGAGAAACGAAAAGCAAAACGCCAAACCTGTTGGAGAAGATACTGGACAGGAATAACCTGAACAGAGCCTACAAACGGGTAAAGGCAAACAAGGGAGCGCCGGGAGTCGATGGGATGAGTGTCGAAACGGCGTTACCATGGCTCAAAGAGCACGGAAGAGAACTGACCGAGAGTATTCGAAGCGGGAAGTATAAACCCGATCCGGTAAGAAGGAAGGGAATACCGAAACCGGACGGAGGAGTACGAAACCTTGGGATACCAAGCGTCAAAGACCGGATCATACAGCAGGCAATATCGCAGATGCTGATGCCGATCTATGAACCACTGTTTGCAGATGGAAGCTATGGCTACCGACCGGGAAGAAGCGGACTGGATGCAGTATTCAAGATAAGGGCATATGCGGAGGATGGGTATGAATGGGCGGTACTGTTAGACTTGTCCAAGTACTTTGACACGCTGAACCATGAGAAACTGCTGAACCTGCTTCGGAAAGAGATCGATGATGAGCGAGTCATACAGTTGATCAAAAGATTTCTGAAAAGCGGGGTCATGGAAGAAGGGAGTAGTAATGCCGACAGAAGAAGGAAGCCCACAAGGCGGACCACTGTCACCACTGCTGGCAAACGTGTACCTGAACGAATTCGACCATGAATACGAAAGGCGAGGGGTACCGTTAATCAGGTACGCCGACGACATCGTGCTGTTGTGCAAGAGTGAAAGAGCTGCGGAAAGACTGCTGGAAAGCAGTATCCGCTACCTGGAAGGAAAGCTGAAACTGAAGGTAAACCGGGAAAAGAGTCACATCGCCAAGGTGAATGCAGTAAAGAGGTTCAAGTTTCTGGGATTCGCCTACAGCAAAGGAAAGAACGGATACTTTATACGGGTACATCAGAAGACGAAGAAGAAAGCGAAGGACAAACTCCGGACCATCACTAAGCGTAACAGAGGTAGAAACGACAGACAGATCATGGCAGAAGTGAAGGAATACATGCGAGGATGGTTGAACTACTACGCAATAGCAGACATGAAGACAATGATGCAGGAGTGGGACGGCTGGCTACGCAGGCGAATGCGCATGTATATCTGGAAACAATGGAAGAAACCACGAACAAGATATAATAACCTCGTCAAGCTTGGAATTCCGGAGTACTACGCAGGAATGACAGCTATGAGCAGGCGAGGATACTGGTTTGTGGCTGGAACCTCGAGTGTGGAAAGAGCCAT
>JAEEGL011962039.1_pt1 | contig 14620 bp, 14 predicted proteins | sample 9134231 | NCBI WGS metagenome assembly JAEEGL01 (sample SAMN16246548, study PRJNA631951) | gut metagenome | biome: gut microbiome; feature: rumen; material: fiber-attached | host: Bos | place: Iran: Karaj | collected 2018-10 | reverse complement strand
TTCTTCCAGATCTATGGCCGGCTTACTATTCCAAAGCAAAAGGGTGCAAGGTATGGGATCTGGAGGGTAGAGAGTATATTGATGTTAGCTACATGGGTATCGGCTCAAACGTGCTAGGTTATGCCAATGATGAGGTTGATGAAGCAGCAAAGGAAGCTATAGACAATGGGGGCATGTGTACCCTAAATGCACCGGAAGAGGTCTTTCTTGCCGAAAAGCTGATAAAACTTCATCCCTGGGCGGGGGGGGTACGTTACGCCAAGGCCGGAGGAGAGGCCATGGCTCAGGCAGCACGTATTGCAAGAGCGTATACACAGAAGGATATCATTCTTTTCTGTGGATATCACGGTTGGCATGACTGGTATCTGTCTGCAAACCTTACCGATAAGAACGCTCTTGATTATAATCATATTCCAGGGCTGGAGCCTTTAGGAGTTCCTTCAGGACTTGCCGGGACTAATCTGCCTTTTCACTATAATGATATAGGAGAGTTCAATGCTTTAATGGAAAAGCATAAGGGGAGTATAGCAGCAGTAATAATGGAGCCTATCAGAAATGATTATCCGGCTGACGGTTTTTTGGAAAAGATTCGATCAGCTACCCAAGAAGCTGGTATAGTACTAGTATTCGATGAGATTACAGCTGGGTTCAGATTGTGCACAGGTGGAAGTCACAGAGTACTTGGAACTGAGCCGGATATAGCAGTGTTCGCTAAAGGCATGACCAATGGATACCCGCTCTCTGCTATAATCGGTCGCAAAGAAGTGATGGAAGCTGCTCAAGGAACCTTCATCAGCAGTACTTTCTATACTGAGAGAGTAGCCCTTGCAGCAACTCTCAAAAACATAGAATTGTATGAAAAGCTTCGTGTCTGGGAAAAGCAGATGGAGTACGGTGAACAGATACAGTCAGGATGGGAAGGGGTTGCTAAAAAGCACGGATTTAGCATGAGTCATACTTCAGAAGCAAAACTGTCACTCAGTATATGTGGCATAAAACCGCTCAGTCATTTCACTATTTTTGGAAAAGAGGATAGTATGGTTTATAAAACATTTTTCATTCAGGAAATGTTAAAGCGAGGATACATTGCAAGCAATGCTTTCTATACGAGCTATGCACATAATCCGAAGATAATCAATGAATACTTGAAGAATGTCGATGAAGTCTTTGCGATGATAGCAGATGCAGAAGCATCTTCCGGCAGTTTAAAGGGCTTTCTACAGGGAGAAGAGTGCCACGCCGGCTTTGGAAGACTAAACTGACATTTATGAAGACTATAACAAAGTGGAACACTTGCTGTAAAATAATAGTGGAAAGAGGAAAAGTACGCCATGCAGAATAACCTTGACAACCGTGCTGATGTTGAACCAGTTGGGCGTAAAAGGGTTGTCATCTGTACCCTAAAAAAATGGAATATCAGTAAAGCAGAGGTATTCGCACAGCGAAACGCCTCACATTTTGATGTCAGGATAATCAGCGAAAAGAAGAACTTGAACTATGAAACGATAAAAGAGATCGATCCGATCTACATGTTTTTCCCTCACTGGTCATATATTATTCCTGCTGACATCTATGAAAACTATGAGTGCGTAGTCTTTCATATGACGGATCTTCCTTTTGGACGCGGTGGAAGTCCGCTTCAGAATTTGATAGTACGGGGAATAAAAGATACTATGATATCTGCTATTCGGGTGGTGAAAGAGATTGATGCGGGACCCGTATATTCGAAAAAGCCGCTTCCATTGTACGGGACGGCGGAAGAGATCTATATGAGAGCGGCAGATACCATTTTTTCGCAGATGATACCGGAAATATTACAGGGAGACTTGAAACCTGTTCCACAGCGGGGAGAAGCGGTAGTTTTTAGCAGGAGAAGACCGGAAGAAAGTGAAGTCCTGCCTGATCTTGAGATGGATCAGATTTACGACAGGATCAGGATGTTGGATGCAGATGGATATCCTGCCGCCTTTATTAAATTCGGAAATTATAGGATAAGTCTGTCTCGGGCGTCGATAAGCGCGGATGGGGTAAAATGTGATGCTCTAATAGAGCCGATTTAATAAACACCTGATACAACATAAGAAATATAAAACAGCTTCAAAAAACAGAAGGGAAGAAAGCAAATGAAAAACATTCTGGTTGTCGCCGCTCATCCTGATGATGAATTACTTGGCGAAGGAGCTACCATACGCCGACTTGTAAATGAGGGTGTAGTAGCCCGAGCACTGATACTGGCTGAAGGGATTACGTCCCGCTCGGACAGCAGAGAAGAGGCGAACAAGGCGGAACTTACAGCACTCCATGAGGATGCTCGAAGAGCGACGAAGGAAGCAGGATACAGTAGCATAGATTTCTGTGACTTTCCTGACAACAGAATGGATGAAGAAAATCTGCTCAATATAATAAAGGCCGTCAGCAGATTCGTAGAAGAGTTCCGCCCCGATACGATATTTACCCATCACCACGGAGACCTGAATATAGATCACAGACTCACCTGCGAGGCAGTACTTACAGCCTGTAGACCTATCGGAGGATATTTTGTAAAAAGGATACTTGCTTTCGAGACTCCGAGCAGTACAGAGTGGAACTATGTGCAAACCGAACCTTTCAAACCGAACGTTTTTTTTGATGTTAGTGATACCATAGAGGCAAAGTTACGGGGGATGGCATGCTACCGGTCAGAGAGCACGACATGGCCTCATCCTAGGTCGCCTGAAGCACTTCGCGCATTGGCACAGTACAGAGGAAGTAACGTGGGGGTCAATATGGCGGAAGCTTTTGAACTGTTGAGAGAAGTGATTACATGTAATGAAACACTATAGGGACATTTTCAGCAAAGGATTACCAAGCATCAATTTAGGAAAATGGAACAGAAAATACGACTTCGAAAGACCTCATACGAAGATGAAGCATTGCTCTTGAACTGGGTCAACGACCCACTTACCAGAGCGAGTGCCTTTGAAAACCATAACACCACGGAGGCGGAGCATCACGTCTGGCTTGAGGAAGGAATGAATAACTCCGAGAGACTCTGCTATGTCCTTTTGGATGGGGACGAACCCGTAGGACAATGTAGGATAGATATAGAAGGAGATAAAGCCGAGATTGATTACAGTATAGCTCCTGAAAAGCGCGGCATGGGCTACGGAGAAATCATCGTTGGATTACTGCTGGATGAGGTTCACTTCTCGCATCCAGAAATCAACAGATTGATAGCGAAGGTCAAGCCGCGAAATGCGGCAAGTATTCATTGCTTTCAAAAAAACGGATTTGGGGAAACGTACGAATGCTACGAGTACGAATTAAACAGATGGGATGGAGACCATGCACAGGACAAAGTAGGGGAGGTAGATGTGCTCTTCCTTACGAATAACGCCAACACACTGGAGTTCTTTGATTGGATTGGATCACGATGCAAAGCATCAATCATAAGCGACAAGATTGACGAAAGGATTATTGATAATCTCAAACCGAGACTCATAGTAAGCTATAACTATGATTACATTATTTCTTGCGGGGTCATCAATCGGGTGGAAAAAAACATTATTAATCTTCACATATCCCTGCTACCATTCAACCGTGGCTTCAGTCCCAATATATGGAGCTTCATAGATGATACGCCAAAGGGCGTCACAATCCATATGCTGAGTGAAAAGCTTGATGAGGGAGATATCATCTATCAGAAGGAATTGAAGTTTGACCCAGATAAAGAGACCCTGAAATCATCGTATGACAGGCTGAATGAAGAGATAACCTTACTCTTTATGGAGCATTGGCAAGAGATCATCTCTGGAAAATACAGGCAACACACCCGACCTCAGATGTCGAGCGGAAGTAGCCACACTATCAAGGATCTCGAGAAACTTCAGGAACTAATGGACTTTGAATGGACAGACAATGTCTCCCGCTTTCTGGAGAAATACAGAAAAGAAATTTTAGGAAAATGAGAAGATGAAACTGATGGATATGATAAAAGATGATGTATATATCATCGCCGAAATGAGCGCCAATCACGGCGGATCTCTTGATAACGCTCTGGAGATAATTAGACGGGCGGCAAATGCCGGAGCTGACTGTGTCAAGATACAGACTTATACACCCGATAGCATGACCATAGATTGCGATAAGGATTTTTTTCGGATCAAGGGCGGTCTCTGGGATGGATACAAATTGTATAATCTGTATGAAGAAGCAAGTACCCCCTATGAGTGGCAAAGCCAGATAAAGGATGAGTGTGAAGCGTGCGGTGTGGATTTCCTCTCTACGCCCTTTGACAACGCCGCGGTCGACTTTCTGGAAAACCTTGGCATTGAAGCATATAAGATAGCAAGCTTCGAACTGGTTGACATACCCCTTATAGAGTACACTGCATCAAAAGGGAAGCCGATAATCATCTCAACAGGCATGGGAAGCATAGAGGAGATACAGGATGCCATAGATGCCTGCCACGGGATGGGAAATGATCAGATAGTTCTACTGAAGTGCTGCAGTGAATATCCCGCCCCTTGGAATGATATGCATCTGGGAAATATCCCAGATATGAAAAAGAGATTTGGAGTACCTGTAGGTCTCTCTGATCACAGTGCGGGAAGCCTTGGTGCTGTTGTAGGTGTCTCGCTTGGAGCTTGTGTGGTTGAGAAGCACGTGAAGCTTGAAGGTGTAGAGAGCGCTGACAGCAAGTTCAGTATGAATATGGATGAGTTCACTAAGATGGTGAGAGATGTGAGAAATGCCAGACTGATTGCTGCCGGATCGGATTACTCTCTTACTGACGGGGAAAAATCATCTACAGTGTTCAGAAGGAGTCTCTTTGCGGTAAAGGATATTAAAGCAGGAGATGAGTTCACCCCGGAAAATGTGCGGGTGATCAGACCTGGATACGGCCTGAAGCCGAAATATTATCGTGAGTTGCTAGGGGAGAAGAGTAGGCGGGATATTCACTTCGGTGAGCCCTTGATGGAGTCTGATATGTAGTTATGTTCTTGTTTAGGGCGGATGGGAATGCTTCTATCGGTGCAGGACATGTGATGAGGTGCTTGTCTATTGCGGATGCAGCGAGGAATGCCGGAATTAAGTGCGTTTTTGTTACATCAGGGTGTGAGTTTTCGGATATAATAAAGAGACGCGGACACAGAATCGAGGTACTTGGCACGGATTATCGGATTATGGATAGCGAACTTGCTGAAATGAAGCGAGTGGTTGAAACTGAGTATCCTACGGTAATCTTTGTGGACAGCTATTATGTGACCAAACGGTATTTGGAGGAACTGAGAAACGTTGCAACATATTCTGGTCTGACTGGTGCAAATTATCCTTCTGATGGATTGACAATGACACTGAACAACTCTACTATAGACTTGAAGTCTAAACTAGTGTACATCGATGATGTTCTTTCTTTTGCTTATCCTTGTGATATCCTTATTAATTATAATATATATGCGGATGAAGCTGATTACCGCAAGCTCTACACTGGATTTGATGTTCCGAAGCTTCTGTTAGGAACGTCCTTTGCTCCGCTGAGGGGAGAGTTTCGACTAATGATGAAAGAGTGCGTGCATGATTGTTCTTATCACGGTGGTAACTATTCTGATAAAACGGCTTCACCGACTGGGACTGGCAATATGTCTGTCTTTATTTCTACCGGTGGAGCAGATTTCGAGCATCTGATGATAGAATTAGTAAAGGCGGTGAAGAGTTTGCCGAATACAAAGGGTTATGTTTTTCATTTTGTGTTGGGGGCAGCAAATGAGGACAAAAATATTATCCTGCCAGAGGCTTCTGGGGTGGACAGAATCTGTCTGCATGATAATGTTATGGATATGGCAAAATTGATGCGCTCCTGCGATGTGGCGATATCTGCAGCAGGCTCTACGCTCTATGAACTCTGTGCGGCGCAGGTGCCGACGATCACATATATTCTAGCAGACAATCAGGTGCCCGGAGCGTGTGGCTTCGAGCGGCGAGGTATAATGAAATGTGCAGGGGATATACGAGATATTGGTGCAAAGGAGATGGCTGCACGATTGATAGAATTGGCTCTTGAGTTGTGCAAAGATCAGGCTGAACGTAGAATAATGGCTGATAGACAGAGTAGCGTCGTAGACGGCAAAGGTGCGGAGAGAATTGTACGGGCTATTGGTATGGGGGGGATTGTAGAGCAGACAAATAATTAGTTTAGAGAATGTCAATGCAAATGATATGACCATACAGTACCTAATACTATGAAGAAAAGCCGGTGTAGGAAGCATTAAGAATAACAGTACTAACGACACCTCAGATGATGATATAAAAGGTTTCTTTGACAACATAGAAGAATAAAAAGGACAGCCGGCTTTCGATAAGGCACATTTCCACTACTTTGGGCCATATTTCTATGTGCAACATCTGTTTTTATACACTGAGTGGAGTGATGTGCTGGCTTTGAATTACTTTAATGGAACAGACTATGAGAAAGCGAGTATGAGTGATGAAGAGGTCCAAGCTCATTTTAAGGATTTTGATCCTGAAAGTTTGGCGTTCTTTAATCCGGACAACCAGTTAGTATTTGAAGGAGATACGTGCTACTGGGTATTGTATTAGGTTTAGAAATGGTTATTGATACCTGAATAGACTTATAAGGATGATATGAGATGCTTTATGCATCTTCACTATGAAAGGAAATGAAACATGGATAACAAACCTTCATTTGAAAAAAATGGAAGAGATAGGGAGATAGATCTGAGACAACTTGGGGTTATAGTTTTATCGAAGTGGAAGATCATACTTATTTGCATGGTATTAGGCCTTGGAGGGGGGCTGGTCATGCTACATAGGGCGATGAATGTCGATATGAATAAAACCATAGAGTCGACGGAGGACTATAAGAAACAGAGTGCAGAATATGATCAATATAAAGCGGTATATGATAACTACATTGAACAGATAGAGATGGTGCTGGATGAGGGAATCCCGGATACTATACCTGAGGGATCATCCAGATTGGAACAGGCCTGGTACTTGTCGCAGATCATGCTTAACTTGAATCAAAACAAAGCCTATATTGATGCTTATAAGGAACCAAGCAAGCAAGATGATAAAGCGGGCATTGGCATGGGAACAGTTGTGAAGTCATTGGCAGCGGGAGTGCTTGCGGGTATTTTTGTAGCCGTATTAGGGCTTCTGTCTTTTGTAATCTTTTCTGATATAGTGCTTTCTGCATACGAATTGGGACAAAGGTATGGGGTAAGAGTACTTGCTGTACTTTCAGATGATAAGAAAAAAAGATGGTTTGCATCGGGGAGAGATGGATTTTATTTGCGGAAGTCCGGAGAAGAACAGATAAAATCAGCCGTGGCCAAAATAAAAGCATATGATTCGAGAATAACGCAGATTGTTGTTACAGGCTCAATAGAGGAAAGAATTCTGACGGATATCGCAAATAGGCTAAAAAGTGCCTGCGCTGGTTTAAATGTTTCGGTCCTTACGGAATTATATGAAAGCGACATGGCATATGCAAATTCAAATATGGATTGCTATGTCGTTATAGTGGAAAGAATACTTGGCTCACGATATGGTATAGTTGATAACGAGATGGATATTTTAAGCTTTCTGAACAAATCAGCTATAGGAATAATTGGGGTTTATGGCACGGATCTGTAGTAATCAGTATGTGTTGACAAAAAAGCGGAAATGAGGCGGATGATCAGTTGTGAGGGATTGGATATGAAGAAGGTTCTAATTACTACAAGTTCATTTGGAAAGGCGGATGACAACCCGCTTGTTTTGCTTGGGGGAAAGTGTGAGGTCCAACTGAATCCTTATGGGAGAAAACTGACCACCGAAGAGTTTGTAGAGCTGTCCGATGGCATGGATGGTGTGATTGCCGGCGTAGAATCTATTACGCGTGAAGCACTGGAGAAGAGGCCTGGGCTTAAGGTGATATCTCGGTGCGGGGTTGGCATTGATAGTGTTGATTTAGAAGCATGCAAAGAATTGGGAGTGAAAGTGTTCAATACTCCCAATGCTCCGGTAGATTCAGTGGCGGAGCTGACGGTGACGGTTATGCTGGATCTTTTGAAGAATGTATCGAGGATGAATGCTTCAATGAAGTCCCGACAGTGGAATAAATTGTCCGGACTGATGCTGAAAGGGAAAAAGGTCGGCATTATCGGAATGGGGCGTATAGGGAGCAGAGTAGCGGAACTTGTATCTGCTTTTGGAGTGGATATTGCTTATTCGGATATAGTGGATAAGCATAATGGATATGATTATCTGTCCAAAGAGGAGTTGCTAGCGTGGGCGGATATTGTTACCGTTCACACTTCGGCTTGTGAAGAGGGAAGCTATGTGATAGGAGCTCCTGATCTTGACAGGATGAAGGCATCGGCATTTCTTGTGAATACGTCGCGTGGCAGGTTCATCGATGAGATAGCGCTGTATGATGCACTGAAATCCGACCGGCTGATGGGAGCGGCGTTGGATGTCTTCAGTGAAGAACCGTATACCGGTAAACTGACGGAGTTAGATAATGTTATTCTTACTCCGCATATTTCATCAAGTGCTAAGGAGGCACGTGCAGTGATGGAGATGGAGGCGGCGAAAAATCTACTGGAGGGCTTGGGAATAGATTGAATATAGTACGAGCAATTATATTTGATTTTGACGGAGTCATATTGGAGTCTGCCGTGATCAAGACAGAGGCCTTCGGCGAGGTGGTGAGGGATTATCCGAGACCACAGGCGGAGGCTTTTGTGGCTTATCATATGAGCCATATGGGGATTTCAAGGCATGTTAAGTTTCGGTATTTCATAGAGGAGATACTTGGCGAGGACTATACAGAAGAAAAAGGTAAAGAACTGGCAGACAGATTTGAGCAGATAGTCTACCAACGTGTAATGGAATGTGCATTCGTGCCGGGAGCTAAAGAGTTTTTGGAGGAAAGCTATGAGAAATATGATCTTTATATTGCATCAGGCACTCCGGATGAGGAAATGCAGAGGATAATAGATGGCAGGGGCTTGCGGGGGTTTTTTAAGGGTGTATATGGAACCCCTATGAAGAAAGAGGAGATAATTGGACACATACTGACTGAGAACGGATACGATACTTTGGAGGCAGTCTTTGTGGGAGATGCCGGGACGGATATGAGGGCAGCGGTGGAGACGGGGCTGATGTTCATAGGACGGAACACTCCGGAGAACTCAGATGTATTCATTGATGTGAAGTATAGAGTGGATGATCTGAGGGAGATAGCGGACATTATATCGACGTAACGCTATTGAGAGGATTTTGCAAATGATCAATATCAGCTACACTATGTTCGAGAGTATGGCGATATACCCGGGGAATCCCGAATACAGCATTAGGCGTGTTCAGTCTGTCGAGAATGGAGATAGTGCGACTGTATCGGAAGTGGTCTTCGGCACTCATACAGGGACGCATATTGATGCTCCGTCTCACATTATTCCCGGTGGAAAGACTATAGATGATATTCCGTTAGAGAAGATGAACGGGAAAGCCAGAGTATTGGATGTGACTGGCTTTTCCGATATAGATCCGAGTGCCCTGAGTACTTATGATATTGAAGCGGATGACATCATTCTCCTGAAGACGGATAATTCATTGAAATGGAATTGTGATCGTATTCTTGATGACTATGTAACACTGACCTATGATGGGGCGGATTATCTTGTAAGTAAAGGTATAAAACTGGTGGGGATTGACTATCTGACCGTTGAGAGACCTCGAAGCAGGAGAGAAAATGGGAGATCCGTCCATAGATGTTTGTTGGAGAAGGAAGTCCTTATTTGCGAGGGCCTAAAGCTTCGCAATGTGCAGGGAGGAGAATATATGTTTCGCTGTCTTCCACTAAGTATTCATGGGGCAGACGGCTGTCCGGTGCGAGCTGTACTGGAGAAGTTATAGAAAAAATAGGTGAAAATGAGAATGGAAGAAGACTTGATTAAGAGTAGAGTTTAGAATAAAGATAAATGCAAAAATAGTAGAGTAAGACAAGGAGAAGTAAAATGGGCATTATTAATTTGCTACATATATCAGACTCGCATATTGATTCTGAAGGAAAAGAAAAGATATCGGAAATAGCGAATGAATTATGTAAAGATGTTCTGAGAGTACAGACAGAAAAGGGTATTACCATTGATGCAATTTGTTTTTCTGGAGATTTAATCCAAAGTGGCGCAAATGCAATTGAGGGAGAGAAACAATGGGAATTAGCTAAAAATGTTTTAATAAAACCAGTAATCGATGCGTTGAGTTTAAAAGATATTGATGTTCTTTTGGCACCGGGCAACCATGAGGTTAATACTAATAAAATTGAAAAGGTGGTTGAAAATGGCCTAAAAAATGCACATAGTTTAGATGATATTAATGATCTCATGGCTTCTTTCAATAATCTATATGTCCAGCGATTGGACTATTTTTATGACTATATACGGAAATGCAACAATGATATTAAATTTGATGGCTTGGGATATGCATTAACAAAGATTATTCAAGGAATTAAAGTCGGCTTTGCTTGCGTTGATTCTGCATGGAGATCGTCCGGAAAGGGATATATAGAAAAAGGCAATCTATATGTTGGAGTTAGTCAGATAAAAAAACTATATAGTTATATAGAAGATGCTGATTTGAAGGTTTGCATAATGCATCATCCGGTAGATTGGTTGATGGATGCTGAGGCCTCCTTAGTTGAACGTGAATTAGGCAAGTTTGATATTGTGCTAAATGGTCATGTGCATGAAAACGATATGAAGCATATGAGTCGTTCTACCTTTAATACTATTTATTCGACTGCAGGAAAGCTATATCCATTAGATTATGCGAATGGACGAGCAGTTGACGGATATAATGGTTACTCTATTGTGAGTTATGATACCGAAAAAAAGAAATGTAAAATATATGTTAGATCATATTTTGGAATGAATAGAAATTGTTTTGATGCGGGCATTAATATCTGTGAGAACGGTGAGTGGGATTATTCGTTACGATTAAACAATAATAACATTGAAGTGGAGTATGGACTTGTAACGGGAGTTAAAAAGTATTTGCGTGAAATGTCTGAGAAGTTTTCTAATCTTAGATTGTTTGACAAGAATATGCCAGAAAAAATGGAAAACGTGCTCGTTGAGCCTAAACTATCGAGATACTCAGATTATGTTAAAGAGCGGGAATATGGAGAAAAAAACGACAGTATTTCTTTGGAGGAGTTAGTAGCAGAAGAAGATAATCAATTAATTATCGGAAAGAGAGAAACCGGAAAAACAACAATATTACAAAATATTGGATTAAGAATACTGGATGATTATGATGCGATTAAAGTAGTTCCATTGTTTGTTGATATGCAAAGACTATGTAAGGGTCGCGACCGTGTATATCAAACCGCATATAGATTTGCTAGTGAAAACATGCCGGATGATACGTCGATTACCAAGGAATTGTTCAAAGAGATGTCGGAGACGGGACACTTTAATCTTTTAATAGATAATCTAGATGTTAAAAGTGGAGACCATTGTAAATGGGTTGCTGATTTTATGAAAGCTCACCCTAATATAGGGTGTTTTGTGACAGTTGAAGAAGAGTTCTTTCAGGTACTAGATGTTAAACAACTGCCAGAAGTATTTGATGGCTATAATATTTCGTATATTCAATATTTTGGAAAAAACCAGATACGACAATTAGTGTCGAATTGGTCAGGAGGCGATAGTACAGAAGTTGACGATGTTGTTAGAAGGATTGACAGATATTGCAATCATATCAATTTCGCCAAGACACCTTTTAATATTTCAATATTTATGGTTATCTGGGATTTTGATGGTAGTTATATACCGGCAAATGAAGGATTATTAATGCAGAATTATTTGGAAATAGTGTTAGAAAAGTTGTCTCCCAATGAAGCGAGATTTGACAACTATTCATTTTCAATCAAAGAAGACTTCCTGAGTGAGTTGGCTTATTATTTGTATAACAGAGGTAGTTACGCTATTTCATACGAAGACTTTATGGCTTTTGTATCAGCGTATCATAAAGATAAGGGATATAATTTAAAAGACAGTAAATTTGACAAACTGTTTTTTGAAAAGAATATACTCACTTTTTTTGACGAACAGGTTGTATTTAGTAGAACAAGTTTCTTGGAATACTTTTTAGCTGTATATGCCGTAAATAATGATGATTTTTTAGACGAAATGTTGGTGGATGGACAGATAGCGTATTTCGGAAATGAGATATGTTTCTATGCGGGTTTAAAGAAGGATAGTTCTGCATTGCTAGATAGACTATCTGACAAAATCATGGGAGCAATTGTGAAAAACATTGACTTGGTTGATGCGCTGAATGGAATAGAAATACTAACCGAGTTTAAAATGGATAAAGAAGAAATGCTAAAGAAGATTGAGGCCAATAGGTTATCAATTGAAGAGGCGGATTCTTTATCTGATTCTACACATGAGTATAAAGAACGAAAACCAAATGAAATTACAAAAGTGGATTCCAGCAATAAGGAAAATGCAGATGATTTTTACGCAATCCTAATTACATATGCGGGAGTATTGAAGAATGCAGAGCTTTTGAGTAATGATTTAAAAGTAAGGCACCTTGAAAATTATATGTATGGCATGAATATGTTATATGGAATGTTGATAAAAATGCTCGAAACGGTAGAGATGGGGAAAGCCTTTGATGATTTAACGCCTGAGGAAAAGGAGAGAATAAACGTCAATACAGAAGAAGACTTGCGTGAATTTCAGGCATATATACTTGATATGACTAAACTGGTATTTCCGATTGCATTACAGCATTTAATAATTGAAAGTGTTGGCACACCCAAATTAATAGCTGCTATTGACGAGCTTATAAAGAGTAAGAAAGACTGCCCGTTTGAGAAATTCATGTTGGTATTTTTGAAATCGGATATGGGGATTGTAAATTTGCGAAATGAATTATCTGAGTATATAAAGAATGAGAAGTCAAGGAGTATACTGAAGATAGTCTATTTAAAACTAACGTTTTATTATAAAACCAGAATCTTTGGTAATAATGAAAAAGTGGATAAACTATTACTTGACTTAATAACTGAAGTATATATGAAACTAAATCCGTATAAACATCAGAAATTAGTTAAAGCAAGCATAACTAGGCAAATTAAAGAAAATTTGGACCAGAAAATTTTAGACATTGTCTAGGGGAGAGTGCAAATAATTCTGTGTAAACCTCAAAGATTGATGTTGAATATCGTAAGCGCTTAATATAACACCGTATGTTCGTACATTGACAACTGAATTATCATATGGATAAGTGGCTACATTTTAGTGCCAAATTGATCCAAACAAGGAGGAAACAACATGTCTCATCGCCACAGAAGCCAGGAAGAATGGCTCTCGCTTATCAATGAGTGCAGGCGTAGCGGCCTGTCAGACTATGAATGGTGCCAACGCAATGGTATAAGTCACCATACCTTTTACAAAGCGGCCCGGCGTCTCCGCGAAAGCGCATGCGGAATAGTGGAGCCGAAGCCCTCTTCGTGTCTGGATGATTCTCCTGTTATCAAACAGGATGTGGTCCCGATACAGATAGTGGACGAACCAATAGCAGGTGAGTCCGACTGTAAAACGGGACCGGTTCCGATGATATCGCACGATACAGAGCCGTACCGCATGACGATATCAATAGGTCAGTCAACCTTACGTATCTGCAACGGGGTTGATCCTGTACTTCTTGAAAGCGCAATACGCGCACTTGGTATCACATCATGATCGGCGATATCACAGCTGCCAGATCAATCTATATTGTATGTGGCTATACCGATATGCGCAAATCCATCGACGGCCTCTGTGCCATTGTTAAGGATGAGCTCCAGATGGATCCCACTACCCGATCCCTGTTCCTTTTCTGTGGCAGAAGATGTGACAGGATAAAGCTTCTTCTTTGGGAACCTGACGGCTTCGTACTTTTGTACAAGCGTCTGTCTGTGAAGGGGCGGTACCGCTGGCCTCGGAACAAAGAAGAGACACGCAGCCTCACCTGGCAGCAGTTCGACTGGCTAATATCGGGACTCGATATAGAGCAGCCCAGAGCCATCAGAGCGTCGTGAAATATAAGACCACACTCTTTTGTGCAACATTTTCAAGCGGCCATTTAAATGGCTGTGGAACGCGTGATATTTCTGAGTTTTCAGCACGTTGTCAATAGTAATGCCATGCGGATTCCGATATAATACAGATATCAAATCCGAAGGAGATCCACGTGGCGCAAAGCTCTCAAGATACAGTAATAATAGAGCTGAAAGATACTATTGATAAACTCGGTAGTACTGTGGATACTCTCAACAGACTTCTGGCTGAAAGTGGCAAACGCGAGGCAGCCCTTCAGTAGCAGGTCGACTATCTTACGAAGAAACTCTTCGGACGATCCAGCGAAAAACATATCACACAGATAGAAGGGCAGATGAGCCTCTTCAATGAAGTCGAAACCGAGTGTGACGTCAATGTCTCAGATGATACCGGAGAAACCGTCCGGGTCAAGGAACATACCCGCAAGAAAAAGCCAACAAATGATGAGAAGCTTGGGGATATCCCTGTAGAGGACGTAGTGATCGAGCTCCCCAAGGAAGATCAGGTTTGTCCTC
>JAEEGL011065922.1_pt1 | contig 14620 bp, 15 predicted proteins | sample 9134231 | NCBI WGS metagenome assembly JAEEGL01 (sample SAMN16246548, study PRJNA631951) | gut metagenome | biome: gut microbiome; feature: rumen; material: fiber-attached | host: Bos | place: Iran: Karaj | collected 2018-10 | reverse complement strand
GCGCTTATCTCAAAGCACAGGCACACAGACACCGCCCGGGCATCCTTCCTTGTCATACGTTTACCTCAATATACACCTTTCGGGGCGGTTCCGGAAAAAGGAGCCGCCCCTGTAAAGGTTGGATTTTTTTACTGTTTTGCTGAAAGTCCGCAGATGTGCACGTCCACGCAGGACATCTTCAGGCCGGTGGAGGACTCCACCGCGCTGCCCACCGCCTTCTGCACCGCACGGCCCACGTCGTTTACCGAGTAGCCAAGCCGCACCATGACGTACACGTCGGCCTTCACGCCGTCATCGCCCATCTCGATCTTCACCGAGCGCTGGACGCTTCTGCCCTGCAGCTTCTCCTTGCCCTGGGCGTTGGTGAGGGCGTCTACCCCCTCGCACTCCAGCGCGGCGTTGGCCGCGATGCTGGCGATAACCTCCTGGGAGATGTTTATGCTGCCTCTCTCGTCGGGATGGGTCGCGTACTCTTTTATTTCTGCCACGTATTTCACTCCAGACCTTAGTAGATTAGCTGTCGCACCGATATATTACCACACCCCGGGAGAAAAATAAAGACTTCATTCATTTTATTTCCACCACTCTGAGCTGACTGGGGGCAAATTCCGTATAGCAGGTGACCACGTCGGTTATCTGGGCGACTCCTGCCGGGGAAAGGCCGTCCAGAGCCGCCACTGATACGGTGATGCCCTCGTCGGAAATATAGGCCACGCAGTCCAGGAACCCCTTATCCCTTATCATGCTCTCGATCTCCGACTCCTGGGCAGACCAGGCCGCGAGAAGCGTCATCTGTTTCAGGGCGGCGTCCACCGTCTCCTGTGAGGCTCCGTCCGCCGACGCCACCGCCGCCAGCGTGGTGGCCGCCTCGTCCCGGGAAGCCTGCCGCCGCAGGCGCACGCTGTCAAAATACTCCAGCGAGGCGGCAGTGTCCTCCTCCCGCACCGGCTCCGACGCACGGTAGTAGAGGCCTCCGGCATCGCCGGTTTCATCGTCGCCTGCAGCCAGCTGGGCCGCTATGAGTTCCCCCGCGTCCGGCAGGGCGTCCGCCTCCGCGGTCCCGCGGCGATTGTAGGACCAGTTCAGATACACCGCCGCGCACACGAAAAGCAGCACCGTTATTATGACCGCGTTCCTCTTAAAGACGTTCAGTTTCATTTCCGCACCTCCATATTCATTTACTCTTCGCCACAACTATCCTGTCCGTGCCGAGGCCGGTGGCCGCGGCTACGGCTCTTGTCAGCTCAAGTCTCACGCTGGCGCTGCCCGCCCCCTCCGCCACCACCACTGCCCCGGCATATTCGGGATATACGCTGCACACGGTGACCACGTCGTTGGCGCCGCCGCCGGTGGAGACTATGACGGCCTGGGTATCCCCGTCGCCGCCGGAGGCCGTCCTGCTGTCGTAGGCTATGACGCGTCTCGCGTCGGAGCGCAGCGTGAGCATCACGCTGACGGCGCCTGCGCCGTCTATCTCCGACAGCACCCGGGACAGCCGCTCCTCCTCCGCCGCCAGGTCAAAGCCGCTTTCGGACACGGCGGCAGGGGTCTTTGCGGCCGTTTTCGTACCGAAGGGCCACACCAGAAGCAGCACTCCCAGAGCCGCGGCGGCCGCGATGAGCCTGTTCTTCCCCGCCAGCGCCGCCGCCTTTTTCCAAAATTCACCCATCTGCATTTTCATCGCTCGTCTTCCATATCTGCTGCGATCTCTCGATACCAAGCTCCGACTCCATATACTGCGCCAGCGCCCCGGCTTCCGGCTGCGGACCTTCCGTCGTCAGTTCCGCGCTCACCGGGTACCATATCTCGCCGCTCCACCGGGTCTTCACCGTCACCGTTTTGAGTTTGACCCCGAGAGCCGCCCCTTTGTCCGATATATATGACGCGAGAGCGTCCTGTATGAGTTGTCTTTCGACGTCCGACCTGCCGCTGTATCCGCCCTGGGCGATATCGCCCGCGCCGGTGTGCGTTTGAAGGACGGCGGCGGCGAAGGTCTCATAGTCGAACTGCATCAACGGCCGCACCAGCGCCGTAAGAGCCGCCAGGGACAGGGCGAAGGTCATCACCCGTCTTGCCGTACCCTTCGGCACCACGCTCATCAGTACCGCCGACAGCACCGCCGCGGCGATCATTCCGAGTATCCAGTTCTTCAGCATGGTCTCCATCAGCCGGTCACCGCCCTCATAGCAGAGATGATCGAAACGAACAGCACCACCGCGCCCGTACCCGTCAGCGCCGCCGCCATGGACAGTGCGTCACCCACGGCGGATATAAGCGCCGCCGTCCTGCCTCCGAAGGGCTCGGCAAGCATGGCGGCAGCCTTGTAAACGAGTACGCTCACGCCAAGCCTTATAAAAGGTCCTGCGCATATGGCGCAGGTCACAAGAAGGCCGAACACTCCCACGCCGTTTTTCAGCACCGCCATACCGGATACCACCGTGTCGGCGGCGTCGGCCACCACGCTTCCCACCACCGGCAGGACGGTGGATATGGCCGTCTTCGCCGCTCTGATGGCTGCAGCGTCGGAGGTGGACGTGACCAGGCCCGCCACCAGCACGTAAACGGTAAAGGAGAGGGCCGTGAGAGACAGCGTGACGCTCACCGTCTTTTTTATGAGGGCCGCGGCGCTTTTCGGTACGCCCTCGAAGGCGGCGGACGCCCCGGACGCGGCCACGTAGGCGTATACAAGGGGCACGACGAGCTTTTTCCCAACGTTCATTATCACGTTCATATAAAGCGCCGCCGCGGCGTACTTCACCGCGGAGGACGTCACGGCGCCGGAGGCGGCGCCCGCCGCCGTTATCACCGGCAGCAGGGCTGTACCGAAGGCGTTCACGTCCTCCAGCGTTTCTGCCGCAAGACCGATGAACGGGCCCGCCGAGCCCATGCCTACCGCCAGTACCGCGCTCACCCCCGCAAGATCGGCAGCCGTGCGGGTCAGATCGCTCCTGCCCGCCAACACCGAACTGACCATTCCGGCAAATACGGCAGCCAGCAGTATCCTCGCCCCTCCCGTCACCGCGTCTGCCCGCGAATCCTTAAGAGCGGACAGTGCGCTTTTAAAGAGTTTTTCCGCCGCGCCGCCGTCACCGGCGGAGGATACCGTAATATTCCCCAGCGCTTGTGACGCGGACGGCGGCACGCTCTGCTCGAGGGCCGCTATGCCCAGGCTCTCCCCCGCCTCCTCCAGCCAGGGCTCCGCCATGGAGGGGATCGTCATCATTGCGGCCGCGGCGACGAAAAGTGCCGCTGCGGCGACTTTTTTCATCGGAGTCACAAAAGGTCACCCAGCATGGTCACCACCGTTTTAACAAGTGGGAACGCCGCCGCCACAGCCGCCGCCCCGCCCGCCAGATCCACGGCGGAGGAGGCGGCCTTCATCCCCGCCTCTTCACATACGTCGGAGGCGAAGGCGGCCGTTATGCCTATGCCCGCCGTCTTCAGCACCGCCGACAGCACGGGACCGTCCATCCCCGCGCCGGTGGCCAGCTCCGCCGCCGCTGCCGTCACGTCCTTCAGCGCCGTCACGGCGAAGTACGCGGCGAAGCAGGCGGCTCCCAGAGTCAGCAGCAGGGCCATGGCGGGGCTGTCCTTTTTTATAACGACGGCCAGCAGCGCCGCGCTGACGCATACCGCCGCGGTCTTTGCTATCGTGTCCATATTCAGAAACCGAAAAGGCTCTTGATGAGCTCAAAAAGTTCCGAGATCTGCTTAACGAGCACCACCAGCACCACCACCAGGCCTGCGATCGTGGTCATCAGGGCCTGCTCGTCCCGGCCGGCCCTGCCCAGCAGAAGGTTCAGCACCGCCACGAGTATTCCCACGGCGGCTATCTTGAAAATGAGATCGACTTCCAATTTCGTCCCTTTCGTATGTCACAGCAGGATCAGTACGGCGAATATCCCCGCCGTTATGCTGAGCATGGCGTTTGCCCTGCCGTCCCTGTCCGCTTTCGTCTCCGCACGGCTGAGATATTCCCTGAACTTTTCCGCCGCTTCGCCGAGAGTCCCGGACTGAAGCTCCAGGTCGCAGCGTCCCAGCACGGCGCCCGCTGCCGCCAGGTCCTCCCGCTCCCGGGCGGTGAGGTCAAGGCCGTTGTCCCCGAACACCGCTTCCCGCCATATGTCCGCGGCGCTCCGGCTGTCCAGCCTGCTCATGCCCTCAAGAGCCGCCGCAAAAAGCGGCGACGTGAGCGCCGGTCCCTCCTCCGACAGCTTTTCAAAGGCATCGCGGAGCGGGGTTAGACGGCCGCATATCTCACTTTTGAGTATGAGAAGCGCCTGGCACACCGCCGACAGGCACCTCACTCTGTAACGCAGCGCTCTGACCATGCCGATACCCATCGCCCCGGAGGAGGCGAGTATCAGCGCCGCGCCGATATATCTCGTCATCTCACGCTCACCGCCTCGTATCGGCGCAGCGCGCCGGTTTTTCTTATGACGACGGCCATATCGAAGGCCCCGCAGTCAAGTATCCTCCTGTACAGGGGTCTTCTGGCCATATCCTCCACGCAGGAGGCGTGGGCAGTGGCAAGCAGCTTCACTCCGCAGTTGGCCGCCCGCGTCACCGCCTCTATATCCTCCGGCGACGTTATCTCGTCCAGCGCCACCACCTCCGGGTTCATGGAGCGCATGAGCACTTCCACCCCCTCGGCCTTCGGGCAGCCTGTGAGCACGTCGGTACGGGACCCCACGTCCATCTGCGGCTCTCCGCCGCTGACGGCGGCTATCTCTCCCCGCTCATCGGCAAGCCCCACCCGCAGCGGCGTCGGCAGGCCCTCCCCGTCGGACACGGCCCTTATCACGTCCCGCAGGAGCGTTGTTTTTCCCCATCCCGGCGGCGACAAAATCACCGCGGACATCAGTTCTCCCGCCCGGACTATCCGCGGCATCAGCGGCGCCGCCGCGCCCTTTATCTCCCTTGATATTCTCACCGCCGCCGAGGACAGCGCCGAATAGCCCTCCATCTCGCCGCCCCGCATTATCACCGGTCCGCATAGTCCCACGCGGTAACCGCCCCGGGCGGTCACGAAGCCCCGCCGCAGCTGTGGTCCGGCGGCGTGGGCCGACGCCCCGGTGGCCAGTTCCAGCAGCATGTCCAGGTCACGGGCGGTGACGGGTCTTTTTCCCAGTTCCGTCTCCCCCTCCGGCAGCAGCACGGCGGGCGGCCGGCCAACCCGCAGGCGAAGCTCCTCCGCCGACGCCCGGCGGGTCCTGTCAAGTTTTCTTACGCTCTCTCTCAGCGCGTAGGGCAGCAGAAGGACCGCCCCGTCGAAGCGTGAGACAAGATAATCCTCGTTGTTCATCTTCGTATCTCCTTTGTCCGTCTGCTCCATTGTATTGCCTGTCCCCCGCGGATATGACCGCAGAAAATAAAAAAAGACCGGGAAGAGAACAACTCTTCCCGGTCCGGGTATTATTAATCGCGGGATATCAGCCGCCCAGGGCGGGTATCTTCTTGGTGAAGCGCATAAGTCCCTTGAGGGTGGACTTATAGTCGGCGGAGACCTCCTCCTGCCAGTCGCTGAACGCCTGAGAGCCCATCTCATTTTTGGCGAGGGCTCTGGAGCGGTAGATGTCGGTGCCGTCGAAACGCATCACGTAGTAGGCGTTGCCGTACTGGGAATCAAGGACCGTCACGTCCCCCGCCTTGCGGCCGGGATCGAACAGCCAGGAGATGACGTTGTCGCTCATGTCGTACTTGCCGTCTCTCTTGACGGTATCGCTGTCGCCAATGCTGTCAGCGTATCTGCTGAGCAGAGCGTCGTAATTCTCGTCGGAGGGATCGGCGCTCCAGGACTCACTGATCTCGTTGGCCAGGGACACCGCGCCCGCGGTGGCGTCGGCGGCAGCCTTGTAATAGGCCTCGTCGTCGGCATAAGCGTCACGGCTGACGCTGCCCACGGGGATATACATGTAGGTGTAGTTGACGGAGGGGTAGTCGTTGACGTCCCTGTCGATGAAGTATACCACGTAGAAGCCGTCCATGCTGGTCTCCTCGTCGGGATCGGGCAGCACGGCGCAGTCGCCGGTGGCTCTCTGGTTATCCAGCAGCCAGTCGTGATAATAAGCGGAGTTGAGAGACGTGCCGTAACCGCCCATCAGGGTGGCGTCGGGGTCCTCGTAAGTGGCCTTCACGTCATCGGCGGCATACTCGTAGGCCAGGTCGACGAAGGACTGCTCGTCGGTGACGCGGGACTGGAACTCGATGGCCCGGGCACGGGCGTTGGCCTTTGCCGTCTCCGCGTCCTCTCCGTCGGCGGGAGTGGTGGAGAAGAAGAAGCGGCGGAAGTTGACGAAGTCGTAATCATTGGCAAGATTTTCGTCGTAATAGGTATCCAGCTCCTCGTCGGAGAACTGGTACTGCTCGGCGCGGTAGGTGCTGTACTCCATGGCCAGCGCTTCCATACGGGTGCACTTGCGCAGGATCTTCTCGTTCATGCCCTTGCCGTAAACGTACTCAAGATAGCCCTTGACGGAACGCAGACCGATGCTCCTTGCGGCGTCCGGCAGGGTCTTGAAAGATTCCTCAATCTGGCTGGCGGCTCTGTCGCTGAGCTTGAAGCCCTCTTCCTCGGCATTCTTGCACAGCATGGTCACGGTGTTCATGCGCAGAAGAGTCATGCTCTCGAGATAGCTGGCCCAGGTGGTGCCGGTGGACTCGTCCTCGTACTGCTCGCTCAGCGGCCTGGTAGTGTCGGGCATGTACTGCCTTGCGCTATCGCCGAAAATCTGATAGTACTGCTGATAAATGTTGTTGTAGGCGGAGCTGTAGAAATAGTTGAACTCGGCGGCACTGTAATCCTCGCCGCCCACGGTCACGGCGGTGCCGTACCTGTAGAGCAGGGACGAGTTGAAAACAAGCACCACTATCGCCACCACGGCTACCACCGCCGCGATGATCACGGCCTTTTTGTTGTAGCCGGAGGTCTTTTCTTCTTTTTTCTTTGAAGGCGCGGTCTCCGTCATCTCGGCGATGCGGCGCATCTTCTTGTCTCTTGAAGCACCCATAGTCTTATTCATCCTTTTTTCGTGTAACCTTTTAACGGCCGGAACGGCCGCTGAAAAGTAATTATAGACGATTGGCGCCACTGTTGCAAGCACAAAAACCTTATTTCATAAAAAAGTAACAAATAAAAAAACGCGGTGAAACGTCACCGCGCTGAAAAGCCCCCGCCCATGCCGTGTAGACTCATTTATAACCTGCACTATACATGCAGGTGGGTTACTTCCTTGCGGTTTCGCTGCTTCCAACGTCCGCGCAGAGCGCGGGAGGCCTGCAATTCACCGCAAGAGAATCAGTATCCCTTATATTTGTTGTGGGTTTAAACAAGTCTATCACGGGCACAGCAGGGATCGTTTACCCGTTGAAAATCGTTATCAGTCGTCTTCCTCTTCTTCGCCGAAAAGGCGCTCCATAAACGCCTGGTAGACCTGCTCGGTCTCCTCGTCGTCGGGAACGACGAGATATTCCTCTCCGTTGTCGCTCTCGGTCTTCATTATCACCATGCCGTAGTCGTCGCTCTCAGGGTCCACGTCCGCCGGGAGAAAGGCCATATAGAAAACGCCGTTCATCTCCAGCGTATCGAGATGCTCCAGGACGTAGTCCTTTCCGTCTTCATCGGTAATGGTTATGATGTCTCCGCCGAATTCGTCGCTCATGGGTATCCTCCGGGACAGTAATATATCTGACTTCCTGAGAACATTGTATTCTATAAGCCCGGAGAAATCAAGGGGTTTGTGTCAGGAATTAAAATCCTCGAGAAGCCGCAGCGCCTCCTCGTAGCCGTCAGCGCTTATCCCCCGGCTCAGGAGCTGTCTGTCGCCCTCGCGAAGGGATACGGCGTCTATCTCCACGCGCATCACCGGCCGGTTTGAACCGTTTTGGGAATAGACCTCTATATGATCCCCCTCCAGCCGGAGAAAATAACGCTCCTCCCCGGCGGTTCCCGTCACCGCGGAAACCGCGGCCGTCTCCGGTACGTCCGCCGTTTTTGCGGGAGCGGACGATCCCCCCGCCGTCATCGCGGCCGCCGCCGCCCCCATCAGCACGCAGGCGCACACCGCCGCGCCGAGTATTATCCTTCTCCCCACGTCCCTCAGCTCCATTCTATTCAGATCGCGGCGGCGCAGTACACGGCTCCGCAGTTTTATTTTCCCCGGTATCGCAAATAATAAACGCAGGGGCCGGGATAAATGTAAAAGATTTGTGAAATACAGCCGCAGCGCCCCTTTTCGCCCTTTTCGGCCCCTTTTCTCTGTTGACACAGTGTGATAAAATAATATGGAATAAAATGGTGGTATTGTTGCCGCCGCTGTGGAAACGACACGTCAGGTCCTTCGACCTTTTCCATAACTATCACGGATCAGAGGTGATACGCAATGACCGCTAAAACAAAGCGAATGATCAGAAAAACCGCCGGCGCCGGCGTACGCACCGCGGCAGGCGCCGTAAAGCTGGCGCTGCGGGCTGTGGCCATACTGCTGCTCATAGCCGTGACTACCGGCGTACTATTCTCCTGCATCTTCGTCATCTACGCCAAGAACCATTACACCGGCCAGGTGCTGGACGTGGGACTTGAGGACTTTACCCTTAACCTTTCCAGCGTCATTTATTACAAGGACAACGCCACCGGCGAGTATAAGGAGCTCGTCACCCTCCAGAGCGAGGAGGAACGCACCTGGGTCAACTACGAGGACATGCCCAAGGACCTGGAGCACGCCGTGGTCGCCATCGAGGACAAGCGCTTCTACACCCATCACGGCGTCGACTGGTACAGGACCGTGGGCGCCTTCGTGAATATGTTCCTGGGCATGAAGAACACCTTCGGCGGCTCTACCATCACCCAGCAGCTCATAAAAAACGTGACGGAAAACGACGACGTCACCGTCAACCGCAAGCTCACGGAGATATTCCAGGCGCTGGAGCTGGAGAAGAAATACACCAAGGAAGAGATAATGGAGTGGTATCTCAACAAGGTCTATTTCGGCCACAGGCAGTACGGCATCGGCGCCGCCGCCAAATACTACTTCGGCAAGGAGGTATCGGAGCTGTCCGTGGCGGAGATAGCCTCCATCGTGGGCATCACCAACAACCCCTCCCTCTACTCCCCCTACGTCAGCCCGGAGCGCAACAAGGCCCGCCAGGAGACGATACTCCAGCAGATGTACCGTCAGGGCTATATATTGACCGAGGCTGAGTACAAGGCGGCCGTGGCGGAGAAGCTGCACTTCCAGCGTGACGACGCATCCAAAACCACGACGACCGCCGCCGCCACGTATTACACCTATTTTGAGGACGCCGTCATCGAGGACGTGGTGGCGTATATTATGGACAGCCGCGGCGTCAACCGAAAGACTGCCCAGCAGATACTGTTCAACGGCGGATACAGGATATACTCCACCATAGACATGGACATCCAGTCCAAGGTGGACTCGATATACCAGGACCTGACCCAGATACCGGAGACCACCGGTTCCATGCAGCAGCTGCAGTCCGCCATTGTGATAATGGACCCCCATACCGGCAACATCGTCGCCATGGAGGGCGGCGTCGGCGAGAAGACGGAGAGCCGTTCCTTCAACCGCGCCACCATGGCAAAGCGCCCGGCGGGTTCCTCCATAAAGCCCATCGCGGTATACGCCCCCGCCATGGACCTGGGGCTCATCACCCCCAACACCCGCTTTGAGGACGAGGCGGACATCCAGCTTAATGGCACCGACTGGTTCCCCAGAAACGATAACGGCAAGAACCGGGGCGTTGTAACCATACGGCAGGGCGTCGTAAGTTCCCTCAACACCATCGCCGCACAGGTGGTGGACCTGCTCACCCCTGCGGCGGCGTACCAGTTCCTCACGGAAAAGCTGGGCTTTGCGAGCCTCGTGCCCGAGGACGCCAGCTACGCCCCCATGGCCCTCGGTCAGCTGACCTACGGAGCCACCGTGAAGGAGATGTGCGCGGCCTACTGCATCTTCAGCAACGAGGGCATATGGACCGAACCCCGCACCTTCACCGAGATACGCGACTCCGAGGGCAAGCTGATATATGAGAACGTCCCCGACACGAGAATAGCCATCAGCGAGACCACAGCCTACTGGATAACCGACATCCTCTCCGAGGCCGCCACCTCCGGTACCGGCTACGAGGCCCATCTCAAGGACATGCCCACCGCCGGCAAGACCGGCACGACATCCGCCAACTGCGACAGATGGTTCTGCGGCTATACCCCCTACTACACCGCCGCGGTGTGGTGCGGCTACGATAAGAACGAGAAGATAAAGATGGCCAACGGAGGCAACCCCTCTTCCCAGATTTGGAAAAAGGTCATGACGCTCGTGCACGAGGACCTGGAGCCCGTCAAGTTCCCCAAGCCCGCCAACACCTATCAGGCGCCGGTACCCGGAGTGGACGAGGCGGTGACCTACCGCATAGAGGGCATCGTGAACACCCCCGTCCTCCTTCTCGACGGCTCCGTGTCCACCCTGACCTCCACCCTGTACAGCGACGAAGGTACGGAAAAGAGGGCTCCCGGCCGCACCGTAAAGTGCACCGCCAAGGAGGTGGAGGGCTACACCCTCGTGGGCGCGTCCGTAGTTGACCTTTTGCTGCAGGAGGACGAGACCAAAAACGTGGTCACTTTCATCTACGTATCCAACACGCCCATCGTGATCGAGCCTGATCCCGTTGTTCCCGATGATCCCGTCGTTCCCGACGATCCTGCAGTTCCCGACGAACCCGTCGACCCGGATCCCGACGAGCACGTCAACGGTGAGGGTGGGTACTATCTGGACGACGGCTCCGGCGAGAGAAAATGGATCCCCTTCGAGGATGAGGATACCGGCGGTGAGGACGGCGGTTCCGGACAGGTAAGCGAAGGAGACGGAAATACCGGCGAGGGCGGCGAAGAGCCCTCTCCCCCGCCCGAGGACGTTCCCCCCGAGGACGTCGCTCCGTAAATAAACGAAAAAAGGACGCTGCCTGCGCAGCGTCCTTTTTTATATCCGTGTGAGTTATTCTATCCCGGTCAGGTCGTAGTCCTCCAGCCATTCGGCGGCGGTCCGGCAGACCTCTCTCAGACAGGCCTCGTCGAAGGGCGTGGCAAGGCCGGCGTGCTCCAGCAGCTCCGTGAAGGTGCGGCTGCCTCCCTGCTCCGTGTAGGCCATGTAATGCTTCCAGGCGTTCGCGCCGTCCTTTTGCATCATCGCCCAGAATTCAAGCGCAACGGTCTGAGCAAGGCAGTAGTCGATGTAGTAGAAGGGCGATTGATATATGTGAATCTGCCCCTGCCAGAACTCCCCGTCGCCGTAGAATGGGATCTCGCCGTCCAGCCTGACCCAGGGCATATATATACCCATGAGACGCCTCCATTCGGCGTGACGCTCTGCGGGAGACAGCTCCGGCTGTTCATACACTATGTGCTGGAAATGGTCCACCATGGTGCCGTAGGGGATGAAGGTGATGGCGGAAGCCAGATGACTGTACTTGAACTTACGCGCGTCTGCGCCGAAGAAGCCCTCTGCGTTCCGCCAGCCGAAGAACTCCATGCTCATGGAGTGGACCTCGCAGGCCTCCGCGGTGGGATCGGTGTACTCGGTGGGTATGCGCTTCCTGTTCATCCAGTAGGCGAAGGCGTGGCCCGCCTCATGGGTGACCACCTCCACGTCGCCCTGGGTGCCGTTGAAGTTGGCAAAGATAAAGGGGCGTTCGTACTCCATGAGGGTGGTGCAATAACCGCCGCTCTCCTTGCCCTCGGTGGAAAGCACGTCCATAAGCTGTTCGTCCAGCATGGTGCGGAAGAACCTGCCGGTCTCGGGTGAAAGCTCGTCGTAGAACTTCTTTCCCTGCTCAAGGATATCGTCCGCCGTGCCAGCGGGACGGGGGTTGCCGCTCCTGAACTTCAGGTTTTCGTCCGAGGAGGACAGCGGATAGGGCCTTCCGATGCGCTCCGCCTGGGCGCGCATGATGGAGTCGGCTACCGGCACCAGGTATTTCTGCACGGCGGAGCGGAACTTTTCTATGTCCTCTTTCGTCCAGCAGTTGCGCTCCATGCGATAGTAACCCAGCTGCGTATAGCCGTCGTAGCCCAGCTTTCTGCCCATGCCGTCGCGGATCTTCACCAGGTCGTCGTATATCCGGTCAAGCTGAGGCTGATTGTCCTTGAACCACTGTCCCTTTACCTTCCACGCCGCGAAACGCCTCGCGTCGTCGGGGTCGTCCTGGAAGGGCACGAGCTGCGACAGCGTATAAACGCCGTCCTCAAAGGGGATCTGCGCCGAGGCGATCAGTCTGTCGTACTCGCTGGTAAGTTCGTTTTCCTTCTGCAGATCGGGGATGATCTCCGGGGAGAAGGTCTTGCGTTCGATCTCGGCATTGAGGAACAGCAGTCTGCCGTACTCCGCCTCAAAGTCGCCGCGGAAGGGCGATTCGAGCATGGCGTCGATCCACTCCTGCTCGTACTCCTCCAGCTCAGGCTCCACCTCATCCCAGAAATCTATCTCGCCGTCGTAAAACTCATCCCGGGTATCGATGGAATGGCGCACGTAGGCCAGCGTGCCCAGAGTGTCCACGATCTTCTCCTTTTCCTCTTTCTCGAGGAAGACCGCTTTCGCCTGTTCATATGTCCCGGCTCTTTTGAATCGCTCCGTCAGTTCCCGAAGCTGCGATTTGACGGCTTCCGGGTCGGGACGGGTATATGGCATCTCTGAAAATTTCATCAGAACACTCCTTTGCCAAATGATGATTTATTCTACCATGTCCCCGAAAGAGATACAACCTCAAAAGCGCACGGAAGCGGTTTACGAAAAAAAAGAGCAGCCGGCGGGCTGCTCTTTTTTCGACGTGTAAACGTGTATGGAAGTACCGAAACAGGCAAAAATGGCGAAAAGCACGCCGATTTCGCGCGGCGCTCCGGCGCTTAAGGAAATCAGCGGCCGATGCCGGCAGTTCTCTTGCGCTGATACAGCATGCTGTCAGCCTGCCGGATATAGGAGATAAGAGGCTCTTTCGGGTCCGTGCAGCAGACGTGGCCCGCGGTCATCGCCAGCTTGTACGGCTTATCGGTTGACAGTTCCTGCAGAAAAGCGTTCACGTCCCTGGTGATCGTATCGGGATCGGGCTCCGTGTCATTGTCCGGCTGCCAGGAGATCAGGAACTCATCCCCTCCGTATCGCGCCGCAAATATTCCGTGCCGTTCCATGGTCTGCCTGAGGGCCTGGCTGCAGAGGATGAGCGCCTCATCCCCCACGGCGTGGCCGTAGGTATCGTTGATTTTTTTAAAATCGTTCAGGTCGCCCATATACAGGAATATCGGCTTTTTCTCCGAGACGTTCCTGATCCGGTCGGACAGATAGTCCTCCGCTCTGCTGCGGTTATTCAAGCCGGTCAGCGCGTCGGTATTGATGCTGGCTACCTGCATGGTGATGAATATCCCGGCAATGACGGAAAAGATGGCGGCGGGGAGGATGGACGCTTTGGCCAGGAAGCTGTCCGCCACGATAAAGGCGATGATGATCAGCACGGAGAATAACACCGTGGCGTTCGCTTTGCGCACGAGTCTTGTTTTTACGCGGAAAAGATTGGCAAACGACAGCGCCGCTATGATCAGCAGATACAGACTGACCGACAACATCATCGGCAGATACATCGGGCCGTGGATGAAGGAGCCCTTCTCATCGAGATAGAACACCTGCCCCGTCCACGCGCTCGAGGCGATCATCAGGGTGGAAAACGCCGCCGGCAGCCATCTCAGCCACCTGCCCGCCCCGTACTGCAAACGCTGAATGTTCAGCTTTTCAACCGTGAACATGAAGAAGGCCGTCGCGCTTACCGTAACAGTCCACAGACAAATCGTACAGACGATCAGCAAGGCGTTCCTCGGAAGCTTCACCAGATCATACTCGGACAGGGTCCAGAGATTGTTGAGCAGAAGATATACCATATGAGTGACGATCAGGATATAAAACCACGTATACTCGCCCTTCCTGGCAATGTTGCGTCCGGTATTTGTCAGAATAAAAAGGTCCAGCATCAGAAAAACGATTTGAAAAACGCTGAACGCGATCAAAACGTCATTGTTCATAACATACCTTCTTTCTTCTGTCTCAAAAGTGGTCACTGCAAATATGCCGCGGCTCAGAGTCTGCCGCGGACATTCCTTATGACGAACAGACCTCTATATGAGAAACGCTGCCGGACAACGTAATCGTCTCCTATAGAATTAGAATATATCATATAAAACCGGGTCTTTTCAAGCTTTACCCCACAGCGCTGCCGTATACGCTTGCTAAACCGTGCAAAGCGCGGTATCCCCGGCGCGGACCGGATGTAAATTATAGGCGCTGAATCCGGTGTCTTTCACGTAAAAGCGCGTACAAACGTACCGAAATCACGGTGAGAAGGCGCAAACGCAGCGTCTTGGCATCTCGTCAAATCGGGACGTCTCTTTATATGAGATGCCGAATGATATTTGGTTCACTTTTTTCTTTTCTGGTAAAAGGCAAATCCATCCTCAATTTTTATGATACGATAGCCCAATCTTTTATAAAAGGCATTTGTCCGCTCATTCCAGCACGGGGTATCCAGATTAAACTCGGCAGCAGACGGGAACTCCTTTTCTATGCAT
>JAEEGL017330821.1_pt1 | contig 14621 bp, 13 predicted proteins | sample 9134231 | NCBI WGS metagenome assembly JAEEGL01 (sample SAMN16246548, study PRJNA631951) | gut metagenome | biome: gut microbiome; feature: rumen; material: fiber-attached | host: Bos | place: Iran: Karaj | collected 2018-10 | reverse complement strand
CGTTTAGCGATGATTTCGCCGTTGCCGTGATGGTAGGGCTGACCTGCGCCGCCGATGCAGCCGCCTGTGCAAGCCATGACTTCGATGAAGTGATAGCCGTTCGGGTTGCCTGCGCGGACTTCTTCCATGAGTTTGCGTGCGTTGCCGAGGCCGTAGCAAACAGCGACTTTAACAGGAAGACCGTCAACGTCGATGACAGCTTCTTTGAGGCCTTCAAGACCACGTACTTCCATGAAGTCGATCTTCGGAAGGGTCTTGCCGGTATGAACTTCGTAAGCGGTACGAAGAGCAGCTTCCATAACGCCGCCTGTTGCTCCGAAGATAACAGCTGCACCTGTGGACTGTCCGAGCGGAGAATCGAAATCCTCTTCCGGAAGTTCTTTGAGGTCGATGTTGTACTGTTTGATCATGTGAGCGAGCTCGCGGGTGGTCAGCGAGAAATCGACATCCTGATCTTTGCCGTTTCCGAGTTCAGGACGTGCAACTTCGCTCTTCTTAGCGAGGCACGGCATGATGGAAACAACAACCATATCTTCACGTTTTACGCCGATTTTGTTAGCGAAGTAGTTCTTTGCAACTGCGCCGAACATACCCTGCGGAGATTTTGCGGTCGACGGGTAGTCAAGAAGATCCGGGAAATTCTTCTCATAGAATGTTACCCATGCCGGGCAGCATGATGTGAAGAGCGGAAGTTTGACATCCTTGTCACCAGCGAGGAATTTCTTTACACGGCCGAGGAACTCTGTTCCTTCTTCCATGATGGTAAGGTCAGCAGACCAGTCGGTATCGAATACATAGTTGAATCCGATCCTTCTGAGAGCTGCAGCCATTTTGCCGGTAACGATCGTTCCGGGTTCCATGCCGAACTCTTCGCCGAGAGCGACTCTGACTGCCGGAGCTGTCTGAACGACAACTGTCTTGGTCGGGTCGTTGAGAGCTTTTACTACATCGCCGATGTTGTCAACGAGTGTAAGAGCACCTACCGGGCAGACCTGAACGCACTGTCCGCAGTTTACGCACGGAGAATCACCGAGAGCAGCTTCGAATGCCGGAGCTACAACTGCCGGGAAACCGCGGTGAACAGCCGAAAGAGCACCAACGCTCTGGATGTTCGAGCACATCGACTCGCAGCGGCGGCACATGATGCATTTGTCTACATCACGGTAAACCGAAAGGGTGCTGTCTTTTTTGTATGTCGACTGAACGCCTTTGAACGGGATCTCGCGGATGCCGAGTGTTTTTGCGAGCGTCTGAAGTTCGCAGTCACCCGATTTTTCGCACTGGAGACAATCGTTCGGGTGGTCGGAAAGAATAAGCTCAACGATGGTCTTTCTTGCGTTGAGGACTCTTGCGGTGGTCGTTTTTACAACCATTCCGTCCATAACGTCCGTAGCACAAGCCGGAGCGAGGTTTCTTCTTCCTTCGATCTCGACGACACAAACACGGCAGGAAGCAGGTTTGTTCTCGAAGTTGATCGGTTTAAGATTCATGTGGCAGAGAGTCGGAATTTTGATTCCGTTTCTTTTTGCGGCTTCGAGAACAGTTATTCCCTTCTCGACTTCGTAAACTTTGCCGTCTATTGTAATTTTAATCATATCCATTGTTTCTCCTCCCTACTTCTTGCTGATTGCTTTAAATTTACAATTGCTCATGCAGACACCGCATTTGATGCACTTGTCCTGATCAATGACGTGCGGGTTCTTGAGTGTTCCGGAAATAGCTTGAGCCGGGCAGTTCTTAGCGCAGAGCGTGCAGCCTTTGCATCTTTCAGGATCAATGACATAGCTGTAAAGTTCCTTGCACTGTCCTGCCGGGCATTTTTTGTCTTGTACGTGAGCAATATACTCGTCGTAGAAGTTGTCAAGAGTCGAAATAACAGGGTTCGGAGCCGTCTGACCAAGTCCGCAGAGAGCGGTGTCTTTGATGACGTCAGCAAGATTCTTGAGCTGGTCAAGATCTTCCATGGTACCCTTGCCTTTGATTATCTTGTCAAGGATCTCGTTCATTCTCTTGTTGCCGACACGGCACGGAGTGCACTTGCCGCAGGACTCGTCGACTGTGAAGTCGAGGTAGAATTTTGCGATCGAAACCATGCAGTTGTCTTCGTCCATAACGATCATACCGCCGGAGCCCATGATCGATTTAGCCGCAGCAAGACTCTCGTAGTCGACAGGAGTGTCAAGGTGTTTTTCTGTCAGGCAGCCGCCCGAAGGTCCGCCGGTCTGAACAGCTTTGAATTTTTTGCCGCCTTTGATTCCGCCGCCGATTTCATAGATGATCTCGCGGAGAGTCGTTCCCATCGGAACTTCGATAAGACCGACATTGTTGATCTTGCCGGCAAGAGCGAAAACCTTCGTACCTTTCGATTTTTCGGTTCCGATCTTGTTGAACCAGTCGGCACCCTTGAGGTAGATGACAGGAACGTTTGCAAAAGTCTCGACGTTGTTTACGTTTGTCGGCTTTGCAAGGTATCCTCTTACAGCTGGGAACGGAGGTTTGACCGTCGGTTCGCCTCTCTGTCCTTCCATCGAGTGGATAAGAGCCGTCTCTTCGCCGCATACGAAAGCGCCTGCGCCGTATCTGAGCTCGATATCGAACTCGAAACCGGTCCCGAGGATGTCTTTGCCGAGCAGACCGTATTCTCTAGCCTGGTCGATAGCAATCTGGAGTCTCTTGATTGCAAGCGGATATTCAGCTCTGATGTAGACAAGACCTTTTGTCGCGCCGATGCAGTATCCGCAGATAGCCATAGCTTCGATGATCGAGTGCGGGTCGCCTTCGAGTATCGATCTGTCCATGAATGCACCCGGGTCGCCTTCGTCAGCGTTGCAGACGACGTATTTCTGGTCAGCAACGGACTTTCTTGCAAATCCCCATTTCAAACCGGTCGGGAAGCCTGCGCCGCCTCTGCCACGGAGACCTGACTTCGTCATTTCGTCGATAGCCTGTTCCGGAGTCATTTCGGTAAGGACCTTGCCGAGAGCGGCGTAGCCTTCTCTCGCGATGGACTCACGGATGTCTTCCGGGTTGATGAAACCGCAGTTCCTGAGAGCGATTCTCATCTGTTTCTTATAGAAACCCATATGTTTCGAATCGGAAATGTGAGCATTTACCTCGGGGTCGGTGTAGAGGAGTCTCTCAACCTTTCTTCCTTTAATAATATGTTCGTTGACGATAGTCTCGACATCGTCTTCCTTGACCTGAACATAGAAGGTGTTGTCAGGAAGTATTTTAACGATGGGGCCCTTCTCGCAGAAGCCGAAGCAGCCTGTTGTGATGACCTGTACATCGTTGATGTTCTTTTCTTTAAGAACTGCTTCGAATTTGCTTACTATGCCTGCGCTGTTCGAAGCCTTGCAGCCTGTACCGCCGCAGCAGAGAATATGAAATCTGTAATGTGTCATGCTCAAACTCCCTTATTTAACCGTTTCGTAATTAACCGGGATGATACCTTCAACAAGTTCGCCGTTCTTGATGTATCTTTCAAGAATCTCGCTTGCCTTTTCAACATTTACATAACCGAAAACGATAGGATCCTTGCCGGGAAGTTTAACTTCGATCGTCGGTTCCGCATAGCAGTAGCCCATGCAGCCTGTCTGGGTGACGACTGCCTTGATCCCCTGCTTGTCGAGTTCTTCAAGGTAGAAATCCATAACCTCTTTTGCGCCGCTTGCGATTCCGCATGTAGCCATCGCTACTTTGATCTGAATAAGTGAATCGACATTGTCTCCGTTCTCTCTGAGAGAAACGGTGTTTTTGAATTCCGAGCTCATTTTCTTGAGATCAGCAAGTGATTTTACTGCCATTTTACCCTCCTACTTTCTGTATTCGTCAAGGATTTCTTTAACTTTGTTCGGGGTTACACGCGGATAAACCTTTTCACCGATCAAAATAACCGGAGCAAGACCGCATGCACCGACACATCTGAGACAATCAAGCGAGAAAAGACCGTCTGGGGTCACTCCACCTGACTTGATATTAAGCTGTCTTTCGACTTCCTGAAGGATGCCTTCCGCACCTCTGACGTAGCAAGCCGTTCCAAGGCAGATCGAAATCGGGTACTTTCCCTTCGGAACCATTGTGAAGAACGAGTAGAATGAAACTACACCGTAAACCTTTGCGACCGGAACTTTAAGCTCCTCGGCGATGACCATCTGGACTTCGGGCGGAAGATAGCCGATCTTCTCCTGAGCCTTTTTCAGGACATTGATGAGCTGTCCCTTCTCGTGATTGAAAGAATCACAAATCTCTTTGAGTTCTTTTAAACAATGAGAACTGATTTTAATCGTCGTTTTTGCCATAATAACTTAGCCTCCTTGTCTGAAAATAAGAAACTTCTACTACCACTGTAAAAGCGTTTGAGGTTACACTATCAAAAGGCGTTATGTCAAAATTTTTTCAGTGATTTTGGCACTTTTTCCTTAAATATCGGAAAACAGAGACCATTTTGCCTGTGCTGAATAAATTCAAGCATATCAGTTAGTTAGCGCTAATTAGCAGCAGTTTGAGCTGCATAGTGCCGCCAATCTTTTTATCGTTTCGTCGTTTCGCCGCTGGTCGTGTCGCCGTTTCGCCGCCGGTCGATATTTCGATATCTCGATATTTCGACATTTCGATCAAGAGTGGCGGCCAGAAAAGACCTTAATCCACTCCGATATCTTTGAGATTTTCGTTGATCATTCCGATGAGATAGTTGATGACTTCGGGGCTTTGGATCGGCATTCCGTCAAGAGCCTCGTTGACTTCGTCGGTGTCGAAAACGTAGCTTTTTCCGTTTTTCGTGTGGGTGTAGACAAAACGGATCTCGGGGTTCGAGGCAACTGTCTGGACAAAAACCGCAGCGACGCTTCCCAGGATCGGCCTGTCGATGTTGTCGTGCTGCATCGTTGCCTTGATCACCGTGCCTACTCCGACTTCGGAAGTGATCTCAAGGTGTCCGCCGCTCTGCTCCGCCGTATGTTTGAAAAGGGGAACACCGAGCCCGACTTTTCTTGTCGTGCGGCTTGTCGTGAAGGGATCCGTCACTTTTGCCAAGAGTTCCGGCGACATTCCGCAGCCGTCGTCCTTGATTTCTATCGAATAGACATTTTTTACAGTGTCCTCGAAGATGTTGAGGTCGATCCTCTTCGCCTTTGCGCGGGTCGAATTCTGAAGAATATCGAGAATATGCAGAGCAAGTTCCTTCATTTTGTGATAACCCTCCTTCCGTTTTCACCGTGAAGCGCCATTTTTATTTCGGCGAAACTTCTTCTTTCGATTTCAAAAACAGACGCGATCTTTCCGACATCGCCCGGAATGTGGGCGTCGCTCGCAGTAGTTACGTTGAAACCCTTTACGAACGGATTTTCGGCAAGGAATTTTTCTTTTGTGATGTGCCGCGAGATCTCCACCGCGTCGGGTTTGAGGTCGGGCGGAATGAAACCGAGCTGTCCGAGAAGGCTGTTCACAGTCTTGTTGATGTGCGCCGGAATGAATATTCCGCCGAGCGAGTGGACGAATTTTTCAGCAGCTTCGATATCCTGGTCTATCGCGGCGATAAGAAGATTCTCCTCTTCGTAGATTATCTCCTCCTCTTCGTTCACGACGACCTGATAGCCCATTTTTTCAGGATTGTTCGGCACTTTTATCAGATGTTCGTCGAGATAATTCTGAAAGACCGCGAGTTTTTCGTCGTCCTCCATGAACGCAAGGCAGTGGATCTCCTCCTTCGTGTTGATCTCCGCGCCGCATAGAACGAAGATCCCGTATTTTTTCGCCATGTCGCGGATGATCGTCGACTGCCTCGTCGAATTATGGTCGGCGATCCCGATGATGTCGAGAGCCTTTTCCGCAGCCGCTTCCAAAATCGCGGCCGGGCTCATCTCTAGCGAACCGCACGGAGAAAGAAGCGTGTGGATGTGAAGATCCGCCCTGTACTGATTCATCGTTTTACTTTATCAGTTCGTAGATTCTGCCGGAAATCGTGAAGGCGTTCTCTTTCGTTCCGAGAACTGCGATCCCTTCATCTTCAGCCGATTCGAGCATTTCGGGTTCCGGCGCAATTCCTTTGACCAGAACGACAGCCGCAAGCTCTTTGAGTGAAGCTATCGCGGTGACGTTTTTGTGCGACTGGACCGTTACGAGAACGTTGCCGTCCTTTGCAGTTCCCATTACGTCGCTGAGCAGGTCACCAGTGTAACCGCCGGTTATCTCCTTTTCCAGATCGCCTTTTTCGGTAAAAATCTTGAGTCCGAGTTTTTCAACAAGTTCTTTTACTTTCATATCCCACCTCGTAAAACTACTTAAAACAAAAACCGGCGAATGTTAGCGAAAAAAGTTAAAAAGAAAAGAGGATTTTTGAGGAAAAGGGAGGCCTGGACCTGCAGAAAGAACTTGACTTGCCGCAAAAGATTCTGACTAAAATAGGAGCCGATGAGTCTGATAAAAGGGGTGCGAAATTTGAAAGAGAGCAAATGTTTTCTGAATATGCACAAACTGTTTGAGGCGGCGATCGCAGATTACGGCATGATAACTCCGGGCGACCACGTCATCGCAGGTCTTTCGGGCGGAAAGGACAGCTCGATGCTGCTGCGGCTGCTCGCGAGAAAAAAGGTGCGGACCACCAACGACTTCAGGATCTCGGCAGCTTTCATAATGATGGGTTTTTCAAATGAAGAGAACGTCTGCGAAGCCCTAAGAAAAATGTCCAGCGATCTGAATGTCCCGTTTTTTCCCATCCGGAGATCGCTGACCGAGCTGATGGAGCGTGAAAAAAAACAGGCGTGCTACCTGTGTTCGCGGACAAGAAGGCTTGCGATCTTCGACCTTGCCGACGAGATCGGTGCAAACGTCATCGCCTTCGGACACCACCGCGACGACTTTGTCCAGACCTTTATGATGAACCTCTTCTGCAACGGCTCGATCGAAGCGATGAAGCCGAACAACCCGTTTTTTGAAGGTAAATACCGCGTGATCCGTCCGATGGTCTACATCAGGGAGAGCTCTATCGCCGCCGAGGCCCGAAATTCGGGGATTCTGCCGCTTGATGCCGGATGCAGCTTCTCGCACGTCTCCGAACGCCATTTCATCCGTGAAAAACTCGCGGAGATCTACGCACACAACCCGAAAATGAGAAACAACCTCTTCAAGGCGCTCTACACCCCGAAAACAGATTTCCTGCTCAAAAACCCGTCGATCGACGTACTGGACTAAATCGAAAAATAGACCGAAAAAAAGTGAAGGATAGAGCCGGCGAGCACGAAAATGTGCCAGACGCAGTGGGTCCATTTTATCTTTTTCAGTGCGTAGAATATGCAGCCTACAGTGTAGGCGATCCCGCCTCCGACCAGAAGTTTGAGAGTCACCGGCGGGCACAGCTCGCTCATCGGAGTCCATGCAAAGACGATCAGCCAGCCCATAATTATATAGGTCACCGCCGAAATCGCACGGATCCTGTTGCCGAAAAAAGCGTAAAGCGAGATCCCGGCGACGGCGAGCCCCCAGATCAGTGCGAACATCCACCAGCCGGCGGTCGGTCTGAGAACACCGAGGCAGAAGGGAGTGTAGGTTCCGGCGATCAGAAGGTAAATCGACGAGTGGTCGAAAATAGCAAAAACCTGCTTGACATGGTAGGGAGTCAGCGCGTGGTAGAGAGTCGACATAAGATAGAGAACAAACAGCGTCACGCCGAAAAGGGTAAAACCCGTCAGGTAAAACCCGGTCTCCGCCTGCGGAGCGTAACGCACGGCCCTGACAATCAGCAGAACAAGCGCCGCTACCGACAGTCCGGCTCCGATCCCGTGCGAAACCGAGTTGAAGATCTCCTCGCCGACCGAATAGCGCTTCGGGATCTTTGCCTGCTCCTCGCGGAGCTTCTTTATTTCAAGTTTGTGCTGATAGCGGACATCCTGCGAAGCCAGCCTCTCGAGAGTGCGCTGCTTCACCGCCTCGATGTCGGCCTTAGCCTTCTTTTTGATCGCCTGGATCTCCTCCTCGGCATCAAGTTTGATATCGGTAATGATCCTGCTCTTCAATCTCTCCTCCGACAGAAAAAGAACAACCGCAAAAATTAAAAACCATTAATGTTTCCTTGGAATAAAAAAAAGAAGTGGTGCCGAGAACAGGACTTGAACCTGCATGAGGAAACCCTCACTAGAACCTGAATCTAGCGTGTCTACCAATTCCACCATCCCGGCACTGGAGCGGATGGATAATACTCAATTTTCAAAATAATCAAGAATTACTTTTTTTCAGGCTTCTTTTCTTTGTTTTCATCGATGCCGCCGAACTTGGAAGCAAGCTTTCTGAGCTCGCTCTTGAGCATCGCGAACTGAGCCTGCTCCTCCTGGAGAGCGTCTATCATATTGTGATCCTCGTCGTGCATAGCTCTCGCCTCCGCAAGTTCGCCTTCACGCTTTTTGAGAGTACCCTCAAGCTCGGATTTTTTGCCCGAAAGTTCCGATTTTTCCTTTTCGAGATCTGCCTTTTTAGCAAGAAGATCAGCTTTTTCCTTCTCGAGAGCTGCACTCTTGGCCTCGAAGCCTTTGAGCTTCTCGACCATTGCCTTGAGCTGAGCGCATTCGTTGCTGAGGGTCGCGAAATCGGCCTCGAGTTTCTGTTTCTCGCGGTCGACCCTCTCGTACTCCTTTCCTATCTCGACAGATTCGTTGAGCTGCTCGGCAAGCTCCTTCTCCTTCTGGTCAAGCGCCGTCTTCTGCGCCTCGATTTTTTTATCCTGCTCGGCTATTTTTTTCGCATTTTCGTCATTCTGCTTTTTTGCCTCGTCAAGGTTTTTCTGCCTTTCAGCCGAAACTTTCTCGGCCTCGGCAAGCTTCTTCTCTGTCTCGGCAAGCGCCTTTGACTTGTCGGCAAGCTGTTTTTCGCCCTCTGCCGCCTGTTTTGTCTTGTCAGCGAGCTGCTGCTCCTTTTCCGAGACGAGCTTTGTCTTTTCAGCTATCTGCTTATCCTTGTCGGCAATTATCTTTGTCTTTTCGGTCAGCTGCTGATCCATTTCGGTCACCTTTTTCATGTTTTCGGTGACCTGTTTTTCGTAGGAGCGGATCTTCGACTCGCAGCTCGCCTTAGCCTGATCGATCTCAGCCTGCTTTCCTGCCTTGACATTGGCAAGCTCTGTGCTGAGGGATGAAATTTTGGCCTCAGACTCGGCCTTTGCCTTATCGAAAGCCGCCTTGTTTTCGGACGAAAGTTTGTCTATCGCAGCCTTGTGTTCCGCCGAGAGCTTGTCTGCCGCTGCCTTGTTTTCAGCCGAAAGCTTGTCGAGAAGGCTCTTGTGCTCGGAGAGAAGTTTATCCTTTTCAGCCTTGTTTGAATCAGTAAGCTGTTTGATCTGCTGATCTTTTTCCTTTTTAAGAGCATCTATCGCAGAGTTGAACTTCTCGTCGATCTCCTTGAATTTGGCGACAGCCTCGTCACGCTCTTTTTTGAAGGTTTCTACCTCAGCATCAGCCTTTCTGACACGCTCCTTCATTTCGTGGTTGAAAACCGTAAGCATGTCGTTGTCGTTTTCGAGGTTGGAGATCCTCTTCTTGAGCTCGGCTACATCCGAAGATGATGCCGGATCGTTGTCCGGAAGCCCGTCGATAAAGGGGAAGATCAGCTCAAGCCTTGCGATCAGCGTGTCGTTGTCGACCGGGATGTGAAGATAATCATCCGCGTGCCCCGGCAGGGAGGCATGTTTGTCGAACTGTTCCTGGGAAAACTCGCTCGAGATGATAAGTATCGGAGTCTTTGCATACTCCGGCATCTTTCTGAGCTGGGAACAGAATGCGAATCCCTTTGTGGAGACCGGATTTTCCGCACGGATGATGAAAACATCGGGCTTCGCTTTTGCCATGATGTCCTGGACCTTGTCCGGCGATGCGGCGACATAGACCTTGAAGCCCCAACCTGAAAAAAGCTCGCTAAGCGCCTGCGCGTTCGTAACGTCCGCCTCGTAAATCAGTAGATTTCTGCTCATGATTCGCTCCATTTAAAGTTTATGTTGAGTGTTTTTGAAGTCGATATCGCCATTGATTACTCCACAAAGTGACGAAATATTCTACATGCCGTGCTTTTTTTTGCAAGAATGTTCATGATGTCCTTACAAATCAGGAGAATTTTTTTCTATTGTTTGCCTTTTTCGGAACATTGCGTATCGTTCGGATGCAATTTTTATTGTTTTTTTATTGTTGGTACAAAGAAATGAAAGTAGAAGAGATTATAAATCTTATTGATGCAAAAATCGTTTGCGGGGAGGAGTTTTCCGACCGCGAAATCGAAAAGGCGTTCGCTTCGGACCTGATGAGCGATGTTCTGACAACTCCTTTCGACAACGGCGTTCTTATTACAGGTCTTGCCAATCCTCAGTCGATAAGGACCGCAGACATGATGGATGTCTCGACGATAATTCTGGCAAGACGCAAAAAGGCGACGGAAGAGATGATCGCACTCGCCAAAGAGAACGATATGGTGCTTCTCGAATCGCCGTTTTCGGTATTTCATATCTCAGGAGTTTTATATTCGCACGGTTTAAGTCCGGTTTACTGATTTTTTAGGGTGAATCATGAAGTTTGAATACAACGTTGAAGGCGGTGACTTTCTGAACGCTGGGAACGCTTCGGGAAACATCAAGAAGGTTCTCAAAAAGCTCAATGTCGACACCGGTATACTGAAACGCGTAGTCGTCGCGCTTTACGAAGCTGAGGTCAACATCGTGGCACATGCCTACCGCGGAAAGATCACTGCCGACATCTCGCCGAAGAGGATCGAAATCGTCCTCGATGACGAAGGTCCCGGGATCCCCGACATCGGTCTTGCCATGCAGCAGGGCTACTCGACAGCTTCGACAAAAGTACGTGAGATGGGTTTCGGTGCAGGAATGGGGCTTCCGAACATCAAAGCAAATGTTGACGACATGAAAATAGAAACAGAGGTCGGAAAGGGGACTAAACTGACCCTTTTCTTCAATCTTGAATAGCAGGAGTCCGAATGAAGACACACAGCAAACGCCCGTTTTTCCACCACGCGCTGCGTATCAACAAAAACAAGTGCATCGGCTGCACGCACTGCATGAGAACCTGCCCGACCGACGCGATAAGGATCCGCGGCGGCAAGGCTTCGGTCAATCCCGACAAGTGCATTGACTGCGGGATGTGCATGATTTCGTGCAAGCACGACGCGATAATCGTCGAACAGGATGATTTCCAGAGGATTTTCGACTACAAATACCGCGTTGCGCTTGTTCCGTCTGTTCTGATGGGACAGTTCGACGAAAATGCCGGAACGAAAGCGGTTTTCGAGGGTTTGAAGAGTGTCGGGTTCACACATGTCTACGAAGTTCCGCGAGCATCTTCCCTCTTCGAAGAGGCTCAGAAAGAGTACGAAAAAAGGGATGACGCCGAATTTCCGCTTATATCATCCTTCTGTCCGGCTGTCATAAGGCTGATCCAGGTGCGTTTCCCGTCGCTCCTCAAACACATCGCCCTTATCAAACCGCCGCTCGACATCGCCGCGCTCCACTGTCGCAACGAGCTGAAAAAGGCAGGTGTAAATCCTGCTGAAACCGGTATTTTCTACATTTCGCCGTGCGCTGCGAAGATCGTCGCGATAAAACACCCGGTCGGTGAGAAAAAATCGAATATCGACGGTGTCATCAACATGGATTTCATCTACAACAAAATCTACCCTTTCATATCACAGCACAAAAACAATGCCGGAGCGCTCTGCCGCCCGGCCGACAACAATCATGTCGCATGGGAGCTTACAGGAGGCGAATGCGAGAGACGAGACAACCACGCGATGGCGGTCGACGGGATCCACAATGTCATCGAGATTCTGGACAAACTCGAGAACGGCGATCTCGACGAGAACATCTCCTTTCTCGAGCTCCGCGCCTGCGATGAAAGCTGCGCCGGCGGGATTCTTGTCCCGGGCAACCGTTTCCTGACAGTACGGAATCTCCTCCAGAGGGGAAATCTGCCGCCCTGCGACAAAACGGATGCCGAGAAAACCGATCCGGCCTGCCAGAACTGCCGCCTTTTCGGCAAATGCGGAAACGAATACCTCAAAGAGGCATTCAATCTTGAAAAACTTCAGCCGAGATCGATGCTCTCGCTTGACGACAACATGGAGAAGGCCCTCGAAAAGTACGAATACATCGAGACGATCATGCACCTGCTGCCGAATGTCGACTGCGGGATGTGCGGTTCGCCTTCATGCCGTTCGCTTGCAGAGGATATGGCGCGCGGAGTAGCCGAAATCGATCAGTGCATCTTTCTCAGGCTTACCGCTACCAAAGATCTCGAAGATCTGAAGGATCTCTACAAATCCGTAAAAAACGTCTGGGGAAGGATCAACGAAAACAACGAGCTGAACAAGTAACCGCCCTGAATCTTCTGCCTTGAATTTGTCTTGGTTTTTGCATTCCGCTCCCCGCCCGGCTCTTTGCCCTGCGGGGATAACGGAGTTTGAAAGCCTGCTTAGGCTTATGAATTCATAGCCTTCAGGAAATCCTTGTTCGATTTTGTCTTGCCCATTTTGTCAAGCATGAACTCCATCGAGTCGATGACATTGAGCGGGTGGAGAAGCTTTCTGAGGATCCAGACCTTGTTGAGGACATCAGGCGGCAGAAGGAGCTCTTCCTTTCTGGTCGCCGACTTGTTGATGTCGAGGCAGGGGAAAATTCTCTTTTCCATGAGCTTTCTGTCGAGATGGAGCTCCATGTTGCCTGTTCCCTTGACCTCCTCGAAAATGACCTCGTCCATACGGCTTCCTGTATCGATAAGAGCCGTTGCGATAATCGTGAGCGAGCCGCCCTCTTCGATGTTTCTTGCAGCACCGAAGAACCTTTTCGGCTTGTGGAGCGCGTTGGCGTCGACACCACCGGAGAGTATCTTTCCTGACGGCGGAACAACCGCGTTGTAAGCACGCGCAAGTCTCGTGATCGAGTCAAGAAGGATAACAACGTCCTTGCCGACTTCGACCATTCTCTTCGCCTTTTCAAGAACCATCTCGGCAACCTGGACGTGGCGTGTAGCCGGCTCGTCGAATGTCGATGCGATGACTTCAGCCTTAACGCTTCTCATCATGTCGGTGACCTCTTCTGGACGCTCGTCGATAAGCAGGACGATGAGGTTGATCTCGGGATGGTTTGCAGTGATCGAGTGCGCGATGTCCTGAAGGAGGACTGTTTTACCGGTACGCGGAGGAGCAACGAGAAGACCGCGCTGTCCCTTTCCTACCGGGACAAGGAGATCCATGATCCTTGTCGACATTACGTTTCCGGCTGTTTCGAGGTTGATCTTTTCAGTCGGATAGAAGGGGGTAAGGTTGTCGAAAAGAGGCGTGTGTCTGTTCTTCTCGACATCCTCGTTTTCAAAAACCGATGTAATTTTTTCAAGCGCAAAGTATCTTTCGCCCTGGCGGGGACTTCTGATCTCACCGCAGATCGTCTGACCGGTGCGAAGTCCGTATCTCTTTATCATTGCCGGCTGGATGTAGATGTCGTCCGGTCCCGGAAGGTAGTTGCACTTCGGGCTCCTCAGGAAACCGAAACCGTCCGGAAGGATCTGCAAAACGCCGTCTGCCATAATCGTTTCATTGTTTTCAACAAGCTTCTGCAAAATTTCGTAGATAAGCTCCTGTGAACGCTTTGAAGAGGCATCCTCGATTTCAAGAGCCTCAGCCATTGCGACGAGTTCATCGTTTTTCTTGTTTTTCAGGTCTTGTAAATTCATTTTTTTCTCCAATTTGTTGATAAAATATCCGATTTTAAAACAAAATCATTAACTGACAACCATTATCAAACGTCCTAATCGAATCATTAAAACCTAGCAATGATTTTTAAGGAAAACATCATACTGACAATCGTGGAACGAAATTTACGGGTGGGTTAATAGTTAAATAGAGAGCGATGTCAAGATTTTTTTGCCGATCTTCAGCAACAGAGCGATTTTTCCTTAAAAACTCAGACCGTTTTAACAGAGGAAATGCAGAAAAATGACATTTGCTGTTCTCAAGAAGCGGGCGGAAGCTACGGCTATTCACAGTTTCAGTTTTCCTTTTTGCCGTCCAGAACCGCTTTGTACTGAAAAATTTTGTCGCGCAGGATCGCGGCGTATTCGAAATCCCATTCAGCTGCGGCCTTCTTCATCTCGGTCTCAAGCTCCGCGATGATCTTGACGATCTTGTTTTTCGGAGCCTTCGGCGTATCGCCTTTCGAATGACCCGGGATGTGTGCCTCGATGTCGAGGATCGACTTGTTTACGACGCTTTTCGGAACGATCCCGTGCGCCTCGTTGAACTCCTCCTGGATCTTACGGCGCCGCTGGGTCTCGTAGACAGCGTTTTTCAGAGAATCCGTCATTTCGTCGGCAAAGAGCAGAGCCCTGCCACGGACATTCCTTGCCGCCCTCCCGATCGTCTGGATAAGCGCCGATTCGCTGCGCAGGAACCCCTCCTTGTCGGCATCCAGGATCGCGACCAGCGAAACCTCGGGAATGTCGAGCCCCTCTCTCAGCAGGTTGACGCCGACCAGCACGTCGAACATGTTCTTGCGGAGCTCCATGACGATCTTCAGGCGCTCGATGCTGTCGATGCCGCTGTGCAGGAAGCGTGCCCGGACGCCCCTCTCCTTCATGTAGTCG
>JAEEGL016966073.1_pt1 | contig 14621 bp, 14 predicted proteins | sample 9134231 | NCBI WGS metagenome assembly JAEEGL01 (sample SAMN16246548, study PRJNA631951) | gut metagenome | biome: gut microbiome; feature: rumen; material: fiber-attached | host: Bos | place: Iran: Karaj | collected 2018-10 | reverse complement strand
TCATTTACTACTACCAGTTGTAACCGATCCAAAAAAAGCATCAATTACTCTACAAAAAATCGTTGTGGAAATGGAAAAAAGATATCAGTTATTTGCTGATAAAGAATTTAAAAATATCACAGCTTATAATGAATGGATTGAAAAAGAGAATAAAAAGCATCCAGAAAACCCTCTTCCTAAGATGTTTTATATAGTTGTAATTATTGATGAGCTTGCAGATTTAATGTTGTTTGCTTCTAAAGAAGTTGAAGATTCAATAACAAGAATTACTCAAATGGCTAGAGCAGCTGGTATCCATTTAATCGTTGCTACTCAAAGACCTTCAACAGATGTTATTACTGGTCTTGTAAAAAATAATATTCCTTCACGTATTTCATTTGCGGTATCAAGTCAAATTGACTCTAGAACTATACTTGACCAAGCTGGAGCGGAAAAACTACTTGGTCGTGGAGACATGTTATACTTCCCTATGGGAGAAACAGCTCCTACAAGAATCCAAGGATGTTTTATTTCGGATTCTGAAATTGAAAAGATTATTGATTTTTGTCGTAAACAATCCACTGCTAAATATGACGAAGAGTTTGCTAATTTAAGCGTTAGTTCTTCAAGCGGTGATGAAAAATATGCAGGAAATGATAATCCTGATGATGCAATGTATGATGAGGTTGTAGAATTTGCAATTCAAACTGGAAAGATAAGCGCATCACTAATTCAAAGGAGATTTAGATTTGGATATAACCGGGCAGCTAGAATGATGGATTTACTAGAAGAACGTGGTATTGTCGGACCCCAAAATGGTTCTAAACCACGAGAAGTATTAGTGAAACTACAAGATGGAAATGAATAAAGCATTGAGTCAATGCTTTTTTTGTGATAAAATTCCGTATTGGAAGTGAAAGAATGATAAATATAGTTTTATTTGAACCTGAAATACCTCAAAATACAGGTAATATTATGCGTACTTGTGTAGCTACAAATTCTAGATTGCACCTTATTAAACCATTGGGTTTTAGTTTAGATGAAAAGAATATTAAAAGAAGTGGTGTAAATTATATTCCTTACTGTAATTATCAAGTGTATGAAAACATGGAAGATTTTTATGAAAAAAATCCTGAAGGAGAATTTTACTACTTAACTAGATACGGTCATAAACCACATACTAGTTTTGATTATAGTGATGCTTCTAAAAACTATTATTTTGTATTTGGTAAAGAAAGTACTGGTATTGATAAAAAGTATTTAAAGCCTCATTTAGAGCATTGTATGCGGATGCCAATGACTGATAAGGTTAGAGCATTAAATCTTTCAAATACTGTGGCAATAATGACCTATGAAGCCTTAAGACAACAAGGATACCCTAACTTACTCTTTGATGAACCACATAAAAGCTTAACAGAAATTGAAGACTATCCAAATTAAAAGACCTCAATTATGAGGTCTATTCTTTTACACAAGAATATTCTTTATTTAGATATTTATTATTAATTGATGTAAAATCATTAGGCAAACCTTCTTTATCTAATTCTTCGCCTGAAATACTTACAACTACATTTATTTCATATTTCTCATCATTTGAATTAATAGTACCAGTATGTTCTTTAAAAGTATTATCACTAATTTGGGTTTTGGCCTCGTTATAATCTGCTGATGAAAAATAAGCATATGTATAAGTCCGGGTAAGAATCTTGGCAAAGGTACCGTTTTCTTCAAAGGCAAGCTTATCTACTGAATACTCAGTATACTTAAAATCAGTATCAAAGCTCATATTACTCATACAAGATAAATAATAAGCAATTTGCTTTTCAATAACACTTAGTTTAGCGGTTGCTTCAGTACTATTACCAGATTCATCCTCGATTACTAATACAACCTCATACTCGCCTGCTTTAGCTAAATATGATTGAATTAGTTCTTCATCTTTATATTTAACACTACAATTTGATGAGTCCGAACACTTTGTAATAAACTCTTCTGCCTTTAATTTAGCTCCGACTGTTTTTACTATATCTTTTGTTTCGACTTTAGGAGCATTCACATCCTTAATCTCAATAGTGCCTTGGTATGATTCATTACCACATATAATAGAATATGAATATTGACCTGCCTTGTTTGTATCAACTGCGGATAAATCCACATAACAATTTTCTGAAGACATTCCCTTAAACGTAGCATAATCATTTGGCGATAAAGACAATGTTGTACCTATGTCAAATGTTAAATTGTTAGGAACTATCTTATCTTTTGCTTTACTATTAGCCCGAGATAAATAAAAATAAACACCAAAACCTACAAATGCTAACGAAAGTAAAACAACTAATATAACAATTATGGCTTTAAAGGGTTTTTTAGACTTATTCTTTTCTAGATTAGGAGGCAAAATACCTATTTCTTCTCTTTTGTTAAAGTTTAAATCACTAATAAAATTAGGATCTATTCCAGATGTAGAGCCTAAAGTATTACTATAATCAGATTGAACATTATTTTTTATAATCGGTTCTTCTAATAATTCAACTTCTTCTTCAGTATTTTGATTATCCATTTAAACCCTTCCTATTCTACGAAAATTATAACCTGTTTTACAGTATTTTGCAAGATTAAATAAGGCCATTTTCTAGACAAGATTTTTATAAAAGTATATAATAATTATGAACAGGTGATAATTATGTTTGAAAACAAAAAAATACATATGATTGGTATCGGCGGAATTAGCATGAGCGGTATTGCCCAAATATTAATTGATCATAAAGCCATAGTAACCGGAAGTGATATGCAAGAAAGTGATATTACTGAGATGTTAAGAGACATGGGAATCGATATTGAAATTGGAAATCATCCTGAATTAATTGAGGCAGCGGATATTATTGTATATACAGCTGCGATTAAAGATGATGACCCAGAACTTGTTAAAGCAAGAGAATTAAAAAAAGTGTGTTATGAAAGAGCAGTTTTTCTAGGAATGCTATCCCAAGAATATAAAAATTGTATTTGTATTTCGGGTACTCATGGAAAATCAACCACTACGGGTATGACTTCATTAGCTTTTATAGAAGCTGGTCTTAATCCTACCGTGCAAATTGGAGCAATGTTAAAACAAATTAATGGTAACACTAGAATTGGTTCAAAAGATTATTTAATCATGGAAGCATGTGAGTATGTTGACTCATTTTTACACTTCCACCCTACTAGTGAAATAATTCTTAATATTGACAATGATCACTTGGACTATTTTCATAACTTAGAAAATATTAAAAATTCATTTAGTAAATATGTTGAGTTGCTACCTAAGAATGGCATTTTAATAAAAAACAATGACGATGAAAATTCGTTAGATATCGAAAATGAAAATGGTAAAACCATTACTTTTGCTATTGAAAATGATGCCGATTATACCGCAAGAGACATAACTTATACCGCTGAAGGTTACCCAAAGTTTTATGTTTTTTATCAAGACAAACCTTTAATATCAATAACTTTACATGTATTTGGCTACCACAATATATATAACGCTTTAGCAGCTTTTGCACTTTGTAAAGAGTATATAAGCGATAATAACGCAATTAAAAAAGGTTTAGAAGCTTATCATGGTGTTAGCAGAAGATTTGAATTTTTAGGAAATTATAAAGATAATATAAAAGTATATGATGATTATGCTCATCACCCTACTGAATTAAAAACCACTTTAGCAAGTGTTGAAAAAGTTGAACATCATGAGTCTTGGGCAGTATTTCAATCTCATACATTCTCAAGAACTAAAGAACATTATAAAAGTTTTGCTAAAATTCTATCAGAGTTTGATCATGTAATTATCGCTAAGATCTATCCAGCAAGAGAAACAAATACTTTTGGCATAACGGAAGACATGTTAGTTGAAGAAATTAAGAACTATAACGATAATGTTATCTACATTGATGATTTTGCTAAAATTGTCGATTATCTTAAGGAAAATGTTCAGCCAGACGACTTAGTAATTACTATCGGCGCGGGCCCTATTAATAAAGTTGCCTTAGGTTTATTAGATAAATAAAAACTACCATATGGTAGTTTATTTTTTTTGAATTAGATTATATATTTCATCATGAATATCTTCCTTAGTTCTAAACTTTCCATCTTTATCACAAGTAATAATATTCCATTTTAAATAATTAGCTACGAATAAAGCGTTATCATAAACATGTTTCATATAATCTATATCTCTTTCATGTAAATCATTTTTAATACCCTCGTTATCCCCTCTTGCAATTCGAAGTTTATTTGCTACATCAAAGTCTGCAGTCAAGAAAATAACAAAATCTGGTTTTTGAATGCCTAACCGATTATACTCAAAATCAGATACATAATCCAAGAATTTTTTACGTTCCTCTATATTCTCAATAACTGAGGCTTGATAGATTAATGATGATGTGGTGTATCTATCAAGTAACACAATATCATCATTCTCATAGGATTCTTGTAATTCCGTTTTCCATGTAACTGCCCTATCAATCGCATATAAGCCATTAATAAAGTATGGTGAATTATCTTTAGGAGTGCCAAAATCACCAGCAAGATAATGCTCTACAGGAGCCCCTTGATACGTGTTATAGCTAGGAAAATGATGACTAAGTACTTTTTTGCCATCTTGCACTAAATGATCATGCAATAATTGAAATTGGGTGGTTTTACCAATTCCATCACAAGCCCCCTCAATGACAATTAATTTCCCTTTTTTCATTTAAATCTTCCTTTTTAAAGCTACTCCCTCAGCAAAATGGCAAGGTGATGAACAATTAAAATCTGGGAATGTGCATCTTGCTCCTTTTGTATATTTTTCGATATCTGATGCTAAAGGATGTTCACGTCTATCTAATTCTCTTTTATATTGCATCAATAATTCTCTGGTTTGATTATTAATCTCCAACTGAGCGGCACTACATAATCTTTCTTTACACTTCAAAATAAAATTATCATAGCTACCAAATTCATGGATTCTAACCAATTGTCCCTGAGGACTAACATCTTTAATTGAGTACATGTCATCTATCCACTTTTGGACTAGTTCATAATTTCCTAATAGAATTGGAGGAATAAATGATACAAACACATCTTGTCTTTCCATCTCATAATTAATAGTTCTATGTCTTTGAGCTTGAGCCAAATAGGCATATGATGCATGATATTTTGCTGAATATATATCCCCAAAATATTCGTCCTTTTTAAACACATTATCTTTAAATAATGAGAACTCTCTTTGTTTATCATTAGCCATTAACTCTTCTTGTAATAAATTTTTATCACTTAATTCATCAACAAATCCTTGCATATATGATGATAACTTGGTATCAAATGAATCAACTGAGTTTTCTTTATCTTTAATATATTGTTTCATCCAAGATGCGATATTATTAATCTGTCTTAATGATGTAGTATAAATCATAGTTGTTGGCATAAATACTGTTACCATATAACGAGCATTTTCCTGCGCTAATTTACCTATCTTTCTTTCGTCAAAAACATGGCCGTATTCTTTGGCAATCTCAACTTTAAATATTTCTTTCCATTTATTATATAATTCTATTTCTTTAGCAGAAATGCTAGAACTCTCACTATTAATTGGAGTATATCTTGCGGATTTTTCTGAAGTCGTATATTGCTTCTCATTATTTATAACCATGGCTAATATCTTTGGAATATTAGTAATATTTAGACTAACAAATATATGATCATAAACACTATGATGTCCATTAGACAAAGTCATATCAATTCTTCTTCGAGTTTTAGTTTCATCTTCATTAGCTAAATGATTATAGCCTTCCTTATCATAACAAACACCAGCATATTTTCCTGATTGCAATAATGCATCATCTAATTTAAAAATTCCCTTTTCATCTACATAATAATTGTTTGGAATTAAATCAATTTTTAATTTTTCCATCTTTAACCTCCCTATAACATAATTATACCATTTAGATACTTAGTTTACTATATGATTTGACTTGATTTTGACATAAAAAAAGCCTTATTTGGCTTTTCTATAATACGCATCAATAACATTTAAATATTCATTTTTTGAATTGCACTTACATATAGCAAGCTTAGTTTCTCTAGTATCAGGTAAACCTTTTAAATAATACATTAAAATACTTCCTAATTCTAACGTTGCTTCTTTTTCATTTTTATCGTTATAAAGAAGTTCTAAATGTTTTTTCATCATGCCAATTATTTCCTCTAAAGTTATTTTTTTAGGAATAATGCCCTTTTCTAAATATTCAACACATTCTTTTATTAACCATGGATTACCCAAGATACCCCTTCCAATCATTACTGCAGTACAACCGGTTTCATCTAACATTTTTTTAGCATCGTAACAACTTTTAATATCACCATTGCCAATCACGGGAATAGTGACTGAATCAACTACCTCTTTGATTATTTGCCAATTGGCTTTTCCTGAGTAGCCTTGAGCTCTCGTTCTAGCATGTATAGTAATCGCACTTGCCCCAGCTTCTTCACATATTTTTGCTACCTCTACAGCATTAATGGAATTCTCATCCCAGCCACTACGAATCTTAACAGTAATGGGAATTGGGACAGATTTAACAACTGCAGAAACTATTTCTTTAATCTTTTCGGGATTTTTTAAAAGTGCAGAACCAGCTTGGGCTCTTAAAGCAACTTTAGGAACCGGACAGCCCATATTAATGTCAATAATATCAGGACGCATTTTATCATAAACTATCTTTGCGGCCTTAACAAAAGAATCAACATCAGAGCCAAATATTTGTTGGGAAATAGGTCTTTCTTCTTCACTCATTTTAAGTAAATCATATGTTTTTTCACTACCATAGACTAAAGCTTTATCTGAGACCATTTCAGCCACAACTAAAGAAGCTCCCATTTCTTTACATATCTTACGATATGATGTATTTGTAATACCTGCCATTGGAGCAACTATTATTTGATTTTTAATTGTAACGTCACCTATTTTAAATTCCATACAACCACCAATTAAATCTTAATTGATTATACTATATTAAAATAAATAAGCCAAGATTAACTTGACTTTTATTAGATTTCAACTTCAATGATGTCATCATTATTTAATCCCATGGCAGCTGCTTCATCAGTATCAATATGGGCCTCTAAAACTCCTCTTTCTGAAACTTTAACTACTCCATATAGAATACCGCCTTTATCACCGTTAATAATTAGTTTAATTGGATGTAGGTTTTCTATACCCAATTCTGCAGCTTGATTTGCACTCATATGAATATGTCTTTTAGCAATAATACAACCTTTAACATCTATACTTGCTTTAGGCGTAACCAAGGTTACAGTTAATGCATCATCTAACTCTTTACTATTACGTACTGGAGGATCTATTCCCAGCTTTCTAGCATCTGTTTTAGATATTTCAATTTGACTATAATTACGACATGGGCCCAATACCCTGACATTAGGAATTTCAAATTTTTCTGTTTTTATAGTAACAACTTGATTACTTGCAAATTGTCCTGTTTGCTTTAAATCTTTCTTTTTAGTCATTGGTTCATCAAACAATTTATTATATATTTCTTCAGTTAAATGAACATGATGATTACTAACTCCTACACTAACACTTAATTCCATTATTAATCCTCCATTTTATAGGTTTTAATCCCTATTAATTTTTTGTCGCGATACTGTAATATAAAAGTATCTACCTGTTCATCAGTATTACCCATGATTACTTCATCATTATAAGAAAGAATTAATCTTTCATCTAAATTATATCCAGTTTCTGTATGACTAAGTAAAAACGCCATAATACATCTTTTCGGCAAATACACAGCTATACTATCGTAGCCTTCATCTATAGCCTTTCTTATAAATGATGCAATTCTTGTGCCGCATTCGTTTAATGACTCGCCACCTACTAACTTAAATGAAAAATCATGTTCTTGAAAATAGCTAAGCATCTTTATAGTTTTACCCTTTAAATCCCCTATTTTACAATCATATATTTTTTTATTCACAATAATGTCCTGATTTAATTTATCTGCTAAATACTTTGCGCTAGATAATGCTGCATTAGAATTATCAGAGTATATTCTTTCTACGTCTGATAGTATTTCTTCTTTAGCTAATCTACCTGCTAATTTTTCCCCCACAATACTTAAAGGACGATATTTTTTTTTGTTTTCAATGCTAGATTCATCCTCAAAATAACAATTAGTTGCTAATTCATTATTAGAGATTAAAACTATTTTCATGAACACAATCCTCCTAAAATCTTATATGAAACCAAAATCATAATTAAACTAGCAATTATTAAACCGCAAAAGATTGCCAAGATACTTTTCTTTTTATCCATGTTTAACAAAGCCGCAATTAAAGACCCCATCCAAGCACCAGTTACAGGAAGAGGAATCGCCACGAATATCATTAGACCATAATACTTTAAATCCTCAATAGTTTTCTTTTTCTTATTAGCTCTCTTCTCACACCAAGCTACAATTTTCTTCATTCTTTTAGTTTTCTTTAATCTATCAAAAATAGGAATGATAAACCAAAGAATAAATGGTACAGGAAGGATATTACCCAGCATACATACCAAAGCGCTACTCCAAGCAGGAAGATGTAAGAAACAAGAAGCTGCAATTAAGCCACCTCTAAGCTCTAATATAGGGAACATTGATATTATAAATGCCGTAAGATATTTGCCAAAGGTATTAACCGTTAAAAAAGAAAAAACTGATACAAACCAACCGGCTAACTGTGATGCCATATTACTCTATCTCCTTTACATCTTTTGTCTCTAATTTATCAACATCAACATTGTTGATAGAATCAAATCTCTTTGTAATTTTATCACTAGTAATTTGAAGTTCATCAATGGAAGCATTAACACTCTTAACATTACGAGCAAGCTTATCCCATCTTTCTTTATATCGTGAAAACTCTACCCCAAGCTTGCCTAATTCATCATGTATTACTTTAGTATATTTATCTCTTTCCATATTCTTTAAGACCATGCTTATTATGGAAAGAGTACTGATTAATGTAGTTGGCCCAGTAATCCATACTTTTTTAGCATAGGCATAGTTTAATAATTCAGGATGATAAGCATTAATCTCCGCGAATAAGGCCTCAGCCGGTAAAAACATAATAGCTTCTTCCGTCGTTTCTCCTGGAATAATATATTTAGAACTTATCGCATCAATATGTTTTTTTACATCAGATACAAATAATTTTTCAAAAGCCACTCGTTCTTCTTTAGTTCTAGACTTATCAGTCATTTTTTGATAACTCTCTAAAGGAAACTTAGAATCTATTGATATAGTTCCTAAAGGTGCTGGAGCAAATAATAATGCATCTACTATCGCACCGTTAGAAAACTTATGTTGAGTTTCATATATACCGCTATTTTTATTGCCAAAAGCATTTTGTAAAATATACTCTAAATTAACTTCACCAAAAGTTCCTCTAGTCTTTTTATCAGTCAAAACACTTTGCAAAGACACTATTTCGGTTGACAAGCCATCAATCTTCTTTTGAGCTTCATCAATTCTACTAAGTCTTTCTAAAACACTTTGAAAAGTCTTGTTGCTTTTTTCAAAGTTTTGGTCAATTCTTTCACTAACTTTATCATTTATTCTATTTAAACGAACCTCTATACGATCATTTAATTTATCAAAATCTTCTTGTAAAGTTTTAGTTAATCCATACTTAAAGTCGCCTATTTCTTTATTGATATTTGCTTCAAAATGGCCCAATCTTTCAGTTAAGTCATTATTATTTTGTTTCCTAAAAATCACTATTATTAATAGAATAATAATTAAACCTAATAAACCTATTATTACATACTCCATACGAACCATCCTTCTAATTAATTATATCACGTAATAAATAAAATAGAAATTAAAACTAGTAGATAAAAAATACATAATTACCATTATTTGGCAAATAATAAAAATGGTGAATAAATGAACTTAATTGATAAAATAAATATATATTATTCAAAATCTCCTGATTTAATTACTAAATCAATAGAAGTTAATAAAGAAATAGTTTATATCATATATTTAGAAACCATCTCTTCTAGTGATAAAGTTAATGCTTATATATTAAATGATTTGATACTATCTAATGACAAACATAAAAAACTAGAAAGTATTATCGCAGGACCAAATACCATATTTTTAAGGAACTTTAAAGAAATAATCTCTTATTTAAATAATGGATACACTATTATAGTTGACAAAAAAATATACGCCATTGAAACTCGGGCAGAGCTTCATCGAGCTGTTGAAAGAGCAAGCATTGAGGCATCTATTAAAGGTCCACAAGATTCATTCACAGAAAATTATCAAATTAATCTGGGTTTGGTGAAAAGAAGAATAAAGGATCATGAATTAAAAACCGAAAACCTCACCATTGGCGAAAGGACACAAACCATGATAGGTATTATTTATCTAGAAGATTTAGCTAAAAAAGAAACCATAACTATCATCAAAAGCAAAATAGAAAATGCCAAAGTAAATGCCATTTTAGATTCTTCTGATATAGCTAAGATTATTGGAGATGAAGAATCAAGATTTCCAACCATTATGGAAACGGAAAGACCTGATAACGTGGCTAATGCATTATTAGATGGTAAAGTTGCTATAATTATAGATACTTGCAGTAATGTCGTAATTGCCCCAAGTTTCTGGGTCGATTTTATTAATCCGGCATCAGATCGTTATACTAAAAGTCTCAATGTTAATTTTATAAAGATATTGAGATTATTAGCTTTTTTTATATCCTTGCTTGCACCAGCTTTATATATTGCTTTAAGTAATTTTAATCAAGAAACATTGCCGACCAAAATACTTATCAACTTTGCTGCCCAAAGAGAAGGAGTTCCCTTTCCTGCAGCTGTCGAAGTTTTTATAATGCTCATCATATGTGAGATACTAAGAGAAAGTGATTTAAGATTTCCGGCAATATTTGGATCCGCAATATCAGTTTTAGGAGCTCTCATTTTAGGAGAAGCCGCTGTATCTGCAGGAATTGTATCCCCCATTATAATTATCGTGGTTGCTTTATCATTTATTTGCAGCCTAATTTTTACAGATATTAATCTAATTAATGCCTTGCGCTTTTATAGATTTCTTTTCTTATTTGCGGCTTCCATTTTAGGATTGTATGGTATGGTTTTACTATTCATTTATTTTGTAAGCAAAATAACATCTATCGATTCTGTAGGATATTCTTATTCTAACCCGCTTGCTCCTTTTAATATAAAGTACTTATGGAAAACTATTATAGCCAGTAAAATAAAGGATGTTTGATATTATGAAGAAAATAATAGTATTTATTCTTATAGGATTTTTTTTAACCGGATGTACTGATTATAAAGAGTTAGAAAATTTAGCATCTGTTACTAGTATTGGGGTCGATTATAAAGATAATCAATATCAAGTAACATATGAAATATTAAATAACAAAAAGGAAAGTGATAAAGTCATATTTGAATCTTATACAGTAGATTCAAAAGGAAGCACTATTTCAGAAGCCTTTATTAAAGCTGCAGACAAAATTAAACTATATCCTTATTTTGCCCACGTAGACTTTTTAGCTATTGGAGAGGATATGGCAAGAAATCATTTAGAGGAATTAGTAGATTTTTTACTTAGAGAAAATGAGATAAGAGAAAAGTTTTTTATCGCAGTTACAAAAGATGCTAATAAACTATTAAACTCTCAAACCAAACTTGATTCTGTGGTTTCGTTTGCTGCTAAAAAACTCTTAGATGTTAATCGTTATTCATATAACATGTACTCTAAAACGCCTTTCGATGATTTTATTTTTAATTATAAGAATTGGCAAATAGATAATGCGGTTCCCTATATTGAATTTAAAGATGAAACTATAGAAATTAATAAACTTGTATATTTCAAGGGTTTGAAAATGCAAAACTTTTTAAATGAAAAACAATGTTATTTATTAAATCTCCTAACTAAAGACAACTTAAAATATTATATGAGTGAGGAATCTAATAATGAAATCGCGGAAATTTCCGTTATGGTAAATAAAAAAGAAATCCAAGTAGATAATAATTCTATTACTTTTAATATAAAAGCTATGGGTAGTTTAATTAATAATGAAACAAGAATGAATTTAAAGGATGAACGTACATATGAATTACTCAATCAAAAATTTAAAGAAGCCTTAGAAAAAGATCTTATGGAATTTATCGATTTTAATGTTGATAATAATATAGATTTACTAGGGATTGCTAAATATAATTATATTCAAAATCGCGTAAAGACCTCTACTCCTTGGAACAATAAAAAGATTATTATTAATTTAGATTTTAGTTTAGCAAAGAAAGGCATTATCTATGATTCAATCAAAGCATAATAACGTTGAATTAATCATTATTGAAATTCTTTTAGTGAACTCATTTTTTGTGGGGGAAGGATATTCTAGAATATTTGATATAAGTCAAACTGATGCCTGGATAAGTATGATTCTAGGCACCTTACTAGGAATAATAATTATTTATATATTTCATATTTTAGGTAAAAGAATAAATTATAATCTAAAGTATTTAACGAATAAACATTTCTTGCTTAAAATACTATTAGATATCTTTCTTTTAATATTAATTATTTATCCCATTATTATGATAGACTCCTTAGTTAACTCCTATTATCTAACTTATACAAATCCCTATTTGATTATTATTCCTATAGTATTGTTAGTATTATATTTAGCTATAAAAGGATTTAGAGTCATCTCAAAAACCATGACTTTTATAATGCCAATTATAATTATTACTATTGTCATGGGATTTATAGGACTTAGCACATTAGTTAAAATAGATAATTATTTACCCACTTTAATTATTCCTACCAAAAAAATATTATTGGGATCATTATATTTTTGTATATTTTCCACTAGTCCATTATTTCTAATAATTCAAGAAAAAGCTGATTTTAAACCCAAAATGGTTGGTTATTTACTAGGATGTGCTTTAGTAATTATTTTAACAGGATTAGTAACTGGAGTCCTAGGAAACTATTTTGCAACTCTATATAGTTTTCCAGTTTATATGGCATATAAAAAAATAAATATCTTTTCTTTCTTACAAAATCTGGAAAACATTCTTTATATGCCAAGTTATATTCATGCGATTACTTTATCAAGTATTAGTTTAGCTAAGATACTTGAACTGCACCAGAACAAAATATTACCATTTTTATTATGTATTGTAACGATTATCTTTGTAAATTATGTGAGCACTCATTACAATGCATATCTTATGCTTTCAAAAATAATACCATATATACTGGCTTCATTTATAACAATACTAATATTTACAATATTAATATTGAGCAATAAAAAAACTAGATCCATCTAGATATATAGATGACTCTAGTTGTATATTCTTGATAATCTTCAAATATATCAATTATTGACTTTATTAAGGCTTTTAATATATCAGTTGTACCCTTTAGAATCCTGACAGTAAATATCTTTTGCTGAAGCGTCTCTCTAAAGTTGTAATCATCAATATATTTATTAAGTACAGAATCTATATTCTTAACTAACTCTAAATCCTCTTGATTATTTAAATCAACATGAAAAATATACTCCCGATAAACATTAATTAGTTTTTCGGTAATACCATCAAAGCTTTCAGCTTCAAACTCCATAATCTTGTAATAATTAGGGCAATATTTTAACACTTCTTTGCTTTTCATGAGTGACCTACCTTACAAAATAATAATACCGCATTAATTATATTTTGTAAAGAAAAACCTGCCTGTGGTATAATGTTTTTAGGGTGATTATATGACACGAAAAAGGCTAAGATTAAAAGCCAAGTATAAGTACTTATTAGTGCTTTTAATTATTCTTCTTATAGGTCTTAATTATGGAGTCAAAAAATATAAAGAATACCAATATCATCAAACATATGAATATAAACTTTTATCGATTGGCTACTCCTTAGAGGATACTAAACTAATTCAAGAAAAACTAGATAATGAAGTAATAGATAATCTACTAACTCAAGAAAAAAATGATAGAATTATTGAATTATTAAAAGAAAAGTATTTTATAAAGAAAAACCTTAATAGATATTTGGATTATTTAGAGAAAAACAGGAAAGCCAAAATTAGTGATACAGTAACAATAGTAAATGTTAATCGCGATTATAAATACTATGAAGAAGTTAAACCAACTGACGTCACTAAAAATGAACTTATGTTAGTAAACAAGTATTATGCATTAGATGAGAGTTACTCACCAGATGATCTAGTTAATATATCAAATTATTATTCTTGGGGCACTAATCAGAAAACCAAAAAAATGGTGTATGATGCGTATCTTGAAATGTGGGAAGCCGCAAAAGAAGCAGGATTCTATTTAATGGTTAATTCATCCTTTAGAACCCATAAAAGCCAAAAAGAAGTATATAATAGTTTTGTCGAACAAAAAAGTGAAAAATATGCTGATTCAATAGCAGCAAGGCCAGGACATTCAGAACATGAAACGGGATTAGCCTTAGATATATTTACCAAGAAGAATACTAATAAAGCTAATTTTAAAAATACCGAAGATTATGAATGGCTTAAGAATAATGCCCATAAATATGGTTTTATACTTCGGTA
>JAEEGL014126742.1_pt1 | contig 14621 bp, 8 predicted proteins | sample 9134231 | NCBI WGS metagenome assembly JAEEGL01 (sample SAMN16246548, study PRJNA631951) | gut metagenome | biome: gut microbiome; feature: rumen; material: fiber-attached | host: Bos | place: Iran: Karaj | collected 2018-10 | reverse complement strand
GCAAGGGGCTGCTGCTGGCGGACACGGACCATCGCGTGATCCCCCCCCAGCAGTCGTTCCCCGCGATGCGCTGCATGACGACGCTCTCCGATTCCAAGACGCAGCCGCTGGGGAGCGGCCGCGCGGCCGTGCTTTCGGAGCGCTTTGGCGTCGCCTATACGTGGCGGCGCCGCGACACGGGGGACGGCCTGCTCGCCTACTGGGACCGCGGCGAGGTCCCCGGCAACAGCACGCAGCCAGGAACGGCGGTGGTCGCCACGCGCGGCTTCGCCTTCCGCGACCCCGTGCTGGTGGATCCCGTGTCGGGGCGAATCTTCGCGATTCCCGCCGCGAACATCGTCGCGGCGGGTGAATTGACGTGGTTCCGCGACATGCCTTTCATCGATTCGCCGCTGGTGCTGATGGAACGCCCTGCGGGGATTCCAGTGGGGGCACGGTGACCGCAGTCGCCAGGCGCCCGCGCCGCTGGCGTTTCCAGGGGGGGATGAAATCCGATTGGCGCCGAGGGGGGAGGGGACTTCACAGACAGGGAAAGGGGAATATTTCGATGGAGTTCATTCAGCGTTGGGACAAGGACTGCGCATGCGAATGCGGCTATGGGATGTATGCGCTGGTGGTGGGGGAACATGGCGAACGGGCTTGCAAGTTGGCTTCGATTCGGCCGGATGAATTGAAGCAATGGCGCAAGGCGGGGCATCGCATCTACGGCGTTTCGTGCACGGAGTTCCCGCTGTCGCTGCAATGGCTGAACGAGCCGCTGAAGGAAGGCGAGGACCCAGTGGATGTGGAAATGACGATGGATGCCCGCGTGGATGACCTGTCGCTGGGGGAGGAAGGCTCGGGGCTGGCGGATATCCTGGCGAATGCGGAGGCGGGGGCGGCGTTCACGTCGGAGTGGCTGACGCGGGAGTTGCTTTCGCCTCGCTATGATTTGCAGGCGGTGGTTCACTCGGTGCTGGCGTCGGCGTCGAGCCGTCAGGATTTGCTGGGGATGGGGGCGGCGCAGGTGGACTGGTCCGCAGCCGGCCTTGACAGTGTGCTTCCGCCTTGGCTGAGGATTTGCCGAGTCTGCTCGTTCAAGGTGTCGGAGACCTCGGAGTGCAGGCGCCGGAAAGAGGAGAAGCGGCAGCAGGAGCAGGTTCACCAATGCAAGCTGGAGCAGGCGGCGCGCGAGGGGGAGTTGCTGGAGCAGAAAAAGCGCCTGGAGGTGATTGAGGCGCAGGGGGAGGCGGCGAAGGCGCAGGCGCAGTTGGCGTTGAACCAGGCGCGCTGGCAGAATGAGCAGGCGCAGGCGGAATGGCAGGCCGCGATGGAAGACCGCGAACGGGAAAGGGAGCAGCAGCGCATCCGCGACGAGGTGGAACGCCAGAAGATGGAACTGGAGAAGGTGAAGACGGAGGCGGAACGTCGCCGCATTGAATTGGAGTTGCAGTCCCTGGAGCAATTGAACACGCAGGAGTTTCTGAATCGGGTGGCGGCGCTGGCGGCGGATCGGCTGGCGAAGAAGCAGGGCCCTGCGGTCAATCCAGACTGGGCGGAGGTCACGTGGCGCGCGGACAACGGGGGCGCGGTCGGGCAGTTTGAATTGAGCGGGCATTTGGACTGGCAGGATCCTGCGCGCGCCCTGGAATTGCTGATGCAGTCGGCGGAAAAGGGGTATGCGCCTGCGCAGGAGAAGCTGGGGCTTCATTTCCACAAGCAGAAGAACTACGCGGAGGCGGAGAAGTGGTTTTCGCGGGCGGCGGGGCAGGGGCTGGCGTCGGCGCAGGATCGTCTGGGGGTGCATTATTACCAGCGGAAGGACTATGCGAAGGCGGTGGCGTGGTTTCGGAAGGCGGCGGGGCAGGGCTGTCGGCATGGCGAGCGCGACTTGGCGCTCTGCTACTACGGTGGCCTTGGGGTGGTGCGGGACTATGCGGAGGCGGTGAAGTTGCTGCGGCCCTCTGCGGATGTCGGCGACTACAAGGCGGAGCGGTATCTTGGCAAATGCTACAAATACGGGCGTGGCGTGCCTGAGAATCCAGAGAAGGCGAGGTATTGGCTGGAGCGCGCGTCGAATCGCGGCGACGGGAAGGCCCAGGAGGAACTGGCGGATGTGGTGACGCGGCGGACCTGTGTGCTTTCGAGCGGGAAGCGGTCAGGTGCCGACCAGCCGCAGACACGGTCGGCTGACAATGGGAATGGGCAAGAGAACCTTGCGCCCATGTGACTTCGATGAGAGAAGGACCAGACAGCATGATGGACGACAGTGTGGAAATCTCCATGCATACGCAGGGCGTGGGCGGGGCTTCGCGCCGTGTCGGCGATGTGCTGCTGGGGCGCTACGAGATTCTGTCGGAACTGGGCCGCGGCGGCATGGGGGTGGTGTGGAAGTGCTTCGACCGCACTGGCGGGATGGAGGTGGCGATCAAGGAGTTGCCGCAGGAACTGTCGCACAGCGCCGTGGAGATGGAGACGGTGCGGGAGAACTTCCAGTTGGTGGCGAAGCTGGTCCACCAGAACATCGCGCTGTGCCGCATGCTGGAGCAGGATCCAGGCACAGGCGACTATTTCCTGGTGATGGACGTGGCGTCTGGCGAGGATTTGCGGCGGCTGGTGCGGCGGGAGAAGAAGTTGCCGCTGGAGCGCGTGGTGCGGTTGCTGGGGCAGGTCGCGGACGCGCTCGACTATGCGCACGGGGAGGGGGTGGCGCACCGTGACATCAAGCCCGCGAACCTGATGGCGGGCGTCGGCGATCGGGTGAAGGTGCTGGATTTCGGGCTGGCGGCGCAGATCCGCAGTTCGATGTCGCGTGTGTCGATGAATCGGCAGGAGACCAGCGGGACGGCGGCGTATATGGCCCCGGAGCAGTGGCGCGGACGCCATGTTGATGGCGCCGCCGATCAATATGCGCTGGCGGCGACGGCCTACGAACTGCTGGCGGGGTATCCGCCGTTCGAGGGGGATGGGATTGCCGTGCTGCGCGAGGCTGTGCTGAAGGAGGCGCCCGCGCGCATCGCGGGCTTGCCAGAGGATGCATGGGCGGCGCTGGCGCGCGCGCTCGCGAAGGAGCCAGGGGAGCGCTTCGCGTCGTGCGGCGAGTTCATCGCCGCGCTGGGGGGAAGAGATTCAAGGGATTCAAGGGATTCAAGGGATGAGCAGGGGGAGTTGCTGCGATTGCAGGGGTGGTTGAATGTTCATCGCGGGCAGATCGCGGCGATTGTCGATCGCGAGGGGGGCTTTGGCGCGCATTTGGATGGCTATGCGGAGGCGATGGAGACGGGGCGGCTTGCGCTGGCGGGCCATTCCCCAGCGCACGCCGTGGCGGCCTTCCGAAAGGCGAAGGAGGAGGCGGAGTGGCTGCTGGCGAATGAGCCGTCGCGGAAACGCGCCCAGCAGGCGCGGAAGGCAATGGATGCGGCGCGCCGCCAGGCGCAGGCCGCGCATGCGGAGACGGACGCGGCGGCACTCTTCCAGGAAGGGGAGGGCGCGGCGGCAGGCGGGGAGGCGGCCTTTGCATTGCAGCGTTTCTCGGAGGCGGCGGGGGGCTGGGAGGCGGCGGAGGCGGCCTTCCGCCAGGCTGCGGCGGAGGCTGGCAGATCCCATGCGTCCGCATTCGCCAAGCCTGCTGGGACGGACGCCCCGAAGAAACTGGGTTGTCTGTATGTTCTTTTGGCGATTTTCCCCTTGACGGGTGCGCTGGGCATCCATGACCTCTACGCAAAGAGGTATGTCAGGTTTCTCCTGCATGTGGGGGTGTGGTTTGCAGGTTGTTTTTGGGTTTACGCGTTTCTTATTAGTTGGATCTGGGCGATTTTCGAGGCGATAGATCGTTCATGAACCAGATGGGGAATTTCAGGATGCGCCCCTCCTGCACTGGCCTGGATTATGAGGCAACGGGAGTTGATATGTTAAAAGTGTTGCCCGTTTTCACGGGGCCATTCCGCGCGTTTTGAGCGAAACGGAATGGGCTGATGCTCCAGCCCTAGTGCTACATTAGGGGTGGCGCCCTGCAGGCTGCAGTTCCGCCACGCGACTCGAACCCAACGAGCCCTGAACACTGAAGGAGGAGGCATCAGCCCATGACACAATGTAGCACGACTTCTTTTTCCGGCCAGGATGTCTACTGCGGCTTTGACGTCCACAAGTCGAGCTGGGAGGTCTGCGTCCGCATAAGCGGCGTCCAGGCGAAGGCGTTCCACGCGCCGGGCGACGTCGCCGGAATCGTCTCCACGCTGCGCTCCAGCTTCCCCGGGGCGAGGTTCCACAGCGTCTACGAGGCGGGGTTCTGCGGCTTCCAGGCGCACCGCGCGCTGGTGTCGGCGGGCTTCGACAACATCGTGGTCAACCCGGCGGACGTGCCGACGAGCGGGCGGGAGCGCGCCTTCAAATGCGACCGGCTGGACTGCCGGAAGCTGGCCAGGCACCTTGAGGCCGGGGACCTGCATTGCATCGACGTCCCGTCCCTCGCGCAGGAACGGATGCGCGGCCTGGTCCGCCGCGAGACCCAGATCCGCGACGCGGCGACCAGATGCGGCAACCAGCTCAAGGGGGCGATCTACTTCCACGGGCTGCGCCCCGTGCCCGGGCGTCTCACCAACGCAGCCCTGCGCGAGCTCGAGTCGGAGGAGGCGGCGGACGACGACCCGGAGACGCCGAGCCTCGTCCGGCAGCTCCGCTTTCTCCGGGAGGAGCGCGCGCGGGTCATCGCCGACGAGCGCCGTCTCCAGAAGGAGCTGGGCTTCTCCGAGGATGTCGGGCTGCTGACATCCATCCCCGGGATCGGCCCGAGGGCGGCGTCCGTCATCCAGGCGGAGCTGGGGGACATCTCGCGCTTCCCCACCCGGAACCACCTGGCGTCCTACGTGGGGCTCTCGCCGCACCTGAACGGCAGCGGCGAGGGCGAGCGGGCGAAGGCGAGCGGGGAGCGCAAGAAGAAGGAGCTCCACTACCTGCTCATCCAGGCGGCCTGGATCGCGGCGGGGCGGGACCCGGCGCTGTGCGCGCTTTTCTGCCGCCAGTGCCGGAGGCACCGGAAGACGCGCGGGATCGTCGCCGTCGCCAGAAAGCTGCTCTTCGTCGTCCACGCGGTCCTGCGCAGCCGAAAGCCCTGCGACGCCCGGCTTTTCCAGGAGCGGCACCCCGGGCCGGAGGCGGAGCCCCGGAAAGGCGGAATCCCCCGCGTCTGCGTCAAGGCCGCCGAGCAGGCGGCCTCCGCCGACGAGGAGGACGCGCTCATGCCCGGCGTCGTCTTCGAGGAGGCGCCCGGCCTGAAGGCCTGAGCCCGGACATGGACATCGCGCGCCCGAAAGCCGCCGGGGGGGGGGGCCGTCCGGACCGGCTCCGACGAGCAATGGGGCCCATTCTCGCCGGCCCGGCCCGGGACGCCCCCGCCGCGCCGAAGCCACCCAGCCTGCCATCTTCTGCGGCATGCATCCCCCGTGAGCAATGCCCCGCGTGCCGGCAACGCCATCCCAGCCAGAGCGGATGAACGACACGCAACCCTTTCCGGACTGCTTGCGCGACCCTGAGCCTGTCGAGCTCTCCATCGGGAGTTTGCAGTCCGGGATCCCCACGCCGACAGCAGGTTGCGCACCGCCCCCGGGCGGAAAGCGCTGATAATAGGGCCGCGCAGGATTGTGCGTTGGTTGTCGAATCGTATGCCGCGCATGATTGTGCGCTGATCGGCCGCGCAGGAGCGCGGCCCTCCCTTGGTCGGCAAATCGTGGCCTGCGCAATATGGGGGCTGGTCGGCCGCGCAGGAGCGCGGCCCTCCCGTCGGCGGCTTATCGGGCGCGGGGATTGCGCGGCGGGCGTTGAAGGCCGACTTCCTCGAAGCGGAAGCGGAAATGGTTTTTGCGCAGTTCGGCGCGGATTTGGTTCGGGGTGAATTCGGATGCGTCGCGCCGCTGTTCGACGGCGAGGGATGCGGCGACGCCCGCGACCTCGCCAGTCATGGCGGCGGCGGGGATGACGCGATAGGATTCCCAGGCGTCGCCAGCGGCGCTGATGCAGCGTCCCGCGGCGAGGACGCCGCGGACATCCTTCGGGAGCAGGGCACCATAGGGGGTCTCGTAGACCTTTCCTGGACGGCGCCAGTCGGCATAGAGGCCGACGGAGGAATCCGCGCGCTTCCACTCGGAGCCAGTGTCGAGCGTCTCAATGCCGTGGATGCGGGCGATCTTGCGCAGTTGCGGCATGGCGGGCAGATGCAGCGGATAGTGGGTGTGGCGGTCGGCCTGGCCTGAGGCGTAGGAGGCGCGGTAGTAGTCGCGCGCGTATTGCCAGCCGTCGCGGATGAAGTCGGTGACGGTCCTGCCTTCGCGGGGATCGCCCTTGACGCGGCCCTCCTCGTTGAAGCGTCCCCAGGCCTGGATGTGCGTCGCATCGGTGAAGTAGTAGTGCGGCGGGCGGTCGGGCGGGAGGGGGGCGCGCTCCAGCATCCAGAGGGTCGCGAAGTTCTGGTCGGTCTCGGTGGCGCCGCCCGCGCGTCGGACGATGGTGGCCTCGCCTGTCGCGTCGACGAACTGCCGCGCGCGGATGAGGCCGTGGCCTGATGAGTTTTCGACGTCGAGGGAGGCGACCTTGCCGTCCTTGGCGAGGCGTGCGGCGCAGACGCGGGTGTCGAGCCAGAGGTCGACGTTCGCGTCGCGGAGGAGGGCGTCGAGGGAGAGGGTGAATCCAGCGGGGGAGAAGCAGCAACGGAAGCGGCGTTCGTCGTTTTCGGCGTCGCCAGTGTTGTCGTCGAGGCCGCCCCAGCGCCTGGGCAGGTCGAACGGGGAGTATTCGAGGCTATGGCGAAGGAGTTCCTCGGCGATGCCGAAGGTGACCTGGGTGCCGTGGCCGTCGCACAGCGGCAGATAGACGTAGACGAGGCCAGAGGTCGCCAGCCCCCCGATCAGCGTCTGCTTCTCGATGAGCGCGACGCGGTGGCCGCGGCGGGCGGCCGCCAAGGCCGCCGCGACGCCCGCGACACCCGCGCCTGCGACGGCGATGTCGTATTTGACCTGGAAGTCGAGCATGGGAGGAAATCCTTCGTTTGTGGGTGGGGAATGCGGATAATATAGCATGAGGCAGGAGGTTGGCGGCGGACGCAGGACTGGGCATGGTGTGTGGGGGAGTTGGCGTTTTCGGGAACGCTCTGTTTCCCAAGAGGGTAGGCGATTGCCTGATTGAAGATTCCGAAAATGGTTGCCACGGCGGCCCCGCCGTGGCGGCTCGGTGAATGGGCGGCAGTCGATTCCGAAGCCCTGGCTGCACCCTGAGGCGAGCCTGATTGGTCACCGCAGGCTCGGCGGACCGCCACGGCGAGGCCGCCGTGGCAACAAACTTCGGGCATGAAAATGGCGGCGATTGCCGCCCCGTATGGGGAACATAGAGTCGGGAAAAAGCCGCAGGTGAAATGGCGGTTCGGGGATGCGGCGGTATATTCTGCAAAAACAGGAGGAGCCTTCCATGATGACGGAACAAAACTACGATTTTCTCAAGCGGATGCGGGTTGTGCACCAGCCGAAGCGGCGCGACGCGTCCGCGACGGCGGCGCCCGACGAGGCGTCCATCGACGGGACCTGGCGGATTGTCTTCGACGCGGAGGCGGATGCGCTGGTGCGGCGGGCCGCATTGGATTTGCAGAACTATCTCTTGATCAGCATGGAGGTGGCCGTCGTGGCGTCGCCGACGGCGAAGCCCGTCCCCGCCGCGAGAACCATTCTGGTGACGACGGCGGCGCAACCAGGGCTGGACGTCCCCGCCAAGTCGGGGGGCTTCGCGTGGAGCGTCGGGGACGGTGCCGTGCTGTGCGGCGCCGATGCGCGCGGATGCTTCCGCGGCGTGATCCACCTGGAAGCCCAGATGAACTTGCGGGAGGCGCCGTTTCTGAAGCAGGGGGCATTCCACCGGGAGCCGCTGATGCGCATGCGCAGCGTCCATTCGGGCTGCGGCATCGACGACTTCCCCGACTGGCAACTGGACGCGATCGCGCACGCGGGGTTCACGGCGATCGACCTCTTCGTCAAGGCGCCAGACACGACGACGCGCGGCTACTGCAACATCAACGACGTGATCACCCGCGCGCTTGCCTACGGGCTGGACACCGTCATCTACAGCTACCTCTCCAGCTACAAGCACCCCGACGACGCGGACGCGGAGGAGTTCTTCGACGGCGTCTACGGCGAGATCTTCCGCCGCTATCCCGACGCGGCGGCGATCCACCTGGTCGGGGAATCGCTGGAATTCCCCAGCAAGGATCCGCACACCACCGGCAAGCGCTGCAGGGAGAGCCGTCGGGACGGCATTCCCGACCCGCGCCCGAGCCCCGGGTGGTATCCGTGCTACGACTATCCTGCCTATCTCAAGCGCATCTGCGACGCGGTGCACAAGGTGAAGCCGTCGGCGGAGGTCATCATCAACACCTACAACTGGGGCTGGACGCCGCTGGAAGTGCGCCGCAAGTTCCTGGAGCAGCTGCCGCCTGGCATCACGGTGCAGGCGACCTACGACATCTTCAAGGCGAACGACACCGCCGACGGGCTGCACCGTCCGACGATGGACTACAGCATCTCGGCGGCGGAGCCGGGATACTACTTCACGAGCGAGGCGGAGGCCGCGCACGCGGTCGGCATCGGCCATGTGCGCGTGACCAGCAACTGCGGGGGGGCGACGTGGGACTTCGGGACGATCCCGTATGTGCCCGTGCCGTTCCGTTTCGCGCGCCGCATGGCGGTGCTCCGCCAGTACCACTACTCGTGCGGCGTGGACAGCCTCTACGAGAACCACCACTACGGCTGGTGGCCGAATCCGTGCAACGACCTGGCCAGGGAGTACTTCGCCGCGGAGGGCGACCTCGACGCGGAGGCGGTGCTGACCCGCGTGGCGAAGCGCGACTACGGCGCCGACGCGGCCGCCGAGGTGGTCGCGGTCTGGCGGATATGGAGCGACGCGATGGACCACTACATCGGTTCGAACGAGGACCAGTACGGACCATGGCGGACTGGGCCGAGCTATCCGTTCATCTTCCAGCCGAACATCACGCGCACGATGGACCGCAAGGAGATCCAGTTCCCGACGGCGCCGCACGCGCATTTCGGCTACAAGATCATCCGCACGCTCTACCAGCCCTACGAGAACGAGAACCAGTCGCCTGGGCCGCTGCGCCTCCCGCACGAGATCCGCGAACTGGAGGAGATGCTCAAGGAGTGGAACGCGGGGCTGGAACGCCTCGCGGCGGCGCTGGGGCGGATGGCGGGGCGCAAGCGCGAGGCGGGCGACAGGCTCTATGCCTTGGGCAAGTTCTGCCGCAACTCGATTGTCACGACGCTGAACATGAAGCACTGGTGGCTGCTGAACATGCGCCTGCAGGTGCAGAATGAGCGCGCGCCGATGCTGGCTCTGCTCGACGAGATCGAGGCGCTGGCGCAGGCGGAGATCGCGAACACGCGCGACACCGTCGATGCGGTGCGCGTGGACTCCCGCCTTGGCTGGGAGCCCTCGATGGAATACGTCTGCGACGAGTGGCACCTCGACTGGAAACTCCGCCAGATGGAGAGCATGCTCCGCGAGGTCGCCGCCTACCGCAAGACCGTCGAGATGTAAGGCATGAACAAGACGGTCGCCAGCGCACTGCGGCGTCTGGAGCGCCAGACGGGGGGACGGGTGCTGCTGGCGGTCCAGACGGGCTGCCGCGCCTGGGGCATCCCGCGCGCGGACACGCCGCCCGAGGTGCGCGCCGTCCTCGCGATGCCGTGGCCGTGGTATCTTCGGCTCTCCGAGCATCCGCACGACCTCTGGCAATACCAGGGAGGCGGCCGCTTTACCGCCCCCGACGGCGGCTGCGCCTACGGCGGCGAGGCGGCCGCCTTTCCGCCGCCGCCTGGCGAACCCGACCTGGTCGTCTGGGAACTGCGCCGCTTCCTGCGCCTGTTCGCCGTCGGCGACCCCGTGGCCTTCGAGTGGCTCGGAGCCCCCGCCCTCGCCGTCGGGGAGGCGCGCCTCGTGCGGCGGCTTCGCGCCTTGCGAAAACGCTATTTCCGCCCCGCGACCGCCGTGCGCCACGCCATCGCGCTCGCCGAACGCGCCCTTATCGACCGCACGCCCGACGGCGCCGTCGGCGCCCGCCAGCTGCTCGCCTTCGCGCACGCATTCCTCACCGCACGATGCGCCGCCACGGGCGCGCCGCCGCCGCTGCAACTGCGCCGCCTCCTCGCCCGCGAACCGACGTTCCCTGCCCGCGCCGCCCTGCTGGCGACGCTGACAGCGCCGCCTCTGCAACGCGTCCCGTTCCCTTCGGAACTGCTCCAGGCCTACCGCGACGAATATCCGCGCCTCTGCCACGCCGCCGCCGAAACGCGCCCCCCCGCAATCAACCCCGCCCCCCTCGAACAAATCCTCGCCGACGCGATGCAAAGAGGCAGGAGTTAGGTCATGGGGAATTGTTGGTCCGTTGGGCGGGGCGGTAGTGCTGCCACGGCGTCCTCGCCGTGGCCCGTTGGTGGACGGCAGGATGTTCCCTTCACGCCCGTCAGACTGGGTGAAGGTCGCCCGAAACCCCTGACAGGCGAATAATCGATGGAATCACGGTGGTCTTCATCACCTCCCCTCTTGAGGAACAGGGCCAATTCCGCGCCTAGTGAAACGCGGGGCGGCGGAGAGGTGCTATATTACCACCGCTTTCAAAAAATAAAAAAACTGTAAGCTTTGAAAGAGTTGAGATGAGAATCATTGAGCGAACCGCCTATCTTAGGCAATTGCAACGCTTCAAGGGGACCCCTGAAATCAAGGTCATTACCGGTGTGCGTCGGGCCGGGAAGTCCCAGTTGTTGCAGGACATCGCCAGACGCGCCAGAGAGGAGGCTGCCAGGGTCATCCTCATTGATATGTCGGATTTGGAAAACGAGTCGTTGTTGGAGTACCACCGTTTATACGACTATGTGCAGTCGCAGTCCGCAGTGAATGCCAGGAATGTCCTTCTGATTGACGAAGTGCAACTCTGCAACGGCTTTGAGAAGGCCATCAACAGTCTGTACAACAAGCAGCGCTACGACATCTATCTTACCGGGTCCAATGCATTTTTGCTTTCCAGTGACTTGGCCACGCTATTCACTGGCCGGCAGATTGAGATCCCGGTGTTTCCGTTTTCCTTTGCCGAATACGCTGTCTATTTTGGGGAAGAGAAAGATCTGGAGGGACTGTTTGACCGCTATGTCATTGACGGAGGGCTGGCCGGCTCATACGTCTATCCGGAGCATCAGGACAGAATTGCATACATCCGCGAGCTGTTCCAGACAATACTGACACGGGACTTGGTGCAGAAATACAAATTAGGCGAGCCTGCGGTGCTACGGCATTTGGCCGAATACCTGATGGACAATGTCGGCAATCTCACCTCTCCAAACAAATCCGCGGCAATATTGGCGCAGAACAAAATTTCAACCAACCATGTCACTGCGGCAAACTATCTGGACTACCTGACGCACGCGTTCCTGTTCTATCCAGTGAAACGGTTCGACATCCGCGGGAAAAGGTATCTTGCTACCAATGAGAAGTTCTTCCTTTGCGACCTCGGTTTCCGATATGCGGTTCTTGGACGACGTAACATGGATTATGGCCATGTCTATGAGAATCTCGTCTTTCTGGAACTGCTCCGAAGAGGATACGAGGTCTATGTCGGAAAACTCTATGACTTGGAGATCGACTTCATCGCCATGAGGGGGAACGAGAAAATCTACATCCAGGTGAGCGACGACATCTCATCGCCTGAAACGCTCCAGCGTGAACTAACCCCCTTGGGCAAAGTCCGCGACGCTTACCCAAAGCTCCTCATCGCCAGGACGCGGCATCCCGAAACCGACCACGAGGGCATTCGCATCCTCAATCTGGCTGACTGGCTGCTGGACAAGGGGTGAGCACTTGAACTTACAATGATGGACAGAGCGTGGCGCAAAAAGTGTTGTAGGTCTGCCATCCTTTCGTGAACAAATGTGATAGCGACAATCAGAACATAGCCGCGAGTGTGGCGAACACCGAAGACGTGAAAGGGGGGAGCCGTTCTGAACTCCTTCTTTTCCCCAGAGACCATTACCTTTTCGCTTGGGCCACGGAACGATCTAAATAATCTCGCAATCGCTGGCAAAATGTCGCCTCTTGTTTTTTGATGTCCTCTAATGTGCTATTATCCGTCAATGGCAAATTTAACAACGCAATTTCACCCGCCAAGGAGGTGTTTCGCAAGGGACTGGAAAATTCAGGCGATTCTGCTCCTCGGCTGAGAAATATACCTTTGAGGCTTTTACCGGGTATGGAGTAATGATATAAGTACGTCATCATTTGGTAGAGGTCTTCCCGTTGAATTGCCCCATTCTTTTCATCCGAACTGGAGCCAATCGTATTATACTTTTTATACTTTGCATCCATCACTGCGACTAATTCGCCATCTTTATAGACTAGAAAATCTGGGCGAATTTCACGGCCGCATTTCAAAAGATACGTCGGCTCGGCGGCCTCATTTGGTGAAAAGAAAGAATACTCCTGGATATTCCGTTGCATCAACTTTAAGAGATAATTCTCCCAAACTTCCGTCCAGTCAACGAAGTAGGACAATGAATCCAAAGAATATTTGCAGTCTGCCGCTCCAAGATGACGAATCAGTGATTTGCTAATCATCATGAGCGGACGGTAAACCTCCGTCATTCTAGTGTATTTAATGCGGTCAATGGCTTCCGGCAGAATCGGTTTGTTGGTTACTCCAAACGCCGCCAAGCGCTCATCATGTTCTGCCAGAGACACAAATGCTTTTTTATCTATCCCTTTCGCATTCAAAACTAATTTATAAACGTAGCGTATAACCTGGTTAATCGTGATATTGACACTCAATTGGCGGTAATTGCAGTAAAGACGGCTTTGATCGGTAAGGTTCTCTTGAATATGCTTTGCGATTGAAAGGCATCCTTTGAAATATCTAAGATTGTCATGTTTTTGAATATATGCTTTGGGAATGCTGCTAGCACGCAGCGCACGTTCAAAGGCACAGCGCCACATCAATAGAAGCAGCCAGTTGCTTCCGTTATGCTGATCTCTCTTTTTCGTAGCCAAATTACGAGGTAAATAGACTCCACATGCATATTCCAGCAAATAGTTTCGGACCTCATCTTTCAAGTCAGGCTCGATTCTTATTGCTACCTCTCCCAAATCCAACTTGATTACGGCTTGACCAACATAGTATGATGTTTCACACCATAACCCGATCACAATTTTATTGGGTCTAATATCGGTTGGATGACATTGAGCAATTAAGTCCAATTCCCGAAACGGTCGATTTCCAGTTAGAGACAATGTTTGGATGTCTTTTTTACGAAACTTTTTATTTAATTCCTCAAATGCCATTTCTACCAAGGATAAATCGCGGGCGTCTGGCACTGATAGAGCTTTGGACGTGCAGATTGTCAGCGTGACAGGAATCACAGGAATCATTCCTCTTGATATTACAAAGTTGGATTTAGCGCAATTCAATGGTGTTGTCTGCCCCTCTCATGGAATCATCCCACCAGACAACAACACTTTTAAATGACTTCGTTTAGTCTTGCACTTGGGGGAGTGCCGTCACGAAAGCCTTTCTCAACGTTTTGACGGTTTCTTTCTTTTCCTCGAATTCCATGCCGAGGTACTCTTCCAGCAATGGCTCTAGGTTATAATCCCACAACTGCTCCAAAGCATAGGTTGTGATTTCCTCTCCAATCACGAAGTCTTTGATTTTCATGAAATATGCGTGGCCAATCTGCTTATCTTCGGGAAGGCCAAGTTGCGTTTTCAACCCCTCATTTAAGTTGTTTGCACGGTTGACTAATTCTTCAATGTATTTTAGGTTTGATACTCGTTCCAAGACTTTCATATCGGGCATTACTTTCAGGAAGCCAAAACGCCTCCGAAGTGCAATGTCAAAGCCGCTCAAGGATTTGTCGGTATTGTTCATCGTTCCGATGATGTAGACATTCTTCGGAATAGCGAAATCCCCGAACAGAGGAATCTTGATGGATTCCCTACGGTATTCTAGGCAATACATCAATTCTCCAAAGACAGCCGACAACTCTGCGCGGTTGATTTCGTCAATGATGAGGATGAACTTTTTGTCTGGATTGGGATCTTTATCATATGGACGTGCATCATTACAAAGCTTCTGGAAGATTCCTATTTCTTTTTTATAGCGAATTTCTTGTGTGTCCTGTGAAACATCAGGAAAGATTCCACCGATAAAGTCTTGATAGGTGTAGTTTGGATGAAATTGCACAATTTGCCATTTTCCTAAGGATGATTCCTCTTCCATGCACATTTCATCTTTGGCTGGCTCTGGGATATTCAGCATTCGCCTCGCCAATGCCTTGGCAAGATAGGTTTTTCCCGTTCCAGGAGGACCATACAGAATAATGGCATGGTTGCCATGCTCCAGCATCGTCCGGGCACCTCGTCCCAATACATCTTCTAATGATACACGGAACAGGAACGTGGCCAGAAGTTCACGTTCCTCGGGCGATAGATGCTCTTTGCCCGTCAATGCCATGCAGAGTTTCTGCGAAATCTGCGGCCATTTCTCCGCGAAGTCGGACAGGGACTGCTTCCATGACCAATTGTCATTTGCGGGAAAGTATGAAAAG
>JAEEGL013875919.1_pt1 | contig 14621 bp, 10 predicted proteins | sample 9134231 | NCBI WGS metagenome assembly JAEEGL01 (sample SAMN16246548, study PRJNA631951) | gut metagenome | biome: gut microbiome; feature: rumen; material: fiber-attached | host: Bos | place: Iran: Karaj | collected 2018-10 | reverse complement strand
GGAGGTCCGTCATAGAATGTATAGACCGGTCCTTCCTTGCGGGAATCAATGCTCTTTCTGAATATGTCATTCTCCGCCCAGAATTTTTCTACTTCTTCCTCTCTCTGAGTAAAAGAGAGATCAGAATTTACCTGCTTATACATAAATTCCTCCTGTAATAAAAACAAACCTCACCCTGGCAATGAGCGAGGCGTCTTTGCTTTCTCTACTATAAAAATGTATCAACCGCAATTTTAGTGTAAAACGCCGATATTGTCAATATTATAGCGGGTTTTGCATTGTTTTTTGATAACGCGAAATATATAATATATGGGTAGTTATTTTATGAGGATCACAAAAGTGGCTGATAAAAAAACTGAGACAACAAAAAAGAAATATAAACGTGCCAGAAAAGGGTCTATAAGCGGACAGATGTACACTATTGCCATCCTGCCGGTAATGCTCTTTGCACTGGTGATCACCATAGCGGGAATCCCTTTCCTCTCCGGCATTATGCATGACATGGCCGAAAAGGAGCTGAGAAACGCCTGCATGAGCACAGCTCTTCTAATGGACGCCACCTATTCCGGCGACTACAGGCTTACCGGAAGCGATTCTCTGTATTTCTACAAGGGTGATACCGACATCACCATGGACTACTCTGTAGTAGACTCCATCAAGAAATCCACGAATCTCGATATCTCCATTTTCTACAAAGATACCCGCATCCTGACGACCTTAACGGACGAAAACGGCGTCAGAATGGTAGGGACCGGCATTGCTTCCCAGATATACAAAACCGTATACGAAGGCGGTGAAGAAGCATTTTACAACAACACAATGATCTTCGGAACACCCTACTATACCTATTACATGCCGCTTGTATCAAGCCACGGAAACATCCAGGGAATGATCGCGGCTGCCCGTCCTTCGGCAAACGTCAACAGAACCATCAGAAGCTACATTCTGATCCTGGCCGGAATAGCACTTATCCTTACCGGTCTGATGATATTTATAGTCATAAGCATCTCAAGGCCAATGACAAGAGCCATCGAAAGCATCTTCTCCTTCGTCAGGGAAGCATCCGGTGGAAACGAAACGGTTACTCTGGATGAAAACTTACTGAGAAGACATGACGAGATCGGCGAGATCGGTGAAAACGTGCTAATGATGCAAAGGTCCATGAGATCCATGATGGAATCGGATCCTCTCACCGGACTGTTCAACCGCCGCTCTGCCCACAGAAAACTGGCTCCCATCATTGCAAAAGCCAAGAATTCACCCGAATCGTTCTGCATATGTATCGGTGATATAGACTTCTTCAAGCACGTCAACGACACCTACGGCCACGATGCCGGAGATGAAGTCCTGATAAAAGTTGCGGATATTATCAGGGAACATATGAAAAATTACGGATTCGTATCCAGATGGGGCGGAGAAGAGTTCCTCATGGTATTTGACAGAACAAGCCTCCTCATGGCGGAAAACAGCCTCTGGGGACTTCTTGATAAGATCAGGGCCGCTGAGATCAGATATGACAATTACGTGATCAAAGTCACCATGAGCTACGGCGTAAGCGAATGGGACAAAGAAGAAAGCGTCGACGATCTTATAAGAAGTGCCGACGACAAGTTATATTTTGCCAAGAACAGCGGAAGAAACAGGGTTGTAAGTAAGATTGAGTCGGATAAAGACGAAAATGCCGAAGATAATGAACTCGAACAGTTCTTAAAATCCATAGGTGCTGCAGCACTCGGTAGCTCATCGGTATCAGACGGCTCGGGACATTTTGAAAACCTTTCGGCTCAGGAACTTGAAGACATTCTCAGCGGCAAGGCTGATGAAGAAGCTGGCGACGGACCTTCCGGCGAAGCATCCGGACCCATTACATTTTCCGAAGATTCATACACGGACAGTGCAATTCTCGGGATGAATCCCATAAAATAATATCGGACGCATTTTCAGGTAACTTAACAGGGCGGGGATCATCCCCGCCCTGTACTTTTCATTGATTCTTTTTCTTATCCGGGACTATCTGTACGATCATTATTGCGGCAAACATCAGGATACTTCCGGTCAGTTCTCTTGAAGACAGCTTCTGATGAAGGATCAGAAAACCTCCGAGAACGGAAAACAGAGCTTCCGCACTCATAAGTATCGATGCCACATAAGGCTCTATCCTCGACTGACATATGATCTGTATCGTATAGGCTATACCTCCCGAAAGCACACCCGCATACAAAAGAGGTATCATTGCGGCCATTATCGAAGACATCTTTACATCTTCAATTGCGAACATAAAAACGGAGCTGGTCACCGTCACGGTCAAAAACTCTATGCATGCAAGTTTTACACTGTCATATTCGCCCGCAAACACATCTATGGCCAATATCTGCAGAGCAAATACCGCAGCACAGGCTATCAGATAAATATCTCCGCTTGTTAATGTCAGACTTCCGCTCATGGTCAGGAAATACAATCCGATCACGGCAAGAACTATGCCGATCCATACATTCAGCCCTATCTTTCTTTTCAAAAAGAGCCCCAGTACAGGAACGATCACTATGTACATGGCGGTTATGAAACCGGCTTTTCCGACAGAGTCTGTTTTCAGTATACCGATCTGCTGCAGGTTCGAAGCAAGCGATAAAAGTACGCCTATGGTTATTCCTGCCTTCCAAAGCTTTACGTTCTTCCAGGAGCAGGCCTTCGGATTCTTCCCCGCGTTCCCGAATCTGTCATGTACAAAAGAAAACACGAAAACCACTACAGTGGCCATGGCAAATCTTACCGCCGAAAAAGTAAAGGGGCCTACCTTCTCCATTCCCATACTCTGGAACGCAAAGGCCAGTCCCCATATAAGTGCTCCCACAAGCTGGAGCAGTGCAAAAAGGAAACGACTCTTTTTCATTACAACTTTCTGTCCTTAAAGATTTTGTGAATGTAATCCCTGATCTCCTGATCTGAAGGGATCTTAAGTATATCCGATGCAAGTTTCTCCGCATCCGTGACTGTCCACTCCGAAAGCGTTCTTCTGACTTCAGTAACGGAAAGAGGATTTACACTGAATTTCCTGCATCCGAATCCTGCCAGGATCGGAACGACTTCGGGATCCGATGCGGCTTCGCCGCAGACGGAAACTTCAATGCCCGCATTTTTGGCAGAATCAACGATGTGCTTTATCAGCCGCAATATCGAAGGCTGAGTCACAGACTGAAGATATGCAACCCTGCTGTTTCCTCTGTCAGCGCTCATAACATACTGCACCAGATCATTGGTGCCTATGGAAAAGAAATCGCACTCTCCTGCCAGCATATCCGCCATGATTGCGGCGGAAGGCGTTTCTATTGTTGCTCCGACTTTGATATCGTCGTTAAAATCAAATCCCTCATCACGAAGATCGGTCTTGATCTCATTGATCAGCGATTTGATACTTCTCATCTCATCAACACAAGTGACCATGGGAATCATGATGGACAGATTACCGCCGGCACTCGCTCTCAATATGGCACGAAGTTGAGTTGTAAAAATATCCTTATGACCCAGACTGTATCTGACTCCTCTGTATCCCAGGAAAGGATTGTCTTCTTTTTCCAGATCAAGGAAAGGAATATTCTTATCACCGCCTATATCAAGGGTTCTTACGATGACTTCCTTACCCTTCATGGCAGATACGATCCTGGAGTAGACTCTTGTCTGCTCCTCCTCATCGGGAATACGTCCTTCACCTGCAAGCAGATTTTCCGTCCTGAACAGACCGATGCCCTCACCGCCTTCATCAATCACATGCATAACGCTCAGGATATCCGAAGCATTACATACAACGGTTGCCTCGGTCCCGTCTGCCATAACGGTCTTAAGACCGCGATATCCTTTGAGTTCTTCCAGATCCGCCAGGTATTTTTTTCTCTTAACGGAATATGATGCAACTATTTCGGGATCGGGTCTTTCATATACATATCCGCCGGTTCCGTCCACTATCACGGTATCACCGGTAGCAATCTCCCCGGTGGCACGCACAACATCATAGACTGCAGGTATACCCATTGATTTTGCAACAAGAGCCGAATGAGAAGCCATTCCGCCGTTTTCGCACACAAGTCCCGCTATGCTGTAATCCTTAAGCATTCCGACCATGTACGGCGTAAGGCGTGTTGCCACCAAAACCGCACCGGGTTTCATATCGGATATCGCAGATATGAATTCATCGTTAGTCATCACATCACCGTTTGGAGAGGTGATGACCTTTGCAATACCGATTCCTATTCCTTTTGAAACTACTGATCCGTTTAACATATATTCATCCTAAAACATTGGAAGTCAAATTAGTTTGTAATACTTAAATGCTTTGTAGATTCCGTCCTCGTAGATCGAATCCGTAACATAGTCCGAGGCCATCAAAAGTTCCGGATTACCCTGACCCATTGCGATTCCGTGTGCTGCGGATTTTATCATTTCCATATCGTTCATTCCGTCGCCAACGGCATAGATATTCTCAGCAGGAACGCCATAGTATTTTCTTACCAGTTCCATTCCCGTTGCTTTGGAATGCCCCTTAGGAACAAACTCCACAACAATATTATTATGATTGATCTCATACAGGAAATCATCAAGTTTCTCACAAACAACATCAAAATCCGTATCGTCCGTGATATCTGCGCTGAACTTATTTATGGGATCATCAGGTGAGACGGTATCCAGTTTCTTCGCCCTGTCTCCCAGAGATTCCCAAAGCGTTTTCGCAAATGGATCGTCGGGAAAATCTTCGGGGTCAAAGAAGCAATTTCTGCTTCCCTCAAGAACCACCGGCATATGCTCATCATGCAATACTTTAAGAGAAGTCTGCACCTGATCCCAGGTCAGAAGTTTCTGATAAAGGATCTCTCCTCCAATCTCCACATGACATCCGCATGCCGCAACAACACCGTCCATTCCCAGTTCATCAAGTGCCCGATACATCGTATTGGATCTTGAACGTCCCGTATTTATGAACACCTTATTGCCCATAACTCTCGCAAGTCGAATGGCGTCCTTGGTGCTTTCAGGGATGCGAAGTGTTTCATCCCATATGGTCATATCTATATCAAGAAATATCAGATTCATTCTTTTTCTCCGTTCATCATTAGTCCCTCAAGCCCGACCATGAACGGTATCGTAAACATTATCGGGAATGCATATCTTGCATGTTTCATAAAGCACGGCCCCGCCATGCATACCAAAAGGGATATAAGCTGCACCGCATACAAATGTGATGACCCTTTGCGCCTTCTAATAAGCAGGATCATTATCCAGGTCCACAATCCCGGGCTTTGAAGCATTCCGAAAAGCGAAACCCTGTCGATATATCTGTATGCAAAAATAAGCAGTTCATCAGCACCTTCAAACAATCCGGTTCTGGGGAACAATTCACTGTCTCCCTCATATCTTACGGATGTATCGGTTTCCGGATCAAACCATCCGTATACGCTCAGGAAAAATGATTCGAAATAAGTTCCGGGATGCTTGAAGAACATTCCGGTCCATGTCTTCATATAACCGAAAACCACATCATTTTCGGCATCCGTATCATAGTATTGCTTAACGGGATCCGAGATGGTGGGATCATAGCTTTCGATCATATTCTTGTAATTTCCGAAAAGTGCATTTATGCTTTCGATCTCTTCGGAAGTAAGTTCATCCTCATACCTCGTCATATAAAGTGCTGTCTGCTGCATGGGAATGGAAAGCATTTCCTTCAGTCCGTCACTCTGAGCATGAGTATATGTTTTTATTCCCGAAGACAAAGCCGTATATATGCCCATGGGAAGAAGGATAAGTATTAGTACCTTTTTTACGATCCGATTGCTTACTGATGCTTTGATTCCGTAAACGCACATCACAAGACCGTTTACGAACACGATGATGCTTCCGTTGTTTCTGCATGCACATACCAAAAATGCAGCAAGGCATATTTTAAAGATTTTCTTTTTATCAGACAGAAATGCTTTCTCGTCATCGTAAAAAGAAATAACAAGAATGACATACCATATTACGGCTGCGATAAAGAAAACATCTTTAATTGCCGTTGTAACGATGTTCGAATATATGGGCGAAAGCACATATATGGCAAGCACAAGAGTAAGAAGAGGTGACTTTGCTCCTCTTTTTTTCAATTCTTTAAGTGTAAGTGAAAGTGCGGATGAAAGCGCGATCTCCTGAAGAATTATCCAGATGAATAATCCGAGATCGTAATTTCCGAATACCGCCTTAAATGCTTTGAACCAAACTCCGATCACAGCGGTAAGGACGATCGGGTGATGTCCGGACCAGGGCATTTCTCCGGTATTTTGCATCATCTGTCCGATGAAATCCGCGTTGTAATTACCGGGATAATTTAATATCGTAACCGGAAGCCATAACAGAAAAAGGATCAAAACCACATTTCCGAATAAGTGATCATCAAACACTTTGTCCATGATCTTCGGACCGTTTTCATGAGAGGATACTTTCTTTAATCCGGCTTCAAAGAGCGCAAAGATAAGCCTGAAGATCACACCGAATCCGAGGGATGCAAGTATTGCCCGGAGAACATTCGGAAATGTAACGAATACACCTGAGAGATTTCCGAATTCCGAAGCCGATCTTCCGAACACAACAATAAATCCGAGAATTGATGGTAAGACATATCCCTTCAAATACTTACCGAACTTCTCGCGGACAAAATATATAGCTCCGCCGCACAGAAGAGAGGCTGCGATCATATCAAACTGATAATCGCCGAGCATCGTAAAGATTCTGTGCTTAATAAAATCCTGACTTACCCTTCCGTATGCCCAAAAAGGTAAACCTTCGGTAAAACGAAATGTAAGTGCAAATCCGCCCAAAAGAGCAGATATCAAAAACAAAACGTTCTCACGGGTTTTATTTACTTGTAAGGTATCTTTTTTATTCAAAGGATCAACCCCACATCATATATGAAACACCCATGCAGAGTCTTACGAAAAAGAGAAGTCCGCACCAGGTGTGATAGACAAGCACCGCTCCGCATGCAGCCAAATATGCTTTCTTAACCACATTCTTACCTGTTTTGAAAGTCTTAAGATCACCGATCCATGTAAGAAGTGAAATACCGAAGATCAATATGATGGTAAAAGCATATCCCCAGCTGAAATTGGCATCCATGTTTCTGGATCCGTTTTCACTGAACAGAAAATACTCCATATAACCTGTTCCCGCACAGATCCATGCAAACAGTAAATATCTGTTCTTGAAAATCTCCTTTATATGAAGAAGCAGCACCATAAGAGGAAATGCTATTGAGAGAACGCTGACGACAAGCAGATATCCGGTATGTGCGGACATAGCTCTTCCCGGAGCTATCATGATGCCGTTCCCGCCTGCTCCCGCTTTAAACAGAGCATTGTTTTGAAGCACCATCACCGCAAAAGAAGGAACAACCGACGAAGCAAAAAATACAAGCCTTCCGAAAGGAGCTTTCTTCATGATCAGGTCTTCGATCAAAAATATAAGCATCGCAGGCGTGACAGCCAGGAAGAAATTTGGCTTAGCCGCTGTTGTCAGTGTAAGGATACATGTAAAAAATAAATATGACTTAACTGTCAGTTTCTTGGTAATATTTTTTTCGATGCGCATATACGCAAGAACAGTCCAAAGTCCCAGCCACTTCATCATCAGATACGTGGAATTATGCCAGATGGATGAAGCGTGCATTCCCATGTATCTTCCGTCCGAAAGTCCCTTTATGTAACAGGGCATAACAATATTCAGAAGAAGTGCCAGAATTATGGCTATATTCGAATCTATCTTCCTGTCAGAAACTTCAATCAAAAGTTCCGCAGTAAAGAAAACGGAAAGAGCCGCAAAAAGTCCCAGCAATATAGGCAGAAGTTCCAGTGTTCCTGACTTGGCAAGTCCGATTATGATAAAGGATATAAGCGAATAAATAAGTCCGTCATCCACAGCCAGACTGATATGAGCAGGAAGATCCGATTCATAAACGGAGCCTTCCGTCCAGCCCATGAACTTGTAATACAGGAAAATACAGAGTGCGCTGTAAACAACAAGCAGCACTGCAGCAGAAATCTTAAATATCGCGGATGTTTTTTTCTTATCAGACATAGAAATATCCTCCGCCGTAAAGCATTACAAAAAATGCGATTCCGCATCCCAGATGCCATACAAATACCGCCCACTCGAACACAAGCATCCATATGTGCTGTTTTTTCTTAACAGAGTTTTCGATAAGAAGCATAAGGCCGGATACAAATACAAAGAATATTCCGTATATATATCCCCAGGCAAAATTACAATGCTGAAGCCTTTCACCTTTTTCGTAAAGGCACAGGAATTCCAGAAATCCCGCCATCATAACTTCCCACGAAAGCAGAAAGATCTTGTTATCTTTGAATCTTTTAAGATTAAGCAGCATCACAACGCCGGGGAACGCATTTGCAAGCATTACGGCCAGAACAATATTGTTCGTATATACTCCCCAGGCTTTTCCGATTCCAAATCCGATACCGCCGTCTTCACCTGCATGTGAATTCGAGCCGAATACTCCGCCGAACTGAATGGCAAGAGTTATGAAAGTGGGAACAGCCGTAGCAAGAAGGCAGAAGAATTCTTTCGTCTTCTTTCCCTTGGACATGATCAGCTTAACGATCATATGAACCGCAGCTGCCGATACCAGAACAAATGTGAAGCTGGGTTTTGTAAGTGTGGCAAGAAGCAGGAATACCGCGAATGTCACATACTCTTTAACGTCAACATGATCTTCGTAATAAGTAAGAATATGTGCAAAAAGGAAAAAAGCAACAATCGCAAAGCCCCTTGCTGCCAGATATGTCTGGTTATAGTAGGGATTTGCGCTGAAGACCCCGAGATTTCTGAGCGTCATTCCGGGGAGATAGATTCCCTCCGGCGGATAGAGCATCGATACGAAAAACAAAGCATAAGTGGCCAAAAGGATGAATTCCTCATAGGCCGTTTTGTTTTCACTCTTATCCGGAACAAGGGGGCTTAAGTATTTAAGCATGTAATATGAAAGCACCGCCGGCGAGATCGAGTTCAAAAGAGTTGCGGATAAAGCCGCTCCCATATTAACTCCCCCGAACAGTGCAAAGAATCTTCCCAGCATGAAATATACGGGATACGGAAAGTCAAATCCGCTGTCTATACCCTGCATCTCAAGAAGATAAGCATCCACATCGGATCCGTAGACAAGATATTCGGTGTGAAATGCCTGATTTCTGAACAGCACAAAAAGAAGGTATGTATATGATGCGAGAAGAAGAATATATACTATCTTCGTTACTTTTTTCAAAGCTTAATCCTCCAAAAACATATCAGATTATTATAACATATACTCTTCATATTTATCGTCCTGCTCGGTATGCATGTCTTCTTTGGGCAGTTTGGAGAAGAATTTCAGCAAAAACGGGATTGAGATCATCGCCGACAGGATATCCGCACACATCTGCGAACACTGGATTCCCAAAAATCCCATAAATAAAGGCAATATCACCAAAAGAGGAATATAACAAAGTCCGGACCTGAGCATTGACAGGATCGATGCCTTCTTAGCCTCTCCTATACTCTGGAACAACATATTTCCAACTACAGAGATCGGCTGCACAATAACCGCGATACACATAAATCTCAGTGCGGGTATTCCGTAATAAACAACCATGTCGTCATCCCTGAACACCCTTATTATGTCCGCAGAGAAAATAAAACCAAGAACCGCAAGGCCTGTCATAAGGATCGTTCCCGCCCTCCATGTGGCAAAGCAGGCTTCCCTTACTCTTTTATATTTTTTAGAACCGTAATTAAACGCAGAAACGGGCTGGAATCCCTGACCTATACCGATCATGGTACTTCCGATAAACATCAGAACTCTTCCGTCTATTGTCATTGCCGCTATGGCAGCATCTCCGTATGGTTTGGAACATGCATTGAGCACCATGGTGGAAAGCGTTGCACAAAGCTGTCTGAGAAGCGAGGGGAATCCCGTTTTAATGATCTCAAAAACTCTCGCTGCGATCTCTTTTGCGGGAAGTTTCAGGTAAGCCGGATTAATGGAACTGATGGCTCTATGGGATAAGAACATGTACAGCAGAATGCAGAGACTTACTATCTGCGACACCATTGTTGCGATGGCTGCGCCTTTTATTCCCAGACCGTAATTGAACATAAGCACGGGATCCAGAGCCATATTGAGTATACCTCCGGAAACCAGTCCGAACATGGCAAAAAACGCTCTTCCCTCATATCTGAGGACATTGTTAAGAACGCAGCTCACTGCCAGAACGGGACCAGATATCAAAATATATGTTGCATAGGTCTTGGCATAAGGGAATATGGTCGGAGTCGCCATAGAATTTATGAGCGAATCCAAAAAGACGAATCCCATGAGAGCAAGAAAGATGCCGGACAAAAGAGATGCGGTGATTCCAAGTGTCAGAGTTTTATCCGCTTCGTCTTTTCTACCGGCAGCAAGAAGTCTTGCTATTTTAGATCCGCTTCCCTGACCGTACATAAATCCGAAGGCCTGAAAAACGGATTGGACACTCATTACAATTCCTATGGCCGCGCTGGCGCTTGTATTGATCTTACCTACAAAATACGCATCAACAAGGTTATACACCATGGTGATCAGCATACTTATGACCGTCGGGACCGCCAGAGTAAACACCAGCTTTCCGGGCGGCGTAAGGATCATTTTTTTGTATTGTTTTGCTTCGTCTTCGTTCACTTCAAGATCTCTTTTATTTTCTCCACAGTCTCAGCTTCCAATACCAATGCTGCAAGGCTTCTGCAACTGGACATGGTAAGTCCGCGGACTGCTCTTTTTATCTCTTCTACTTTATACGGGGATACGCTCAGGTTCTTTACTCCAAGGCCTAAGAATACGGGAAGCATACAGATATCGGATGCTGCTTCTCCGCAAACCGTAACGGGTATTCCCACGCTGATGGCCGCATCACAGATCTGCTTCACGGCCCTGATAACCGCAGGCTGATATATACTGACATATCCGGCCATGGCAGGATTTCCCCTGTCGGCACACATAATGTACTGCGACAGATCATTGGTTCCTATTGAAAAGAAATCGACCTCTCTGGCAAGTTCGCGGGCACACATAACTGCGGCCGGTGTCTCCATCATGCATCCCAGCTTTATATCTTCGCGATAGGACAAGCCGTGCTTACCCAGTTCATATCTGCATCCTTCGATAAGATGCCTTGCTTCGATAACTTCGGAAAGCGAAGTTACCATAGGTATCATTATATCGATCTTTCTGCCCTTTGATGCTTTGAGGATTGCCCTGACCTGAATCATAAAACCGTCGGGATCAAGAAGACTTCTCCTGATACCCCTTAAGCCCAGTGCGGGATTATCCGCGTGGCTTTCACTTTCAAGAAGTGAATCAGGTCCCTTGTCTCCGCCAACATCCATGGTTCTGATAATGACATCCTTGCCGGCAAAAGAATCCGCGATTCGGGCATATATCTCTTCCTGTTCATTCTCCGGGTAATTTAATCCGCCGCTCATAAACAGGAATTCAGTTCTTACAAGACCTGCTCCGTCGGAATATGCCGCTTCCTCCGGAACATCTCCGGAACTGATATTGCACAATACTCCTATCTGAGTTCCGTCCTTGGTCTTTACGGGTTCAGAAACAATTCCTTTAGTCTCTTTAGGCTTCTTTATCATAGGAACAGCCTTGCCGGAATACATGGCTTTTTCCTCGGAAGTGGGATCTATTATAACGATTCCGTTTCTTCCGTCCACAATGCATTCTTTATTATCCGATACATCTTCGGAAGTGTAAGAAACTCCGAAGACCGCAACGATTCCCATGGATCTGAGGATTACGGCAGCATGCGAAGCGCTGCTTCCTCCGCGCATTACGACTGCTTTTACATTCTCTGTCTTGCAGCTTACTATCTGTGCTGCAGAAAGTCTGTCTGCAAATATGACATCCCCGTCAGATTCCGGGGATTTCTCTGCGGGTGCAGTTCCTTCTCCGCCCATGAGGGACATGATCCCATTTTTTACTTCCTCAAGGTCTTCATTTCTGGCCTTGATGGTCTCATCATCCGAAGCACTCAGGATATCCGCATATTTCCTGCACGCTTCTTCCAGGGCTTCATCCGCAAACATACCGGAATCGATAAGTTCAAGCACCTCATCGGATAAAACAGGATCTCTTGATATCATGATCTGTGCGGATATGATATCGGATCCTTCCTTGCTGGAACTTTCCGAAGCTATCTTCTTCATGGAACTTTCGAATTCGAAAAGAGCATCAAAAAAACGCATCCTCTCGAAGTCCGCGTCAGCCTTCTCCCGCTTTGCTTTGCCGGAGCCTGACGCAAACCTCTCACGGATACGTCCTATTACGATTCCATCATTAATGGGTAATCCTTTATACTTCATCGAATACCTTCATTATCTCTTCATACTCGGGAAGTTTGCCTTCAAATACGGCTGCACTTCCGGCAGCAACCCCGAGTTTAAGAGCATATCCCGGATCATGTTCATCGAGGAATCCCTTGATAAATCCGGCGGTCATCGAATCACCCGCGCCGAATGCACCGAGTGCCTTTCCGGCAGGAGCCTTGCATGTATGAACCTCACCGTTTTTATCAAGAAGGAGCGCGCCGTCCGCCCCCATAGATACTATAACATTCTCCGCGCCTTCTTTGTGAAGTTTTTCTGCCTCTTTGGTAATCTCATCGATACCCTTAAGTTCTTTTCCGGAAGCCTGGCAAAGTTCCTCGAGATTGGGTTTGATCATGAAAGGCTTATATTTCAAAGCTTTCTTAAGTCTGTCACCCGTCATATCCACCACAACCTTAACCCCATCGGGAACGGATTGTAAGATTCTCTCCAAAGTATTTTCGGGAGCCTTGGCAGGCATGCTTCCCGCTATAACGAGGAAGTCCTCATCGGTCAGTTTCTCTATTTTCTCGCAGAGTTCGTCAACTGACTCATCTTCCACAAGAGGTCCTGCCGCATTAAGCTCGGTCTCTTCATATCCGCGCTCTGCCTCATCTTCAAAGGGAGTTCTTATCTTAACATTGATACGGCTGATACCGTTCTTATAAGGAAGCATAATGAAACCTGTGCGGATTCCTATGCTTCTGAGCGTTCCTTCTATTTCATCTCCGGTTGCCCCTGCTATGAATCCGAGAGCCCTTGTGGGAACATCCAGATTCTTGAGAACTACGGATACATTGATACCCTTACCGCCCGCACGAAGTTCTTCCCTGTCGGATCTGTTGGTTCCGCCCTTCTTAAGGTATGCGGAAGGATACATTACATAATCAAGTGACGGGTTTAAAGTAAGAGTATAGACCATTTTATTTCCTCCTTGGTTTCAACATGCTGAAGAACAGAAGCATGGGGAACAGCTCAAGTCTTCCCGCAAGCATGTCGAAGATCAGTATTATTTTCGAATATGCAGAGAAAAATCCGTAATTGCATGTGGGGCCTACCAGTGAAAGTCCGGGACCGATATTGTTAATGGTCGCAGCAACTGCGGTAAATCCCGTTGTGAAATCATAATTCTCAATACTGACAAATAAAAGCGATATGAAAAATATCACAAAATAGATCGAGATAAATACGTTAGTGGAACGGATAACCGATTCCTTAACGGTATTGCCGTCCATTCTCAGAAGCTTAACTTCCCTGGGGTGTCTTAAAACAGAAAGCTCCTTGGCAAACTGCTTCATGAGCAGAACAATTCTGTATACCTTGACACCGCCTGCGGTAGATCCGGAACAGCCGCCTATCATCATAAGGATGAGCAGTATCGTTCTGGACAGTTCCGGCCACATATCGAAATCCGCCGTTGAATATCCGGTAGTTGTCATGATGGAAGCAACCTGGAAGAATGCATGGCGAAGTGATTCACCGGTACTCTGATATATATGACTTATATTTATCGCAATGATAACCGTTGAAGTAAATACTATTGCGAGATAATATTTGACTTCCTCGATATGGAAGGCTTCCTTGATCTTGCGGGATATTATAAAGAAATAAAAGGTATAGTTAATTCCGCTGGCTGCCATAAACACGGCAATTATCATCTGCTGAGCTGCCGTGTATGTTCCGCAGGATTCGTTAACCAGTCCGAAGCCGCCGGTTCCGACGGTTCCGAAGGTAAGGAGTGCAGAAGAATAAAGATCCATTCCGGAGATAAGGAGTGCGACCATTTCAGCTATGGTGATGCCGAAATACATGCTGTACATAAGCCTTGCGGTATCACGCACATGAGGAACAATCCTCTCTACGGAAGGTCCGGTAGACTCCGCTCTCATCAGGTTCATATCGGAAGTTCCCAGCATGGGGAGAACCGCCATCATGAACATGAAGATTCCCATACCTCCGATCCAGTGCATAAAGCTTCTCCAGAACATTCCGGATCTGCTGAGCATAGTAACATCCGAAAGAATACTTGCTCCGGTAGTGGTAAATCCCGAAACCGTTTCAAACAAAGCATCCACATAATTGGGAATATCGCCGCTGAGCATAAGGGGAATGGCTCCGAATATGGAAAGCACTACCCAGCAAAGAGCTACTATAATATATCCTTCTTTAAGAGAAAGATTCTTTCCGGGTTTAATTCT
>JAEEGL013769495.1_pt1 | contig 14621 bp, 10 predicted proteins | sample 9134231 | NCBI WGS metagenome assembly JAEEGL01 (sample SAMN16246548, study PRJNA631951) | gut metagenome | biome: gut microbiome; feature: rumen; material: fiber-attached | host: Bos | place: Iran: Karaj | collected 2018-10 | reverse complement strand
GGCGTTGCAGGGGCAGTCTAAGACATTGACGGTGAAGATTGCAAATGTGGGCGGCGAATCGGTCACCCTGGATGCGATCGCGCTCAGCGATGAGAGCAGCGATGCATTTTCGGTCGCATACGACGGCGCACTGGAGTTGCCTGCGAAGGGCGAGTTGCCGGTCGCGGTCACTTTGACCCGGGCAGCCGAAGACGGGAACGCGTATTTTGGCTCGCTGCAGATTCAGGCGGGCGAAACGAAGCTGACGGTGCCTTTGAGCGCGGTTCTGCCGTGAGCAGCCTGCCGGAATACGACGCGTTGGTCGCCAAGATCGACGCGTTTTTGCAAAAAGCGGAGCGCGGGCAGGGGCAGGGGCTCGCATGTCGCAAGGGGTGCGACGCTTGTTGTTGCGCGGATCGCACGGCGTTTGCGGTGGAGGTGGCGGCGATTCGCGAATGGTTGCAGGCGCATCCCGACGTGTTGCAGGCGGTCAGGGATCGCGCTCCGAAGCCTTCGCGCTGCCTTTTTATCGATGCCGAAGGCGCTTGCAGCATTTATCCCGTGCGCCCGCTGATTTGCAGAACTCATGGACCTGCGGTGCAGTCTTCCGAGGGGCTGGTTTGGTGTTCGCGCTGCTTTGCGGGGCTTTCAGAGGCGGAAGTGAAGGCGCAGGTGCCGCCCGAAAGCGTGATGAATCTGGATCTGGTCAATCAGCTTTTGGTGCTCGTGAATTTGCGTTATTTACAGACGCATCCGGAGCCGGAGCGAGCGGATTTAGCGCAGGCACTGCAAGTCGAGTCATAAAAATGATGGGGCGCAAGTGAGTGGGCAGCGTGCAGGGTTTTCTTTGGAGCTGCAAGCGGGGCGTGGAGTTTTACGGCTGAGCCCTTGTCGCATCCAAAACAATTTTGAAGTTGAGGCGTTGCATCTGAGCCTGCCGTTGCCGGGGCGTCTCGATTTCAGCAGCGGGGTTTCGCAGTTTAAGCAGCACGCGACGAGTCTGGAGCGCTTGCGCATCGCGCTTTCGGAGGCTGATCTTTTCAAGGTGGCGCGCGAGGCGTTGCGGGGGACGCCGGTTTTTTTGAGTGCGCTGCAGCTGCGCGAGGGATCCGTCTCGATCTTTGCGGAATGGTGTGAGGCGGATGGGGATCGCATCCCGTTTTTCATGCGCGGGCTTTTTGCGCTGGAGGGCGAGCAGGATCTTTCAATCTCGATCTTTGAGATGCAGATGTGGGGTCAGGCGTCTCAGAGTCTGCCGCAGATTTGTGCGCGGATGCTTCAGGCTTTTGCAGAGGCGCTGCCGAGCTTTGCGGGGCGGACCGGAATTTTGGGGTGCTCCAAAATGCGGTTCTCGCCGCTCGAAGCGATTTTAAGCTGGACGCTGGTGCCGCTGGGATGGAAGTTGCCTTCCCGTGGGGATGCGCGCGCGGTTTTTTCGGAATGCAGTCAGGGCAAATGGACGCTCGAATGGGTGCGCGATGCGGCTTGCGATTCAAAGAGCGATGTTTTGGGGCCCTGCGGCGATCTTTATTTTGCGTGCGAGCGGGGGCGCGAGGCGTATTTGGAGTGGGAAACCCGGCTTTCGAAGGGCGAGGTTTCGGAGGTCTGCGAGGCGTATCGGGCGCTTTTGAGTGAGGCTCCGCGCGAGACTCAAAGGTTTTTGTGCGATCGCCTGCTGATGCTCGATGTGCCCGAGGTTGCGGATCGCGCATTTGAGGGCGAGGCGGCGCTGCAGGCGTTGCTTTCGAAGGCGCGGCGGCTTTGGGCGCAGGGTTTAAACGCAGAGGCGCAAAAAAAATACGTCGAGCTTGCGCGCGAATATCAAACCTTGGGGCAGAGCGAGTTTGCGGCGTTCTCGAATTTTGCGGCGGCGCGGGCGGTGCTTCAGAGCGATCCTCAAACCTGCAGGGCGCTGCTGGAGCAGCTGATTTCGTCGCATGAAAGTTGGGGCAGCCTTTGGGGCGCGTATTTTGAGGTCTCGCTTTTGCTGGGCGATGTGGCGGAGGCTTCGCGGGCGTTCTCGAAAGTTGCAGATCAGCTTTCGGTGCTGGGGGAGGCGTTTGGGATCCGTTTGGGGCAGGCGGCGCTGCAAAAGCGGGCGTTTTCGTTGGCGGAGCAGGTGTTTTCGGCGCTCGCGGCGCAGTTTGAACATTCGGTGCCGGCTTTTTGCGGCTGGGCGGAGGCGGTGGAAGCGCAGGATGCGGTGCGGAATGCGGAGGCGGCTGCCCGGATTTTCGATCGCGGCATCGAGGCGTTTTCGGCTTTACCTCAGGCTTCTGTGGAGGTGGCGGAGCTCTGCTGCAGGCAGGGTGAACTTTTAAGAAGGGCGGGGCGCGATGCGGAGGCGATCTCGAAGTTTCAGGCGGCGGCGGGACGCGATCCGGGGCAGGTTCAGGCGTTCTGTGCTCTTGCGGAATGCGCATTTGCGCAGAATGAAAAGTCTTTGGGGCTGCAGTACGTCGAATCGGCGCTCCGGGCGATGCAGAGTGAGGCAAAAACGCAGTCGCGGGCGGACTTGAACCTTCAGCTGGCGCGTTTGCTGCGTGGAGTGGACGCTCAGAAAGCCGTGAGGTTCTACCAGAAGGCGCTTTGTGGAACTGAAACGCAGGTGGACGAGGCGCTTTGCGCATTGAAGGATCTTCACGCAGCGAATGCGGGGGATTTTGCGCGGGATCTGGAACTTGCGATTCACGGGGCAAAGCCGGGGCCCAAAAAGGCGCAGTGGTTGTTTGCGTTGTCGCAGATTTTGTCGTCGACGCTGGGCGATGATGTTCGGGCGCGCTCGATTTTGCTGGAAGCGCGGGCTTTGGAACCCTTGCAGTTTGCAGAGGCGCTCCTGGCGCTCGATCGAAAGCTGGGGGAGGCCGAGGAGGCGGCGGATCTCTGTTTGCAGCTTGCGGATGCGTCGGTGGATGCGGATTGCACGGCTTCATTTTACTGTGAGCGCGGCGACTGGCTCCGGAAGCATCTCGATCGTTCAGACGAGGCGGCGGAGGCCTATACGCTGGCTTTGGGCGTTCAACCCAAATGGCTGGGGGCTCTGGAGGGGCTTGAAGAGATCTATCGCAGTCAGAATCGGCGCGCGGAGCTGCTGAACGTTTTAAAGAAGCATGCGGACTTGCTGGAGGAGGATGCGGCGGCGCTTTGTTTTGCGGAGGCGGCTCAAATCGAGGCTTTGCAGGGCGAGGAGGCTGCGGCGCGGCGCGATGTGGAGCTGGCGCTTGCGGCGGCGGGGATTTGGGGGCAGGCGGCGGACTCGGCGATGGAAGCTTCGCGTCTGAAGGATCTTTTTGAAGCTTCAAAGTTGCAGACGCCCGCGGAGTTTTTGCACGCGCTCTGTGAAGGTACGGGTTGGGAAGAGGCGCGTCTGGAGACTTACTCGAACGTTCGGGAAGCGGCTTCGTCGGCTCCGGCGGGGGATTCGGCGTTCTGGGATTTTGCGGATGCGCCCGACGACGATCTCGAAGGTTTAAGTGCGGGCGATGCGGGATCGTTGCGCGAGGCGGCGATTCAAGCGGGCGAGAGCGAGGATGCGGCGGATTTGTGGCTGATGGTGGCCGAAAACGAGCGCGACGAGAAGGGCGATATGGATGCTGCGGAGGAGGCCTGGCGGCGCGCGCTCGATCTGGCAAGTCCTGGAAGCGATCCCTGGCAGGAAGCGCTCGAAAATCTGGAAGATGTCTGCGCCGTACGCGAAGATTTCGATGCTTTGCTTTTATTGTACGATCGCAGAAGGCAGGGCGGGCAGAGTGAAAGTTCTGTGGAGCTGTTGAAGGCTTCGATCTTAAAGGCGGCAGGTCGGATCGAAGAAGCGATCGTTTCAGCGAAAGCTGCGCTTCCCGAGGGCGATCGCGCGCTCGATTTGCTGGTGCAATTACTTTCTGAAGCGGGCCGGAACGGCGAAGCGGCCGACGTGATGCTTCAGGATCTGGATGATCTGAGCAAAAAGGAAGCTGCATATCGCAAGTGGAAGGTTGCAGGCTTTCTGGAGCAGTCCGATCCTTCAAGAGCCATGCAGTTTTACTTCCAGGCGAGTCAGGTTTTGTCTGAAAGCATGCTGATCGAGGATTGGGTCAACTTTGCCCGTCAGGAAGGCTCTGAGGCCGATCTTTGTCAGGCTTTAAAAGCCCAGGCTGCCCTGGACTTTGGAAACACGCCCACAGCAAAGGCCAAGCAGTCGCGGATCGCTTTGGAGGCGGCCCGTCTCTGTTCCGATTTAACCGAGCGCCGATCGCTTTTGAACCTGAGCCTTCAGGCCTGGTCCGAAAACGTGGAAGCGATGGATTTGCAGGAGCAGACTCTCATCGCGCTGGGCGACAACGCCGGTTTATTGTCGTTGCTTCAGCTTCAGGCGCAGGCCGCCTTACCCGGAAAGTTCAGAGGCAAGATCTTCAAGCGCATCGCCAGCCTGCAGTTACAACTGGGCCAGAGAGACGAGGCTTTAAAGAGCGCGAAAGCTGCGGCCGAAGACTGCAAGGGTACGAGCGAAGAAAAGAACGTTCAGGATCTGCTCGAATCGATTCTGCATGAAACTTGAAAGTTCAGGAATGGAATCGAACGGCCCGGTGCAGGACTTGAAAGTTCAAGAATGGAACCGAACGGCTCTGTGCGATACTTGAAAGTTTAAGTACGACGCAGAACGGCTCTGTGCGATACTTGAAAGTTCAAGTAAGGCGTGGAACGGCCCGATGCAAAACTTGAAGTCTCTGGAACCAGGAAAAGCGGTCCACGAAGCCTTTCCCTTTGGGGAAGAAGGCTGCGAAGCGGTCGGAAGGGGCGTCGGAACCTAAAGTCAGCTTGCGATCAGATCGAGCGAAAGAAAGGAAGTTTTGAGGGATCAGTTGCCGGATTTTTTGCGGCTGCGGCGGGGCTTGGGCGCGCTTGCGGGAACTTCTGCGCTGTTTGACTGTGCGGGATGTTCAAAGATGTCGTCGGCGTTCGACCGGGAAGTTGCAGCTTCGGTGGCAGCCGCTGCGGGCGCGCTTTGGAACGGGCTTTGCAGTTCGGACTTGATCGCGTCGAGTTTGGTTTGAAAATCCACCGCAAATTGCGACATTTCGACCGACTTTTTTTCTCCGTCTTCGCGATATTGAGCCTGGAACGCTGCAAAAGCGTCCTCAAGTCGCGTCAGGCGGCTCGAAAGATCCTTCAGATCCTGTCCGACGATTTGGTTGCGCAAATCCTGAATCTCATTTTTGATCGCTTCAAAAGATTCGCGGCTCACCAGATGCAATGTATCGACAAGAACGCTCATGCGGTTCTCGACGGTCTGCTTGAGCTCTGCAGATTTGGTAAACGCCTTGACGAACGCGTTCTGAAGATTCTCGCTCTGCAAAACCCGGGTGGCGACGTCGCTTTGCAACAGGGAACCAAAGAATTCCGCCAACTTGTCTTTCATGGAAATGCCTCGCAAAAAAATTTTACATGCTATGGCATGCCAAAAGTTCAAAGTCAACCGCAAAGGGTGATTTTTGAGCGTTGAGTTTTCAAGAGGCGCAGGGAAGGGCGCAGAGTCCGGCTTGAAAGTTCGGGCGGGGGCTTTTTGAGCCGTCGCTTCAAAAAGAAAGTTCAACCATGAAGAAATCCCGAAAATGGCTTTACGGCATCCTTTTGGTTTTGGGCGTGGCGTTTTTTTATGCGCTCGCGCAAAGTTTTTTGGAGGAGGGGCAGCTTTTTTTGCAGGTGGACGAGGCCTGTGAGGCGGGGACGGGCGAGAAGCCGGTGCAGGTTCTGGGGGTGGTGGCGCCGGGGAGTTTGAAGCGCGATCCGGAAGTTCCGGTGCGGTTTCAGCTTGCGGGCGAGCGCTGCAGGATTTCGGTGCAGTTTGCAGGGGCGCTGCCCGATGCCCTTGAAGAATCGAGGGAGGCGCTGGTGAGCGGCATCTTGAGCGCGAATGTTTTGAAGGCCGATGAGGTGGTGGCCAAATGTCCCTCGAAATATCGATGAGCGGGTTTTTGGGCCAGGCGCTGCTCTTTGCATCGCTTTTGGCTTCGGTTTTTTGCGCGATCTCAGGCTTTGCGGTCAGAGCTCAGGGATTTTTTCAAAAAGCCCGATCCTGGCAGTTCATTTTGCTTCTTTTTTCGGCCGGATGGCTGTTTTTGCTCTTCAACCTTCACGATTTTTCGATCCGCTACATCTTTAAAACTTCGAGCGCGAACATGACGCCCTGGGAGCTGATCCCGTCTTCTTGGGCGGGGCAGCCGGGGTCGCTTTTGCTCTGGTTATGTTTTCAGAGCGCGCTGGGATTCGTTTTTTTAAAGCCTGGCAAAGCCTCGGGTCTTTATTTTGCCTTTCAGTCTGCGCTTTTGATCGTCGAAGCCTTTGTGGATTCGCCCTTTGCGCCGCTTCAGAGTTCAAGACTGCCGCAGGACGGTCTGGGGCTCGAGCCGCTGCTTCAGACCGCGGAGATGTGGCTCCATCCGCCCGCTTTGTTTTTAGGGTATGCGCTATTGGCGCTGCCGTTTTTTGCTTTGTTGGCCGAGGGCCTGTTTTTTGAGCGCGAGGGGTTGTTTGAACGTTTGAGGCCCGCTTTGTGGGGCGCTTTCTTTTGCTTCGCTTTTGGGAATTTTACGGGCGGCGTCTGGGCGCATGCTGAACTTGCCTGGGGCGGTTTCTGGGCGTGGGATCCCGTGGAGAACGCTTCGCTGATGCCGTTTTTGTCGCTTTTGGGCGCGCTTTTGGTTTCGGGTTCGGGGGCGCGGCGGTTTTGGGCGGGCCTGAGTTTTCTTTTGGCGATGCTGGGCGCGATGCTGACGCGATCAAAGCTCGTGACCTCGCTTCACAGCTTCGGCATGAGTCCCACAAGTTCGGCCTTTGCGGCGATCTTCCTGATCAGTCTCTCGCTTTTTCTTTGGGCGCAGATTGCAGCTCAAAGAAGGGATCGGACATCACAGGGTTCAAACGCAGCGCCCGAATCGCTCACTTTGCTTTTCATGCAGCTCGTTTTGGGCGCGATGCTGCTGGTTTTGCTTTTGGGCACGCTCGCGCAGCCGCTGACGGCGCTCTTTGGAACACCGAAACGGTTTGGAGCGGGCTGGTACAACGCTTTTGAAGTCCCGCTCGGGCTTTTGCTGCTGACGCTCGGACTTTTGCGATCGATGGCGGATCAGAGCCGCTGGCGGAAGCGCATGATCGTTCTGCTTTCGCTCGCGGTACCTCTGCTTTTGGTGATGGAAAACCGTTACGGGATTCGGACCATTTTTGGGAAGTCTGAACATTCCGCGCCGCATGCGCTCTCGATCGGGCAGGGAATTGAACTTTTATGGGCGAGCGCTGTGGGGTTCGGGCTTTGCGTAAGCTCCAAATGGGGGGGGTTGTTCGGGATTTTTCGTCGCAAGAAAACGGATGTCGCCGCTTTTTTGAGGCCGCTTTCGACTCTGGGTCTCGGGCTCTTTGTTTGCGGGCTTTGCGGGTTGCCGCTGCAGCTCCAGGGCGAGGAAGAACTCCAGGGCGTGGGGCAGGAAACTTCGATTCAAGGCACGCGTTCTGCGTTCAGGCTCTTGAAGGTTGAAGAGCGCGATCGGGCGCGTCTCGCGCAGGTTCAGCTTTTGAGGCGTCATCGCGCGCTCTGCTCGTTTGAGCTGGAACATCGTTTTTATGCAGGCAAAAAGAAAACGGCGGAGCGCGATTTTTGCAGGCTCGAGCTGGACGAGTTTTCGGTGATCCCCACAATTCTTGAGGCGTCGCCGCCCAAAATCCGGCTCAAATGGTTTTTGACGCCGCTCTATTTTTTGATTTGGGCGGGGGGTTGCCTTTCGCTCTCTGGTCTTTTGGGGCTCACGGCCTGCTTTGGGTTTCAGGCGTTGAAAAAAGCCCAAACAGGGGAGACCTGATGTTTGCGGAAGCCAAAAATCTGGGGCTCTGCTTTGGTGAACATTGGGCGCTCCTTCGGGTGGGGTTTGCGCTCGAACCCGGAAGTTTATGGGCACTCTGCGGGCAGAATGGGGCGGGCAAGAGCTGTCTTTGCCGCATTTTGGCGCTCCTGCAAAAGCCTGAAGAAGGCGAGTGGCAGATCGACGGGCAAAATGCGCATCAAAATCGTTCAGGCCTTTGCCGGCGCATCGGATATCTGGCCGAGAAACCCCTTTGCTACGCTGAGCTCAGCGCTGAAGAGAATTTACTGTTTTTGGCTCATCTCTACGGGCTAAAGGATCCCCTCGAAAAGACGAGGGCGGTACTTTTGCGCTTCGGGCTCAAAAAGGAATCCCGGGTATCGCTTAAAACGATGAGCCGCGGGCAATTGCAGCGCTTGTCGCTCGCGCGCGCCTTTTTGCACGATCCCGAACTTTTGATCCTGGATGAGCCCTCGACGGCCCTCGATTTTGAAGGGCAGGCTTTGCTTCAGGAAGCGCTGCTTGAACATCAGAAATCCGGGGGCATTGCGGTGGTGGCGAGCCATGATCTTCAAAGTTTAAGTCCCCTCGTAAACGGCGCGATCTTCTTAAAGAAAGGTCGGGTTTTATTTGCAGGCAAAATCGGGCAGGGATCGCTTTCAGCGCTTTATCGCGAGTATTCGGGCGTTCAGCATGAAGTTTAAAGATCAACTCCGATGCCTCTTTTGGCTCCTTCAAAAAGATGCGCGGATCAAATGGCGATCGAAAAAGAACCTCTGCGGTCTCTTTTTGTTTGCAGCTTCAGTCGCGCTCCTGTTTTCGGTTTCAAGCCTCGCAAAGCCGGGGCTTGGACCGAGCTTTTACCCTCTGGCGCTGCAGATTTCGGTGCTCTTTGCATCCGTGCTTTCTGCGGGCCGCGCGTTTGAGGCCGAGATCGCGTTTGGTGCGCAGACTGCGGTTCTGATGACCGCTTTGCCTTTCTGGACGTTTCTTTTTTCAAAAATTCTCGTTCAAACCCTGGAATGCAGCCTGGTGGCGCTGTTTTTGGCGTTCCTGCTTTCGCTTGGACTTCACGTGCCGCTCGATTGGGGCTCGTTGGGTCTTCAGACGGTTCAGATCCTGCTCTGCACGCTGGGACTCTCCGCTTTGGCGGTCCCGCTTCGTTTTTTGTCGATCCAGAGCAGACTTGCAGAGTCTTTATTGCCGGTGATCGTGTTTCCTTTGAGCGCGCCCCTTCTGATTGCGGGCAGCGCGGCTACATACGCGATCTTAAACTTCGAGTCTGCCGTATCGGCGTTCCTGTTCATGCTTTGCTTTGACCTGGTGATGATCGGCTTCAATTTGTTCTTTCTTGAAAGTCTGGGAGAGGAGTGATGAAGCGCTACGCCTTACTTTGCATTTCGGGCGCGGTTCTGACGGCCGCCGCGCTCTGCTTTGCTTTTCTGGTTGCGCCCAGAATCGATTCGATGGGCGATGTGCAACGTATTTTCTACTTTCACGTGCCTTCCGCATGGCTCTCGTACATCGGTTTTTTAATCGCATTCGTTTCGAGCCTCTGCTTTTTGTTCCAGGGCAAAGAAAAATTCGATCTCTTTGCCCGTGTGGGCGCTGAAGTGGGCCTTTTCTTTGGTTATATCGTCATCATAACGGGCCCGCTCTGGGCGAGAGTCTCCTGGGGCGTCTGGTGGAAATGGGAACCGCGTCTGACGAGCATGGCTTTTCTGGTGCTCATCTTCACGATTGATGTGGCGCTGCAAAATGTGAGCCACGAAAAAGCCACCCAAAAGCTTGCAGCGGTTTTGGCCCTGTTCGGAACGCCGAGCATCTATTTTGTGCATTCTGCGGTCAACCGGATGCAGGGACTTCACCCCAAAAATGTGGTGAGCCAGGGATTAAACTTCGAGATGCGCCTTGCGCTCTACAGCTTCTTTTTTGCAGAGCTCTGCCTGTTCCTGGGGCTCTTCGCGCTCAGATGGAACGGTCTTAAAGCCGAGCGCGCGGTGATTCAGATGAAAAAAAGACTCTCGAAGATGGAGGAAGAACGATGATCCGATCTGGAAAACTCTTATGCGCCCTCGCGCTGCTCTCTCCCGGCCTTTGCCTTGCAAGCTACGACGATGCCATGGGCAAACGCCACATGATGATCGCGTACGCCCTCTTCTGGGTGCTCTCCTTTGCTGCAATCTTCTATTTTGGCCTCAAAGGCCGGCAAATCAAAAACGAGCTTTCAAAGCTGAACGAGCGCCTGCAGGCATTGGAACAGAAAGAGCGGGAGGAAGACGGCACGAAGGATCGTGAGGAACGAAACTCCAATATTGAGACTTGAGCGGAAATCCTGCCTACAGAGCCTTCAAGTCGCGTTTGGATCCGCTCTGCGCAAGACTTGAAACTTCCGGAACGGTATGGAACGGATTTTTGCACAACTTGAAAGTTCGATGACGGTACGGAGCTGATCGGTGCGGTACTTGAAAGTTCAAGTACCGCATGAAACGGCTCGACAGAAGACTTGAAAGTTCAAGTTCTGCCTGGAACCGTTCAGCTTTAAACTTGAAGAATCTGGAAAGAAATGGAGGCGGGATGGAGGGGAGAGGAAGGTTTAAACTTTAGAAGAACTTCTTCACCTTGTCTTTGGCTTTGTCTTTGGCCTTCTTCTTGGCTTCATCGGCCTTCTTCTTGGCTTCAGCTTCCGCTTTCTTCTTTGCCTCCTCGGCTTTGGCTTTAGCCTCGTCGATCTTGGCCTGCGCGGCGGCTTCAGCTTGTTTCTTTAACTTCGCGGCCTGCGCTTTGGCGTCCTCCAAATCGATACCCAAAGAAGATCCGATCAAACCTTTGGCGATGACTTCCGCGAGCTCCGTCACGTCGAGCGACTTGAATTTGGGATCGTCCACAGTGCCGCCGAGCGAGATGCCGACGTTCACGGGCTTGCTGGGCTTGACTTTCTTGAAGGTGATCGCGTGCACAACTTCCGGGGACATCTTCCAGTCGCCATCGAGAGACAATGAAGTGTCGAGACCGATGTAGCCGTCAAACGAGAGGGGGCCTTCACCTGTCTTTAACTCCATGGGCTTCTTCAGCTGCGCCTTGCCGTCTTTGATCGTGAATTCAGCCTGCAAATCTTTAAATGCGACGGCCTTTGTCTTGGGCAGATTGAGTTTGGCCATGGGCAGCTTGTTCGTGATCGATCCCAGCACCTGCTTTTGCAGATCCAGCTTTTCAAGCTGGCCGTCCTTCAGGTGAACGTTCACCTTGCCGTTTAAATTCTGAGAAAGCACGGGCCAGTCGAAGCTCCGGCCTTTCAAGTCCACATGCGCACCCATGCGACCCGAGATCACATCTTTCAGGTTCGCCTGTTCGGCGAGCAGCTTCTTGACGTTCACGTTCGAGACATCAAAATCCGCGTCAAACGTGGGCTCAGCACCTGCAAGATTCGCTGTGGTCTTTGCGGCCGTAAACCTGCCTTCGTAAGCATTGAAATCGAGGGCGCTGAAGGTCAGCACGCCATTCTGAAGTCCAATTCCCGCCTTAAAATTCTGGAACGGGAAACCTGCAACCTTCCCCTGACCCACGCCGAGCTGACCATTGACGGTCATTTGCTTCACAATTTCGGGAATGATCACAGGTCCGCTCTCTCCAGTCTCCTCTTTGGCCGCTCCCGTTGAAGGAAACATTTCATCGATGTCAAGAATGGGCGCGTTGAACGCAAATTGAATGTTCGGGACTTCAATATTCTTAACCGTCGCCTGACCCGTCACCGACGAGCGACCCAATCCAAAGAAAAAGTCGCGCAATGAAGCTTCAAGCTGCGTCATATCGGCCAGACTTCCTTTCACGGACATCCCCATCCCCACGTTGGCCTTCGCCACGGGACTCTCTGCAAGGGCAGGTACCATCTTTGAAAGCTCCGCAAGGTTCATGCGCGCCAAAGTCGCGTCGAGCGCCACCGTTTGCGAAGCTGTATTCATCGAGCCCGCCCCCGAAAGGTTCACGGGCCCCATCACGAAGTTCAAGCCGCCCAGATTGATCTTGCTGCCCGCTACCTGAACGTTCGCGTCCAATGTTAAAGGCGTTCCCGTGGGCTTCTGAAAAGCCTCGGCGGCCAAAATCTCGAGCGGCGTCATGTTTGCATTCATCCGGACGCCGATGGCACCCTCCGGATTCCCCTTTGCGGTGACCGAGATGTTGCCGTTGCCCTTCAGCGTCGTTCCCGGAACTTCAAGATCGGCGCCGACCAGCCCCAGACGAACCCCGGCATCCAAATTCTTGAGATTACCCTTCGCTTTCACGTCCAGATTCATCGAGCCGCCCACCGTGACGTCCGCAGGGATACTTGAATGTACAGAAGGCAGCATGCGCACCAATTGCGTGATGTTGAACGTTCCGGTCCCGCCCTCGATGTTGAACTGCGGATCTTCAAAGTTCTGAACCGTGCCCTTAAGCGCCAGCTTCAAAGGTCCCACCGAAAGATCGAAGTCGCGCACATCCGCATCGCTCTGGGTTAAATGCGCATCCAAAAGCAAATGCAGCGGCGTCTTCTGGGCTTTGTAGAACGTCTGCGGCAGCGCGATCAGGCAGTTGTCGAGATTCAGGTCGAGTTTAAAGTCCTGCGCGCTCGGATCCCCGCTTGCAAGCGCCTTCAAAACCAGCTCGCCCTTCAGGTTGGTCCCTTTGGGCAACAGGTTTTTCACGTCGGGCACGAGCCCCAAAAGTTTTTCGAGATCAAAATGCTCCGTATGGAGCTGCAGGTTGTCAAAGCTCGGCCGCTCGCTCGTCAGTTGATGCGCCTGACCTTCCGCAAGCAGCGCGATGTCGTTCAGCTTGATGACAAAACCCGTCAGATCGAGATCGCCGGACTCCGGGGCAAAGGTGAGATTGGGGTGAACGGAAACCGTGAATTCAGGACCGGGATTGGGCATCCCCACCGCCAAATGGGCCAGATCCACGCCGCCCTTGACGATGATTTTACCCCGGGTCGCCAGCGGATCGTCGATCCGCAAATCCGCACCAAACTGCGCGGACGCAATTTTCACGGGCAGGTCGTTTCCGAGATAAGGCATCACCGCCGCGAGGTTCACTTCGTTTGCGTGGAGCTCCACAAAATCGACGGGGCAGGAAGCGGGATCATCGAAGGGGATGGGGCCGAGCACCACTTTCAGGTCGAAGTTCTTCTGCTTCGAAAAAATCGCCGCCGAAAGATGCGCGTTGAAGGGATCCGAAAGCGCGACATCCTTGAGCTCAAACAAAAAGTCGTGAATCTGCAAATCCGCTTCGTCGCCGCCCGTGGCCTGATCGATCAGGTTAAACGTCGCATTCTGCAGCGCCACGCGCTTCAGCTTGATCGTTTTGATGAGCTCTACGACCTCGGGATCCAGCGGCTTCGGCGCTTCCTCCTCGCTCGGCGGCCCCTCCGTCAAACGCTTCACGATGTCTTCGTACGAGAGCGTCCCGTCCTTGCGGCGCACCACGTTCACCTTCATGCCGTCGATCACGAGCGCCTTTAACCGCAGATCCTTGCCGAACGACTTGATGGCGGCCCAAAGCTCCACCTGGAACGTGATGGCGGGGAGCTCGACGAGCGCCTTTTCACCCTCGCTGGCTGCGTGCACCCTGATGTTTTGCAACTCCGCACCGAGCACGGGGAGGAAGGTGGTGGCGACTTTACCCACCTCCACTTTGCGACCGATCAGCTTCTCGATCTCTGGCAGGTACTTGTCTTTCTGCTCATTCAGCAGTTTGTCGAAGTCAAAGAAGGCGACGAACACGCCCGCTGCGATGGCCAGGAGCCCAAACGCTACGGCGCAAACAATCAGGAACTTTTTCATCTGCAACATCCCCAAAAGTGAAAGCCGCGCAAAGATAAGCTTTGCAACTCAAGAGAACAATGACAGAAAAACGCACCGGGCGGATGTTGTGGATGCGCAACTGCAAAAAGTGAGCAAACATGGTATGTATAGACATCGATTGACCTGTGCCATTGGGCTTTGAGGATTGAAGGATGGCATTTGACGATGGGGCGAGCGGCAAACCGCGCTTGCTCGTGCGGAGTTCGGATGGAGACGAGAGCGTCTATTACTTGCGGGCCATCAACACCATAGGACGCCACAGCGACCAGAACGTGCAGCTTTTGGATCGCGTGGTCTCCAAGAATCACGCGCTGATCACGTATTCCGACGGACATTTTTACCTGCAGGACATGGGCAGCCGTAACGGCACTTACGTCAATCAAAGGCGTTTGCAAGGGCGCACGCGGCTTTACGACGGTGATCTCATCTCGATGGGCGGATCCCGCCTGCTTTTCGTAGACGATCAGGAATCTCCGAGATCGTCCCTGCCGCAGGTTTGTATCCAGGAGAATCTCGAAGGACAGGCCACCTCGATCTGTTCGCGCTGCAGTTTTCCTCCTCAGGATTCGCATTTCCTGCCGGAGAGCGAGATTACGGATGAGGAAGTTTTGCGCAGCGACTACGAAAAACTGCGCATTTCATTCCGACTGAATCAGGCCATAGGGGCGGAATGGGACTTCGATCGCATGACCGCGCGCATCCTGGAGACGGCTTTGGAGGTGACCAATGCGGAGCGCGGCGTCATCCTGCTTTTGGATGAATCGGGCAAACCTGAGCCCTGTGCAGTCCTGAGCCGTACTCCGGGCGAAAGCGTTGCGGTCTCGCAGACCATCCTCAACGAAGTCATCGCCACCAAACATGGTCTGCTTTCGCGCGATGCGACCATGGACAGTCGCTTTTCGGCCAGCCATTCGATCATCTTTCAGAATATCCGCAGCATCGCCTGCGTGCCGTTAATGTTCGGTGATTC
>JAEEGL013262020.1_pt1 | contig 14621 bp, 8 predicted proteins | sample 9134231 | NCBI WGS metagenome assembly JAEEGL01 (sample SAMN16246548, study PRJNA631951) | gut metagenome | biome: gut microbiome; feature: rumen; material: fiber-attached | host: Bos | place: Iran: Karaj | collected 2018-10 | reverse complement strand
TTTGTCCGGTAGACAAATCAGGTTTCTTTCATGGTGGAGCATAGGGGATTCGAACCCCTGACCCCAACACTGCCAGTGTTGTGCGCTCCCAACTGCGCTAATGCCCCGGGCGAGGAATAGTATAGCATATCGGGGACGGTTTTGCAAGGGGTTTGATAAAAAAACTTGCCCGGGGAAGAACGGTGCGGGGAAAGGCAGAAGAGAAACGCGAAAACCGTCGGCAAAACGGAGTGGTCCCAGAGGAAAGGAAGCGCGGGGAAAATGGCGCGGGAAGCGGGACGGCGGACGGTGAGAGCGAAAAGGGAGCGGCGGCGGATCCGGTAGCGTCCCGTCAGGCGAGGGGGGCGAGGGTGGAGACGGCGTCGGAGCCCGAGACGCAGGCGCCGTGTTCCTTGATGTAGGCGAGGGTCGCGCCGGCGCGGCGGCGACGCCCGAATTCCTCGGCGAACGAGAGGGGAGATGGGCGGTCGCGCGGGATCCGCTCCTGCAAAACGAGGTACCAGAGCCCGTCGTCGCCGTAGTAGACGGCGGAGAGGTGCGGGTAGCCGATATGGTCGAGGTGGCGGCAGACCGCGAGCAGGGGCGGCAGCCGATCAAAGGCGAAGACCGCCGAGCGGAGCGGCAGGGCGGCGGCGGGCAGCGCGGCGGGGTTCGGGGCGTCCTTTTCGGGCAGTTTCCCGAGCCGGGTGACGAAGAGTTCACAGCCGCCGTCGGCGCCCGGGAACATCTGCATCAGCACGCGTTCGCCGGTCGCGTCGAACCCGGTCTCCCGCCGGATCTCGCGCAGGATCGCGCGGAGCGTTCCGTGAGAGCCCGCGGGGCGGTCGCGCTCGCCCTCGGCTACGTACCGGTCAAGATCCTCGGGCGACAGCGTCACCTTGATCTTCACGTCGCTGATGCGTATGAAATCCATCTTTGTTTCCCCCTTTCGGTTCTGTTATCATTATACTCGAGGGGCGCAAAAAAGGGAACCGGAAATGTCGGGGAGCGCAGGCGGGGACTGCCAGGGACGGTATTTGCCGCTCCGGGCTTGCGTTCCGAGCCGAAACGTGGTACAATAGGAACGGAGAGGCGAAATACCGCTGCAAAAGGAGAAACGGCATGAAAGAACGGATCGGGATCATCGGTGCGATGGAGAGCGAGGTGGCGACCTTGATCCCCGCGCTGACAGAGCACGCGGAACAAAAGATCGGGGTCGTGGTCTACCACGTCGGGAAACTCGACGGACGGGACGTCGTGGTCGCGCGGAGCGGCGCCGGGAAAGTGAACGCCGCCCTGACCGCCGCCGAGATGATCCGCACCTTCGGAGCGACGGCGATCGTCAATACCGGCGTGGCGGGGGCGCTCGAAGAGACGCTCAACCCCGAGGACGCCGTGATCGCGACCGACCTCGTGCAGCACGACTACGACACGACGCCGTTTGACCCGCCCGGGTGCGTTTCGAGGATCGGACAGGTGAAGATCCCGGTCGACCCCGTGATCGCCGCGTCCGCCGCCGCCGCCGCGCGGGCGCTTGGGATGCGGGTGCTCGAAGGCACGGTCGCCTCGGGCGACCAGTTCATCTCGGACGGCAAAAAGAAGGCGTGGATCCGGGATACCTTCGGCGCCTTCGCCTGCGAGATGGAAGGGGCGGCGATCGCCCAGGCGTGCTACCTTCTCGGCGCGCGGTGCGCCGTGATCCGCACGATCTCCGACCGCGCGGACGGCAAAGCCGATGTCGATTTTCCGAGTTTCGAGGCGCGCGCCGCGGCGTTGAACGCGCAAATCGTGCGGCGTGTGTTGCCGTCAATCTGAACCGACAAACGAAAAAAGGGATGGGTTTTCACCCATCCCTTTTCATTGCGGGATCACTTTTCGATCAGGTCGTCCTCCGAGACGACCGGGGGCTCCCCGGCGGCGTGGCGCACCGTCTCGAAGTAGGCGCGCGGCGTCATGCCGATCCATTTGCGGAACACCCGCTCGAAGTGATAGTAGGACGGAAATCCGACCGACGCCGCGAGGGCGGCGAGCGACGGGAACTGCGTCGGGTCGAGTTGCTTGCTCTTGCGGATCCGGAAGTTCTGGAGATAGACCGCGAAGGGAAGTCCGAACTCCTGCCGGAACCGGCGGCAGAAATAACTCTTGCTGAAAAAGAAGTTGCGCGCCGCCGTGTCGGTTGAAAGATCGCTGCGGTAGTTCTCCTCGATGAAGCGGATCATCTCGGTACGGAATTTGGCGCTCTTCTGCTCCTTCTGGTCGACTGAAAGCGACATCAGCCCGTGTTCCGCCATCTCGGAAACGAAGCGCCAGAGCCCCGCGCGCAGGCGGAGTTTTTCGGTGACGTTTGCCGGAATGAAAGAGGGGGGGCGGTCGGCAATTTTCTTTTTGTTGGCGAAGAGATAGTCGATCGCGGCAGTCACGCCGGCGTGCCCCGGGCAGTCGGGCGAGATCTTGTTCGTAAAGCGCAGACGCCCCGGGCTGTCCGAGAAGAGCAGGTCGAAGGGCGAGTCCTCCTGCCGAACGAACTGGGGCAGGGAGAACGAGAAGAACTCGATGGTCGTCCGCTTGGCGTCGGAGTGCGAGACCAGCGCCTGGAAGAACTCGTAGGGGTTGACGACGAAGACGGAGCCGGGCGTCGCGCGGTAACGATCCTTGCGGATCTGCAGGTTCAATACCCCTTCGGTGACGCGGATGATCTCAAAGTGCTTTTCGTCGTGGGGGTTGAGCAGAGCAGGGTGGTCGCGGCGGACGGTGGGATCGATCTGCTCGCGCACCGAGGCGAAAACGAAGCAGTCGGTGACAGACGTCGACAGGGCGGCGCCCGTCGCGACGGCGCCGAAAATGCCGCCGAGGAAGCAGACGTTGGTGTAGATCGAACCGAGGATCTCGCCCCCGACGACCGAGCGCGAGACCGTCCCGTTGACCGAGAAGCCGATCAGTCCGCCCGCGTTGCGGTCGCCCGACGTCCCGTTCAGAACGATCAGGTTGTCGGCAAGGCAGTTCTCGACCGCGCCGCCGAAGGCGAGCACGCCCGCGATCGCGGCGACGCGCGCCGAACCCGTGAAGACCGAGTCGGTGATCGCCAGGTTTTTGACCGTCCCGTGCAGGGCGCCGAACAGCGACACGCCGTTGTTGAAGGCGTATTCGCCGCTGGGATAGCGTTTTTTCTCTTCCTCTTCGGTGACGTAGAGCCCCCGGAGAAAGTGCCCCGCGCCGTCGAAGACCCCGGAGAAGTGGGCGGAGCGTCCCCAACCGCCGTTGCGGTTACAGATGATCGGGAAGGAAACGCGGTCGGCGGGATCGCACGCCGGATCGTTCCAGACGAGGTCGCGCGTCAGGCGGAAGTGTTTTCCGCGGCACCATTCGGGGAAGTTGTCGCCGATCTCCTCGACAAGCGTGGGATCGATCCCGGAATAGACGCGGTGGTTGGAGAGATACGAGAGCAGAAGCAACTCTTCCGGCGAGGAGATGCGGTAGGGATCGTCCGGGGTGCCGGAGCCGCCCGAAAAGCGGGGGCTCGGGACGGGATCGCGACCGATCGGCTGCGAGGGATCGGGCGCCCGGTCGAACGCCGATTGCAGGATCGGGATCGCACGTCCGGGGCGGTAGACGAAACCGTGCGGAAGCCGACAGCCCGGCTCTGCCCCGCCGACGTCGATCCAGGCGCAGTTCGAGACCGGTCCCGGGATCGCGGCGGGATCGTCGTACGCCGTGAAGCGATAGTTGCAGAAGTGGCGGGAGCATCCGGTCTTCGCGTAGACGCGCGTCAGGGTCAGTTGATGCGCGTGCATATACGAGACGACCGCCGCCTGCCGCGTGGAGTCCTCCGGACGGAACCAGTAGGGAAAACGGCGCTTCGCGAAATCGAAGGTATAGGTCTCGGGCAAATGCATATCGGATCCTTTCATCGGTCCTCTCCTTTCCCGTTTCTGGTTCTATTGTAGCAGACCGAACGCAAAATGTCAAGCGACGGCAAAATTTGCCCGCCCCGCCCGCCCACTTTACGCCGTGAAACGCGCGCTTGCCCAGAGAAACGAGCGGGTTTGCGCCCTTTTCCGGGCAGGGGACGGAAAGTTAATCCGGAGCAAGAGCAACAGGCAAAAAGCGGGCGCCGAGCGCGCGTTTTTTCCTCTCCCGCCGGGGCGAAAACCGCTTGACAGAAAAGGGGCAAATTGGTATAATAGAATCAATCACGGACGGGGCGCCCGGCGCGCCGCCGCCCGACCTGAAAAGGAGCGGAACAGAATGGGAAACGTCAAGGTCTCGTTTGCCGAAACGCTCGGCAAGATCAAGGATATGAACAGCGTCAACAACGGTCCCGACGGGGAGTTTGACGTCGGGAGTTATCAGGCGTACGCCGACGCGCGGATCCCGTTTGCGCGGCTGCACGATTCTGCGTTCAACTGGCACCACACGGTTGATATCATCTGCGTCTTTCCGGATTTCGACGCCGACGAGAACGATCCGGCGTCCTACGACTTCGCGCTGACCGACGAGTATCTCGACACGATCGAAAAGACCGGGACCAAGATCTTCTACCGTCTCGGCAACTCGATCGAAGCCGAGTCGAAAAAGTACGGCGCGGTCCCGCCGAAGGACTTTCATAAGTGGGCGCGGATCTGCGAGCATATCGTGCGGCACGAGAACGAGGGGTGGGCGAACGGCTTCCACCGCGGGATCGAGTATTGGGAGATCTGGAACGAACCCGATCTGGTCAGCAAAAGTTGCTGGACCGGCACGACGGCGGAGTTCATCGAACTGTTCGACGTTGCGATCAACCACCTGAAAAAGTGCTTCCCGGACCTGAAATTCGGCGGCCCCGCGCTGACGCACGTCAAACGCGCGGAGTTCTTCGACGAGTTCATTCCGTATCTGAAAGAGAAGAAACCGCCGATGGACTTCTTCTCCTTCCATAAGTACGGCAGCGTCCCCGAGAAGTTCGCCGAGGACGTCGAGATTGCGAAGAACTACATGATCGAAGCCGGCTATCCCGACTGCGAACTGATCTTGAACGAGTGGAACTACCTGCTCGGCTGGTCGCCGAAGGAAAAACTGATCCACTCCTACCGCGGGCTTCACGAACTGATCGGCGCGTCGTTCTGCGCCGCCGTCATGACGGTCTGCCAGAATACGGCGCTCGATCACCTGATGTACTATGACGCGCGGCACAGTTCCTATTTCAACGGACTGTTCGAGCGGTACTCCTGGGAGAACCTCAAACCCTACTACGCCTTCTGCGCCTTCGCGGATCTCGCCGATCTCGGCACCGAGGTCAGAACGACGGCGGACGGCGAGGGGCTGTACGCCCTGGCGGCGAAGAGCGCGGACGGCAAACACGGCGCGCTGCTCCTGACCAACTACCGAAACGAAACGTCGCTCGACGGAAAGGAATATCCGCCCGAGGACGTGAAGATCGAGTGGGACGGACTTACGGACAGACCCGTGCGCGTCAAGGTCCGGATGCTGGATTCCGAGCGTGACCTTGCCGAGATCTCGGGCGAGACCTTCGGGAGCGGGGCGGGGTTCCACACGCTGACGCTGCCGCTGTTCGGCACCGTGATCGTCAACTACGACGCCGAGTGATCGGCACGAAACGATAAGGAGAAAAACAATGGGAAACGTCAACATCAGATTCGCCGAGACGCTCGGTAAGATCAAGGATATGAACAGCGTCAACAACGGTCCGCTCGGCGATCACGACTTGAAGAACCACGAGTTCTACGCCGCGGCGCGGATCCCCTACGCCCGGCTGCACGATTCGGCGTTTGAATGGCGGCACACGGTCGACGTGCACGAGATCTTTCCGAACTTTGACGCCGACGAGAACGATCCGGCGTCCTACGACTTTACCCTGACCGACGTGTACCTCGACAGTATCGAAAAAGTCGGGACCAAGATCTTCTACCGGCTCGGCACCTCGATCGAGCACGAGATCAAACGCTACGGTTCGATCCCACCGAAGGACTTCCACAAGTGGGCGCGGATCTGCGAACACATCATCCGGCACGAGAACGAGGGCTGGGCGGACGGTTTTCACCGCGGGATCGAGTACTGGGAGATCTGGAACGAACCCGATCTGCTCGGACACCAGTGCTGGACGGGGACGATCGGCGAGTATATCGAACTGTTCGATATCGCGATCCGGCACCTGAAAAAGTGTTTCCCGGATATCAAGGTCGGCGGTCCTGCCCTGACGCATATCAAGCGCGTCGAGTGGTGGAAAGAGTTTATCCCGTACCTGAAAGAGAAGAAGCCGCCGATGGACTTTTTCTCCTTCCACCGCTACGCCAGCACGACAGAGCAGTTCACGCGGGACATTGAGATCGCGAAGGAACATATGGTCGAGGCGGGCTACGGCGACGTCGAACTGATCCTGAACGAGTGGAACTACCTGCTCGGTTGGGAGCCGCGCGAGACGCTGCTCCATTCGTATCGGACGATCCACGCCCTGAAGGGCGCGGCGTTCAACATCGCGGTCATGATCGTCTGCCAGAACTCGCCGCTCGACCACCTGATGTACTACGACGCGCGGCACACCTGCACCGAGTTCAACGGTCTGTTCGACCGGATCTCCTACGAGCCCTTGAAACCGTACTACGCGTTCTACGCCTTCTCCGACCTTGCCGAACTCGGCACCGAGGTCAAAACGGAAGCGGAAGGCGAGGGGATCTACGCCCTGGCGGCGAAGAGCGCGGACGGCAAGCACGGCGCGCTGCTCCTGACCAACTACCGCAACGAGATCACCTCGATCGACGGCGTGGGATTTGCGCCCGAGACGGTCAAGATCACCTGGGACGGGCTTTCCGACAAGCCCGTGCGCGTGACGGTGCGGACGCTCGACAACGAGCACGACCTTACCGAAACGTCGACCGAGACCTTCGGAAGCGGTACGGGGGAACATACCCTGACGCTGCCGCTGTACGCAAGCGTCGTCGTAAACTTCGACGAGTTGTGAGTTTCGCTGCGGCGAAACGTTATGATATTCCTTCGGAATAGTTATGAGATTGCCGCCTGCAAGCAGGCGGCAATCGTTATGAGCAGACCGCGCCGTTCGGCGCGGTCCGCGTTTTGGTTTACCGAAAGGGAAAGCACGGGACGTCGAGGGCGCCGTCCCGCTATATGAGAATAGAACCTACATAGTATCGTCTATAGAACCGCAAAACGGCGAGAGTCCGAAAGGGCTCGCCGTTTTGCTTTATTATTTCTCCATAATGAAGTTCTTTGCTCCACTTTCTTTCAAGAAAGTGGACGTATTCTTTCTCCCCGCGGGCGTTACTTCTTCTCCGTCTTCTTCGCCGTGGTTTTCCGCTTCGCGGCGGGTTTCTTTTTCTCGTCCTTGGGGGTGGAGAAGGCGAACTCGACGTTGCCGTCGCGCAGGACGAGTTCGGAGGCGAAGGTGCGACCCGCGCGCGAGACGAAGCCGTCGATCTTCTTGGTTTTCCCGGCGGTTATGAGGTCGCGGGCGGCGGCGATGGGGATATCGCGGCGGCAGAGGTTGACGGGAATGGTGAACTTGCACCCGTTCTTAAATCCCATACACCCGTAGCGGAAGCGTCCGCGCACGACGTGCTGCCCGCAGAGCGGGCAATCCCCGACGATCTCGCCGAGCGTTCCGGTCTGTCCCGAATCCCCGGGCATCTGCCCCGGGATCGCGTCCTGCTGCGCGAAGATCTCTCCGATCTCCTTGGCGGCGAGCGATACGCTCTCGGGCACGGTCATCTCCCGGCGGTAGACCGCCTTCAGCGCCTTGCCCATCTCGGCGGTCTTATACTTGTTCATATCGATCTTCATGCGGTCGAGCGCCTGCACCAGATACTCGCCGTCGGGCAGGATCGTATAGACGTCCTTTTTCAGGGCGATATACCGGCTGCGCTTAGCGTTCTCGATGATCCCGGTACGGGTGGCTTCGGTGCCGAGTTCGAGCCCCAGAAAGATCGCGCGGTACTCCTCCGCGTCGTCCTCGGGCGCGCCGTCCTCCGCCGCTTTCTCTTTTTCTTCGCGGAAGGGGTTCTTCAAGAATTGGTTAAGCGTCTCGATGGTGTAGTGCTTCGGCGGGGTGGTCTCCTTCTCCTCGGGGGCGAAGCGGATATTCACCTTGTCCCCGACCGAGAGGTTCGGCAAGATCTTGTCGCGGCGGGTGTAGTCGTCGTACTTGGTCCAGCCCGGCTCGACCAGAACCGTGCCTTTCAGGGTGAAGGTCTCGACGTCCCCGACCTTGACCGTGATCTCGGACCGCTCGACCTTGCATTCTTCCGAACAGAAATTCGCCACGAAGCGGCGGAAAACCGTCGCGTAAACCTGGTTCTCCCGCTCCGAGAGTTTGCCCTTCTCGGGGATCTTGTAGGTCGGGGTGATCGCCGAGTGCGACTCGATCTTGCTGTCGTCGAAGATCGCCTTCGACTGCCTGAACGCCACCGGATACCCGAGTTTCGAGATCCCGGACAGGATCTGCCGCACCTTGTCGCACTCGTTTTTGGACAGGTACTCCGAGTTGGTACGCGGGTAGGTCAGATACCCCTCCTCGTATAGTTTCTGCACGGTCGCCAGACTGTCGTTCATCGACATCTTGTACTTCTTCCCGAGCAGGTTCTGTAAGGTCGAGAGCGAAAAGAGTTTGCCGGGGAAGAGCCGGTCGGTCTTGCTCGATTTGTCGGTCACGACCGCGGTCTCGGCGTTGAGCCGGTCGCAGTAGGCGCGCGCCTTGTCCGCCTCGTCGGCTTCGTAGCGGTTCTTCGAGATCAACTCGACGATCTCGCCCCCGGTCTTCGCCGCCGAACGCACCGAAAAATACTTTTTCGGAACGAAATTGCGTATCTCCACGTCCCGGTCGTAAATGGCGCGCACGATGGGCACGATCACGCGTCCGACGCGCAGGAACTTCCCGCTTTTCAGGGTGGCGTAGCGCGTCAGGTTGGTCCCGTAGAGCCAGTCGATATAGGTGCGGGCGTATCCCTCGTTCGCGAGGTCGTCGTACTTGTCGTCGTCCTCAAGCGAAGCGAGCGCGGAGCGGACGGTCTCGGGCGTCTGGTCGGGGAGCCAGAGCCGCTTCATGGGCTTCGGCGAGCGGAGCGCGAAGCGGACGCAGGTGCGGACGATGATCTCGCCCTCCCGGTCGGCGTCGCCCGCGTTGACGATCGCCTCGACGTCGGGACGGTTGACGAGCGAGGTGATCACGTCGAACTGCTGCCGGATCCCCGGATCGACCTTCCGGTTCTCGCCCCGGCGGAGTTCGAAGCGGAACTCGGTCGGAATACAGGGCAGAGTGTCGAGCGTCCAGCGCGCCTTGCCCGACGCGGGCAGTCCGCCCTGGTAGTCCTCGATGTCGACCAGCGAGAACAGATGCCCGAACGCCCAGGTCACAAGATACCCCGGACATTCGAGGTATCCGTTCCGCCGGACGGCGTTCCCGACGGCGGAAGCGATGTTCCGGGCAAGGCTCGGTTTTTCGGCTACGATCAGGTACATCCCGATCCTCCTTATCAGCGTGGAATTTGCATCCGGAACCGCTCCGGAGAGGGGTCAAACGCGGCGTTCCCGAGCCCCGTCGAAACCGTTCGTAAACTTTACGAAGCGCGACTCGGGGGAGCGCGGAAGCGGTCGAAACGCCGTTTGCAGCCGCTTTGTCTGTCAAGCAGTCAAAACGGAGAAAATGAAGTTTTGAAGAAAAAAGTTTCCCACCGGCGAAACTGTGGAAAATGTGGATAACTTGCGCGTCGAGGGCGTCGATTTTCGCCGTCAGGACTGATTTTGATCAAATTCGAGGGTGGTTAAGCACTCTGTCCACCGGTCGGGTTGTGGGAAACCGGGAGAAACCGGAATTTTGTCAAGGTTGCACAATTCTTCCGCGGGCGGCGACGCAATGGCGTTTGAAGACGAAGATCGTCGTTTTTTTAACGGTCTTTTTTGAGACGGCGAACTTCGCAATCCTTGCGATACGGGGAGAAAAAGCGGACAGTTTCGGGGTGCTTTTGCGATCAAAAATCCCAGCCGGGGCCGTCCGCGCCGTGCATGCCGGAAAACGGACGGGAACCGGGGCTGGGAAGGGCGGGGAAACCCGCCTTACGGAAGCGTGAAGGTGTCGAGTTCGACCTCGGTCTGGGTGCTGTTCTTCATGTCGCGCAGGTTGGCGCGGCCGGTTTGCAGTTCGTTGTCGCCGAGGATCAGGGTATAGTCGGCGCCGATCTTGTTCGCGTACTTCATCTGCGCTTTCAGACTTCTCTTGACCAGATCGCATTCGACAAACGCGCCGGTGCGGCGCAGCCGTTCGGTGATGACCGCCGCGGCGACCGACGCCTCTTCGCCGAGGGCGGCGATGTAGAGACGGGGAGAAGCGGGCGCGGGTTCGGGGAGCCCCTGCGCGCGCATGGCGAGGATCACGCGGGTAATACCCATCGCGAAGCCGATCGCGGGCATCGGAGCGCCGCCGAGTTCCTCGACCAGTCCGTCGTAACGACCGCCGCCGCAGACCGTGCTCTGCGCGCCGATGCCGTCGGCGATGAACTCGAAGACGGTGCGGGTGTAGTAGTCGAGGCCGCGCACGATCGCGGGATCGACCACGTAGGGGATCCCCATGCCGTCGAGCAGGCGTTTCAGCGTGTCGAAATGCGCTTTGCAGTCGGGGCAGAGGTAGTCGACGGTCTTGGGCGCGCCTTTGGCGATCGCGGAGCAGATCGGGCTCTTGCAGTCGAGCAGACGGAGCGGGTTCTTTTCCAGCCGCGTCTTGCAGGTGTCGCAGAGTTCCTCGCGGCGTCCGCCGAAATACGAGACCAGGGCGGAACGGTAGTCCGCGCGGCAGGTCTTGCAACCGATCGAATTCAGGTGCAGGGTAAGCCCTTTCAAGCCGAGCCGACGGAAGACAGACGAAGCGAGCGCGATCATGGTGGCGTCGGCGGCGGGCGCGTCCGCGCCGAAGAGTTCGGCGCCGAACTGGAAGAACTCGCGGCTCCGTCCCGCCTGCGGCGCTTCGTGACGGAAGCAGTTGATCAGGTAAAAGTATTTCAGGGGCATCGGCTCGCTCTGACAGCCGTGCTCGATCAGTGCCCGGACGACCGACGCCGTCCCTTCGGGGCGCAGACTGATGCGGCGGTTCTCGTCGCGGTCGACGAAGGTATACATCTCCTTCTGCACCACGTCGGTCGTGTCGCCGACGCCGCGCTCGAAGAGTTCGGTGTTCTCAAAGGTCGGGGTGCGGATCTCGCCGAAGCCGTAGTTCTTCGCCTCTTCGCGCATCAGCGTTTCGATCATGCGGTAGAGCGGCGTTTCGTCGGGCAGGACGTCGATCGTCCCCTTGATTTTCTGGATCATGGTATATCGTTCTCCTTGCGGTAATGGGGTAAAGTCGGGTCAGGGAAGATCGTCTTCCCGGTGGGAAAGCCCGTCGAGCAGACGGTCGAGAAGTTCTTTCAGCCGTTCGGTCCGTCCGGTCACTTCCAGCATCCCGAGCAGGGCTTCGAGCGCCGTGGCGCGGCGGTAATCGGCGGCGGGAACGCCGCGCGGACGGTTCAGGTGCTTCGAGTTGCGGGCGCGGTGGGCGACCGACCGCTCGCTTTCGTCGAGGTCGGCTTCGATCAGCCCGAATCCCTCGGACTGCGCCTGTGCCGTCACGTAGGCGAGCGTCAGGTGCGACAGGCGCCCCGGATCAAAGATCCCGCGCGCGACCAGCATCGAGCGGACGGCGTGGGAGAAGATCGCGTCGCCGAGAAAGGCGAGCGCGAGGGCGTCGGGAAGATCCGATTGGCGGATCCGGTCGTTTTCCATAGCGTTACTCCCGTTCCGGGCGGATGCGGTCAAATCCAACACAAAAGGGACCGCCCGTCCGGTTTATCCGGTCCCTTTCGCGCGTCCGGTCGGCTTGCCGCCCGGGCGGTTATTTTCCGAACGCCTGCTTGAACGCGTCGATCATCTCGGTAACGCTCCCGTGGTAGCGCACGACGAGCAGCGCCGCGGCGCCGACCAGTGCGACGGCAAGCGTGATGCCGAGCAGGAAGAGCGCCACTTTCAGTCCGGCAAAGCGTCCGCCCTCGTGCAGGTTGTAGTCGGGATCGTCCTCGGCGAACGCCGCCCCGACGCGGGTGGGTTCGGAGCGTTTGGCGAGTTCGGCTTCAAGATCCCGGTTCTCGCGTTCGAGATCGTCGATCCGGCGACGGTTGACCTCTTCACGCTGACGCGCAAGTTCGGTGTAGGTCACGGGGACCGGACCGTCCTTCTTGCCGAAGCGACGGTCGGCGCGCGCGGCGTAATCCCGCAGCCGTTCCATGGTCCGGGTGTCGGCGCAGCAGAGCGCGAGCAGGTAATAGCGGTTGTCGGAGAAGGTGGTCTTCGCCTTCGCCAACTCGCGTTCCTCGCGGAGCCCGAGCGAGACCAGGAGCAGACCGACGTAGACCGAGCAGTCGGCGGGGTCGTCGTCGCGGACGCGCTCGAAGCACGCCTGCGCCTGTTCCCACTTTCTGCGTTTCAGGTATTTGTAACCGCGTTTCAGCGTCTTTTCGTGTTCGGGTTTGGACTGCCCGAGTTTGCGCCCCGGCGCGGCGGCAGCCGCCTTGACGGCGTAGACGTCGAGTTTGACGCGGCGCTGTTCGGCGTGATCGCCCGACGCGCGGTAGAGCGCCTCGCGGTCGCGCAGTTTTTCATCGACCTCCGCGTTCTCGATCGCCGCCCACTCGGAATTGGTCTTCACGCCGGCTTTCGCGGCGCGTTTATCCGCCTTGTCGGCGTACTTGGCAAGACGGCGGCGCGTTTTGCCCTTCCCGAAGTGGTAGGCGAGGATATAGTCGGAATTGTCGCGGATCGGCACGCTGACCTTCGCGAGTTCCGCAGGTTTCCTACAGGAGTAAGAGCAGAGCAGACGCAACAGATACGCGCTCGCAAGATCGGGCGACCGCTCGAGCAGATCGTCGAGGATCGCGCGGGCTTTGGCGTATTTGTCGCGTTTGATCAGCCGCGTCGCTTCGGCAAGCGCGTCGTCCTCTTCCTTGACTTTGGCGTGCGTACCGGCGATGACGGCGTTCTTGGTGCGGCGCTCGGCGTCCTGCGTCAGGGTGTCGCGGCGCGCGATGCGGCGGTCTTCGATCCGTTTCTTCTCGGCGCGCGTCGATTTCTCGGTCGCCTTCGCCGACACGACGCCGAGGCGTTTGTCGACCTTCTCGGCGGCTTTGGTCAGGCGCTTGCGCGCGTCGGGCGTCGAGAAACGCACCGCGAGGAAGAAAGTCTCGTCGCCCGAGAAGGAGCGGCGGCTCTTTTTAAGATCCTTTTCGCGTTTCAGTTGCAGGTCGCAGAGCAATTTTCCGAGGTACGCGTCGCCGTTGGCGGGATCGAGCGCGAGGATCTCGGAATAGACCTCGTCGGCGCGGGCGAATTTGCCGCGCTTATGCAGTTTCCGCGCACGTGCGAAGAGCGGTTCGAGTTTGGCTTCGGTATCGCGGAGTTCCGAGATGTAGTATTCGTTGTCGGCGACCACGCCCTCGGCGTCGCGCATCGCGGCGCGCAGGCGGATGACCTCTTCTTCCTTGGCGTGCAGGCGCGCGAGCAGTTCGGCGCGGCGCTCGGAGGACGCCAGGGCGTTTTCCTTCGCCAGTTCCGCCGCCTCGATCCGCGTCAGGTAGACCTCGCGTTCCGCGGCGCGGAGCCGCGCGGAGATCTCCTCGGGGGTCAGACGCGAGACGTCGTACATTCCGTACGCCCCGTAGGCGAGCATCTGCTCGATCCCGTCGAGGCGATGGTTCATTTCTGCGCGCATCTCCTGCAGTCCCGCGCCGGTCGCGTTCGCGGCGCCGTTGTCGACCGCGGGGAGCACTACGATCCCCGCGCCGCCCGAGACAGGCGTCTGCCCGGCGGAGGCGAGGTAACGTTCCAGACGGCGGCGCATCACGCGCGAGCCGTAGTGCATCGCGAGCAGGAAGTTGGGATCGGTCCCGAAGGGTTCCTTGCAGTGCGCGAGTTTCTTTTCCTGTTTCAGTTTCAGCGAAACGAGCAGCAGCCCGAGGTAGGCGTCGGCGCATTCGCCGTCGATCGCGAGCGCGGCGTGATACAGGTCTTCCGCCTTCGCCCATTTCTTCTTTTCGCGGAACGCATCGGCGCGGTCGAGGATCTTCGAGATCCGCTCGTTCCGCTCCTTCTCGGCTTTCTCGTCGTTGAAGTTTGCCGGCAGGGAAGCGTTGATCTCCGCGACGCGGCGGTCGGTGTCTGCCTCCGCCTGGCGGAAGCGTTCCATCTCGCGGATTGCCTGGCTGCGTTCGATGACAAGCGCGGAGCGCGTCGAGGCGTCGGCGTAGTTCATCAGACGGCGGTTGAGCGCGCCCGTACTGTAGTTCAGGGCGAGCAGGAAGTAGCGGTGATCCGACAGGCTGCCCGCGTATTCGGCGAGGCGGCGTTCCTCGGTCAGGTTGAGTTCGGCGAGCAGTTTGTTGCGGTAGGCGTACGCGGACTCGGGATCGGTCTTCAGGATCTCGTCGGCGTAGGCGTCGGCTTTCTTCCATTTCCGCTTCGCGAGGGCGCGGTTGGATTTGTTCAGCAGTTTCTGGTTGCGCTTGCGGTCGATCGAGTCGGAGAGCCGCGCCGTCATACGGCGGTCGGTATCGGCGATCTCGGACTCGGCGCGGCGTCCGGTCTCGGTCTCGGGGACCAGAACCGGCGTCACGGGCGCG
>JAEEGL013165267.1_pt1 | contig 14621 bp, 11 predicted proteins | sample 9134231 | NCBI WGS metagenome assembly JAEEGL01 (sample SAMN16246548, study PRJNA631951) | gut metagenome | biome: gut microbiome; feature: rumen; material: fiber-attached | host: Bos | place: Iran: Karaj | collected 2018-10 | reverse complement strand
GTCGCCGTCGCGGCGACGATTTTGCCCGGCTGGATCGTGTTGCGTTTTGCCGCGCCGGAGTATTGGCGTCTTGCAATTCTTGCCGTCGTTAGTTTTTGTCTTTATGTCGCGACGGTATACGCTTTTGGACTCACTCGCGACGAACGTTTGTCGGCGAAAGCGCTTTTACTTCGTCGTTTTGCGCGGGATAGGTAATAACGGGAAAGAAATGACGTCGGAAACTGCAAAGAATAATCAAGACGATTTGTCGCGGCGCGTCGAAGCGTTTCGAACGGTCTTTCCCGAGTTTGTAATTAAAGACGCGTCCGGCGCGTTGCGTTTGGACGTCGAGCGTTTGAAAGAGACGTTTCCCGTTTCGGAAAAAAGCGAGTTTATCTGGCCTGGAAAACAAAAGGCGGCTCTTGAGTCTCGACTTGAAACGGCAAAAAAGCTTCGACCATGGCGCGAGGAATCCCGCGACTGGGACAAGACGCGCAACGCGTATATCGAGGGCGACAATCTTGATTTCTTAAAGATCGCGCGGGCCGATCTTGCGGGAAAAGTCGACCTTGTTTATATCGATCCGCCGTACAACACCGGAAGCGAGACGTTCGTCTATCGAGACGATTTCTCTAACTCGAAACAGGACGTAAGTTCCAATTGGGCGTCGATGTTTTATTCGCGTCTTTTGCTTGCTCGCGATTTTTTGAAAGATGCGGGCGCTATTTTTGTTTCGATCGACGATCATGAGTACGCAAACGCGGTCAAAATTTTGGACGAAGCGTTTGGTCGAGAGAATTATGTCGCGACGATCGTTTGGGAGATGAAGCGCGAAGCGAAGGGAATACCTCCTAAGTCGATGTGCGTGAGCAATCACGAGTATATTTTATGCTATTCGAAAAACGGTTCGTATCGTTTTATCGGCGATTTTCGCGACGTCGAGGACGGTTTTTCCAATCCGGATTTCGATCCCCGCGGACCTTGGAAACGTCAGTATTTACAACGATTTGGACAGGGTTTTCGAGAAAAGACGATCGTCGATCCCGTCACGGGACGCGCGTATACGTTTGAAACTCCCTACACGCAGGAAAAGTTGAATCGATGGGTTGCCGAAGGACGCGTTATCTTTCCAACTCCTCCTTATAAGTATCCGGCGCGTAAAGAGTTCTTTTGCGAATACGCCAATCCCTACAAACCGATCGTTACGTCGTGGGGCCTGTTTAGCACTAAAGTTGGAAGCGAGAAACTTAAGAGTCTGTTCGACGGAAAGAAAGTCTTCGATTATTCCAAGCCAATCGACCTTCTGACGACGTTGTTGCGTCGCGCGTTGCGTTCCGACGGACTTGTCATGGATTTTTTTGCGGGGAGCGGAACGTTGGGGCACGCCGTCATGGCGTTAAACGCGGAAGACGGAGGCTCGCGTCAGTTTATTTTAGCGCAGACGCCGGAGCCGTGCGGCAAAAAGTCGGTCGCTTATAAACTCGGTTATCGCGATATTAGCGCGATTTGTCGCGAACGACTGCGTCGCGCGGGCGACCTTCTTCTAACCGAAGCCGCCGATCAAAATCTGGACGTCGGTTTTCGCGCGTATCGTATCGAATAAAAAAGCCGATTCCAGGAATCGGCTCGTCGTTTTAGCTTTTGTTTTTAACGCGTTTCATTTCGCGAATCTCGCGTTTTGTCGCGTCGTCGACTCGGAACGACTCGCAAATTTTTTGCAACGCGCGATTAAACGTTGCGTCGTCAAGCGAGTTTTGTTCAAGATAACGCATTGTCGCGTCGGGCTGTTTAATAAACGTTTCGCACAACAGCCACGCGGTTCCCATACTTACGGTATGCTCTCTAATTCCGCGTTTTGCCAAATCTTCGACGCGTTCCAACACTTCGCCGATATAAATTGAATCGACGAAGTTTTTCAGCATTAAGACGACTCCGACGCGCTGATCGTACGTTTTTTTACTGGTCAGACACATCCCGACATAGTCCCAAAGATCGTTTTTTTCAAAGGGTTTAGGCTTGATCGACTGGCACAGCGAATCGCAGACGCACCATGAATCGACAAGCGGCAAAAACGCCGTAATCGCGTCAAGGCGCTTGTCGAAACTTATTTTGAGCTGACCAATGAGAAACGCCGCGGCGATTCTTCCCTCGCAGAAGTCGAGTTTGGAATTTTTTTTCGTCGGGAAGAGAAGACCGTTAAGAAACGGTTCGCCTCCCGCTTTAATCGCTTCTTTAACCGTTTGCCGAACGGCCGCGACGCGCACGCCGAAGACTTCGCACGATTCCTTAGGAAGCGTGCGACGAAAAAAATCGGCGTACCCCGGATCCGCATAGGAACGCAATCTTGCTCGCAGCGAACCAATCGGATTCTGAAGGTCTACCCAGGAGTCGTCGATCCCAATTTGAGACGGAGATTTGGCCATCGTTCGATCATTTCGTTTTCGGTTGCGTGTTGAACAAAATGAACGAGTACATATCGACCGCTTCTTCGACGATTTTCGCAGTCGGCTTGCCGGCGCCGTGCCCTGCCTTCGATTCGATACGAATGAGAATCGGCGAGGAAGGATCGGCGTTCGCCTGAAGCGTTGCTCCGAATTTCATCGAGTGCGCGGGGACGACGCGATCGTCGTGATCGGACGTCATTACGAGCGTGGCGGGATATTTGACGCCTTTTTTGACATTGTGCAAAGGCGAGTATTTCAAGAGATATTCAAACATCTCTTTGCTTTCTTCGCTTGTGCCGTAGTCGGTCGCCCAAGCCCAGCCGATGGTGAATTTGTGGTATCGAAGCATGTCGAGCACGCCGACTTGAGGAACAGCCGCCGCGAATAAGTCGGGACGTTGGGTAAGCGTCGCGCCGACGAGCAAGCCGCCGTTAGAACCTCCGTTAATCGCGAGCGTTTCCGGAGAGGCGTACCCTTCCTGAATTAAGAACTCCGCCGCGGAAATAAAGTCGTCAAAGACGTTTTGTTTTTGGAGCTTCGTGCCCGCCTTGTGCCAATCTTCGCCGTATTCTCCGCCGCCGCGAAGGATAGCGACGGCGTAAACGCCCCCGCGATCAAGATAAGGGATGCGAACCGGTTTGAATCCCGGCGTCATGTTGATGTTAAATCCGCCGTATCCGTACAGAATCGTCGAATTGCGCCCGTCTTTTTTCAGTCCCTTTTTGTAGGAGATAAAAATAGGCGCGCGCGTTCCGTCTTTGCTTTCGTACCAGACGCGTTCGCATACGTAATCGTCTGGATCAAATCCGGCGTCGGGACTCCAATAGAGCGTCGAGTCCTTCGTTTTTAAATCAAATCGATAGACGGTCGACGGGCAGGTGATCGACGTAAAGTTGTAGAAGAGTTCGTCGTCCCCTTTGTTGCCGGAAAAACCGACGACGCCCAGCCCCGGCAATTCGAGAACGCCTTGATTGACGCCTTCGTAGTCGTAGAACACGCATTCGTGGGCGGCGTCTTTGAGGCGCACCGCCAGTAATTGATCGCCGACGGCGTACGCTTTTTCAAGAAGGACGTCCGATTCCGGCAAGACGTCTTTCCAGTTTTCCGGCGCGGGATTAGTCGAATCGACGACGACAAGTCGACGGTTCGACGCCTGGAAATCGGTCAAAAGGTAGAACTTGTCGTCGCGCGCGGTAACTACGTTCGTTTCCGCGTCGAAATCGGGGTAGAGCGTCTTGAATTCAAGGTTGGAGTAATCGTCTTTTCCACGAAGATCGGCGAAAAGAATTCTCGCGCCGTAGGTCGATTCCGTTTGACTGACAAAGAGCCAGTTTTCGTCGTCGTCGACCTCGGCTCCGCAATTGCGAGACGGATTGTCGACGTCTCTGAAGACGAGGACGTCTTTATCTTGAGGATCGCCGACCTTATGATAATAAATCTTTTGATCTTCGTTTTTAGCGGTTAATTCCTGACCCTCCGGAGGCGCGTCGTAACGACTGTAGAAGAATCCGTCGCCGACCCACGAGATCGACGTGAATTTCGCCCATTTGATCGCGTCGGAAGTTCGTTCGCCCGATTCAATATCGACGACAAAAATATCGCGCCAGTCGGAACCGCTTGTCGACGTGGCGAACGCGGCGTATTTTCCGTCTTTGGAAACGGCCATGTCGGAAAGCGCGACTGTTCCGTCGTCGGAAAGTTTATTTGGATCAATCAGGAGCGTTTCTTCGCCGTCCAGAGACGTTTTATAATATTGAACCGATTGGTTTTGTAAGCCGGAATTTTTGGAAAAGAAATAACGACCGCCGCGCTTCCAGGGAGTTCCCTGTTTAGCGTAGTCGTATCTTTCGGTCATCTCTTTGCGTAGTTCGTCGCGGAACGGGATTTGCGCCAGATAGTTTTGCGTCAGAGCGTTTTCTTCTTCGATCCATTTCGTCAGTTCCGGAGTTTTTTCCGTTTCCATCCATCGATAAGGATCTGCGACTTTAACGCCAAAATAATCGTCGATTTGTTCGCAAGTTTGCGTTTGCGGATACTTGTATTGTGTTTGCGCTTGCGCGTTCGAATACGTCAAAAATCCAACGGCCGAGAGAGCCGTCAGACCGAACGTTTTCAAAATGTTTAAAGATCTGTTTAACATCGTCGTAAATCCTTAGTTAGAGCTTTAATTTACGCAAAATTTTTGACAAAAGAGGGAAGCGCCGTTTCGAAGTCGACTCCGTATCGGCGCGACTCCGGATTGTCGAGCGTCGCTTGAATCGACTCGGCGACAAAGTCTGCGGCGATTGCAAAAGCGTCGCGCAACGAGCGTTCGCGAATGAGCGCGGCAAGCGCGGCGCTGGCGAAGACGTCGCCCGTCCCGTGATAGCGTCCTTCGAGTTCGTCGCGGAAATACGAGAATTTCCGGCCAGTACGCGAATCGATTCCAACGACTCCAAGTTGACCTTTTTCAAAAGAGACGCCGGTCAATACGGCGACTTTTGCGCCTAGTCCGAGTAATTGTTCGAGCAAATCGGCGATATATTTTTCGTCGTATCCTGTTTCAACGTAGGGCGTATGGAGCATGAACGAGGCTTCTGTCAAATTGGGAACGATTACGTCCGCTTTTGAACAAAAAGACGCCATACGATCGGCGAACGCCTGGTCGAAACCGACGTATAATTTCCCCGCGTCCCCCATAACGGGATCGACAAAGATCAGGTTGTCGTCCGTTTTAAAGTCGTCGATCAGTTTTTCGACGAGATCGATTTGTTCGAACGATCCGAGATACCCCGTATATATTGCGTCGAAGGAGATCCTTTCCTTGAGCCAGTGGGCTTCGATCGGCGCGATTTCTTTGGTTAAATCGCAGAACGTGAAACCCTGAAATTGTGTGTGCGTCGAAAGTACGGCGGTCGGCAGAACGCAGGTCTCAATTTGCGCGGCGGAAACGATCGGCAAAGCGACGGTTAACGAGCATTTTCCGACGCAGGAAATATCTTGGATAGTCAAAATTCGTTTCATTAATATAACTCCAAATGGTTGGTAAAGCGTCGACGTTTCACCCTATTATAACGTCTTCGCGCCGCCGCGACATATTCCCCTTGACCTTTTCGCCAAATATAACGGCGAACTCCGCGTTTCGTTGACTCTTTAGGTTGACGCGCGCTTCCGGTTCTATATACTTGTATTAACCTTGGACGCGGCGCGTTTTCGCGCTTTTTTTAACCGTAAGGAAGATATTATGCATATTCCCGACAATTACCTCAGCGTTTCGACATGCGCTCTCCTTGCCGCGGCGACCGTCCCTGTTTGGGTTCGTTCGATTAAGAAAGTCAAACGAGATTTTCCGCGCGAGCGCTTTTCCGCGTTAGGCGTCGCGTCGGCGTTTTCGTTTTTGGCGATGATGTTCAATATACCGTTGCCGGGAGGAACGACCGGACACGCCGTCGGGGGCGTTGTTCTTGCGGCTCTCCTTGGTCCGGAGGCGGCGTGTTTGGCGTTGACGATCGCGCTTTTGATTCAAGCGCTTCTTTTTGGCGACGGCGGCGTCTTAGCGTTTGGCGCAAACGCTTTTAATATGGCCTTTATCTTGCCGTTTAGCGGTTATTACGCGTTTGTCTTTTTGCGCAAATTGTTTGCGGGTTTTTCTAAGAAGACGACGTCTCAGCGCCCGCTTTTTTCCGATTACGTCGCGTTAGCGATCGCGTCTTATTTGGGTTTGAATCTCGCGGCTCTGGCGGCGGCGATCGAGTTCGGCGTTCAACCGCTGTTCTTTACCGACGCGTCGGGCCAGGCCCTTTATTGTCCTTATCCTCTTAGTGTCGCGATACCCGCGATGGCGGTTGGGCATCTTACGCTTTTTGGCGCCGCCGAAGTGATTTTTTCACTTGCCGTTTACGCGTTTGTTCATAAAACCACGCCCAGTTTTGCCGTCGACGAAACGGCTTTTACGCCCGATTCTTCCGAAGATTCCGGCGAAGAATTGAAATCGAAACGTCGTTCTCGATGGGGCGCGCTTTATCTGGCGCTTGCGATTTTGGTCGCCGCGTCCCCGTTGGGATTATTAGCGGAGGGAACGGCGTGGGGCGAGTGGGGCGCCGACGAAATCGCCGAAACGACCGTCGACGGTCAGGCTCTTGGATACACGCCCGAGGCGATGGCGTCGGGATTTCAGTGGTCGGCGCCTATTCCGGATTATTCGGCGACGGGGTTGCCCGACTGGTTCGCGTACATTTTGTCGGCGATCGCAGGAGTCGCGCTTTCCGTGATCCTTTTCAAATTGGGAACGGCGTTTATCGGGAACAAAGCGACGGTTTAGCATGAAGGAAGCGCCTGTTCCGCAATGGCTTCTGCAAGAGGATCGAATTGAGCCTCCGCGCGATCGCGACGTTTTTCTTCGCAGAAGCGCCGACGCGTTAAAATACGCGTTGTCGAAGGCAAGACGCGTCGACGAACGAAATCGAAGTCGGATCGCGTTTTCAACCCAAATTAAGTTGGCGTTGACGCTGACGCTTATTTTATTGGTTTCCGCGTCGCGCAACTTTGCGTTTGTCGAGATTGTCGGCGCGGCGATTCTTGTTCTTTTGGCGTCGTACGAACCCAGGAAACTGACGCGCGTTTTGACGCTTCCCGTCCAAGCGGTTCTTTTGTCGATTCTCATTCTGGCGCCGTCGCTTTTTTGGGGGCAGACGCGTGCGCTTGTTACAATTCCCTGCAAAACTTTTATTTCAACGACCGCGCTTTCGATCCTTGCGTATTCGACGAACTGGAATCGTTTTACGTGCGCGTTTAAATCGTTTGGCGTTCCCGACGCGGCTCTTTTTATCTTTGACTTAACGCTCAAATACGTCGTCGTTTTATGCGACGTTTGTCTGGAAACGCTCGAGGCGGTTCGACTGCGTTCCGTCGGTCGCAATCGACGCAAAGCGCAAACGCTCGGCGGGATCGTTGGCGTCGCGTTTTTACGCGCGGAAAAGTCGGCGCAGGAACAATTTGACGCGATGACTTGTCGGTGTTTTTCGGGGAAATACCGTCGTTTTAAAGCGCCGTTGCGGTCGATCGACTGGCTTGGCGCGGCTCTTTGCGCGAGTCTCTGGGGGCTTTTTGTTTATTTGGAGTTTGCGGTCTGATGTTCGAACTAATTAACGCGTCTTATGAATACGTCGGCGGCGTTTGCGCGTTAAACGACGTTTCGCTTCACATTTCCGAAGGTTCCGCCGTCGCGTTGACGGGCGAGAACGGGTGCGGTAAGACGACGTTGCTGCGCGTTCTTAATGGACTGATCTTTCCGACGAAGGGAGAATACCGTTTTTCCGGCGAAAGAATCGACAAGCAAGTTCTTAAAAACGCACAATTTGCAAAACAATTTCATCGACGCGTCGGGTACGTCTTTCAAAACGTCGATTCGCAGCTTTTTTGCGGCAGCGTCGAAGATGAAATCGCTTTTGGTCCCAGACAGCTTGATCTTTCGGAAGAAGAATGCAAACGTCGCGTCGACGATTGCCTCGCGCTTTTGGGAATAGAATCGTTGCGAACGCGCGCCCCGTACGCGACTTCCGGCGGAGAGAAGCGAAAGATCGCGTTTGCGAGCGTTTTGTCTCTTAATCCGGACGCGATTGTTATGGACGAGCCGCTCGCCGGACTTGACGCGGCGACGCAAGAACGAATTGTCGCGTTGCTCAAAACGTTGCGCGAAGCGAAGAAGACGCTGGTTTTCGCCACGCATAACGAAGGATTGGTCGAACAAATAGCCGACGTTCGCGTAAGAATGAAATCAGGAAAAATTATCGACGTCTCATAACATGCGTTGGAGAACAAAATAGCCGAACGCTTCTTGCAAAACGTTCGGCTTTGTTGGGAAAACGCCGCTTTATCTACCGGCGAAATTCTTGTCATAAATCACTTAGTCAAATTGGCGACTTGTTCGGCGGTTAAGCCCCAGGAGAAGAGTCTCGCGCGCGAAATCGAACCTTCGAAGAAGTTGGAACCTTCGCCGCCTCCGGAAATATCGGAACCGACGCAGAATGCCTGAACTTTTTCGTCGGTCGGGTAGGTCAGTCTTCCCGTAACCTCTTTTCTGGCCGCTTCTTTGCCGTTAATATAAAGGACGACCGCTTTGCCGTCGAACGTTCCAAACGCGTCGATCGGTTTTCCCGGCTCGACAGGAGCGGAAATGATTTGATAGGTTCCGTCGACGCTCGCCCAGAATTCCAGCGATTTCGTTTTGGAGTTGAGTTCCAGAGAGAGCCCCGCCATTTGCGTGTTGGCGAAAACGACCATATTTTCGGAATCTCTGAATTTGTCGAAGATAAATTTCGCGGCGATCGTCGCTTTGGCCAACTTTCTGTATTCGCGAGAGTTAAATTGAGCTTTGAAACGTTGGTTTTCTCCGTTGAACGTCGCGGCAACTGCCCCAAGAGCGGCGACTTCGGCGATTTTCGGAGAACCAAACGTTTGAATCTCTTTCTGTTGTTTAAGTCCGTTGACGGCGGCGTTGACGACTTTCCCGTCTTTGAATTGAACGTCTAGGACGTTCGCGACCGGAGCGGCCGCGTTTTTGTCCGCTGTGTCAAGCTCGTCTTTGGGCGTAATAAATTCAATGTTGAGCGTTTCGTCGCTCTCTTTAAAGAACGGGTTGAGCGCGGCGATTTTGGCGCGGAATTTGGATTCCGGCTTGGCGTTGACTTCAACGCGCATCTCTTTCGGGCAGTCCTTGAAATAATATTCGGACCAGAAATATTGAGAGCCGTATTCTTCCCATTTGCCCTCGGATTCTTTTTCAAGATCGACGCGATAACTGTGAACGACGTCGGGACAGGTCGCCTGCGGGAAAGTCAGTCTGGCGAAATCAGATTCCGTTTCGGCGACAGTCGCTTTTGCGCCTTCCGTCCAGGTCGGTTTGGCGGAAGTCTTGTAACGTTCATCGGTGTAATAGTATTTGCCGATATTGCCTGTGTTGACGACGTAAACGACGTCGAAGAACGTATTGGTGATCAAGTCGTAAGGTTTAAGAACGACGGTGTTGTCTTTGCGAACTTCAACGACGTACAACTGCGCGGCCTTGTCGTACCCCGGCGGGAATTTGTTGAATCTGCCCCCTTCGCCCCCCATTTCGAAGTAGCTGAGAGTGCCCGTGCCAAACGCGGAAAATCTTCCCTGCCACGCGGAACGCGGGTCGTTGATCGGGTAGTGAGAGTGACCGGAGAAATTAATGACGCGCGGATACTTTTGGAGAGTTTCGAAGAGGTCGACGGTTCCCCAATTGTCCTCGCCGCGGCTTCCGTAGACGGTCGGCGTTACGTGATAGTGCTGGAATGTAAAGACGGGCTTGCCCGGATCGTCGTCGCACGCCTTTTTGATCTCGTTCTCAAGCCATTCCAAGGCGTAGAGATAGTCGCCGTTGCGGCAAGAACCTTTTTCGGGGGACAGCGCGATGAATTTGAATCCTTTGACGTCGTAGACGAGATTCGAGGGGCGCTCGAAAATTTCTTCCCAGCGTTTTTTATTTCCGGCGATGAACTCGTGGTTGCCCATGCAGAGGATCGTCGTCGTTCCCTTTTTAATTCCTTCGTCCATAACCTCCTTGAAGAACAAAAGCTCTTCGTCCCAGCCATGGTCGGATTTGTCGCCCGCGACGAGCATCGCGTCGAAGTTTTTGTACGGTTGTTGGCTTGAATAGTCGTACATGAACTTCATCGAACGTCGGAATCGGTCGGCTTCTTTGCAGTCGCGATTCTTCTTGAAGTGCACGTCGCTGAGCGCGGAAAAGCGCAGAACAACTTCGTTGGAAGCGGCGTCCGCTTCTTCTTCGTATTTGGCGAAAATCGCGCTTGGAACGCAGAGTAACGACGCGCCGCCGAGGGTTCGCGTCAGGAAGGATCGACGAGTTAAATTTGTTTGCATTTTTAACGAACCTTATATTGCTACTGATTGACGAATAACGGATTCAACGGAAACGCCGACGAGAGAACATCGTCTGTCGTCGGCGTTAAGTTGCGACTCCGCCGCTTTGCGCGATTATAACGCTTTTGAAACGCGGAGTCTAATTTTGAATCAAAATTTATTTAAGTTCGATATTGTACGGAGCCATGCCTTTTTCCACCGTAACGGTAAGACCGGACGTCATCGGAGAGGCGTACTGCATTGGAAGCAAGTCCTGAACTTCGTCCTTAAGACGACTGTTTTTCGCGGATTCGGCGTCGGCGTCTTTATCGTTGCCGCTCGTTTCCTCGGTGGTATTAACGGGAAGGTCGGAACCGTTTGCGGGAGGCTCGGTCATTTTGCGCACGGCGACTTTGTAGGAGCCGGGCATAATACCGTCGCCGGGGACGAGCGTCATTGCTTTGAACGAACCGTCGGCTTCCGTTTTAGCAAGCGCGGAACGTCCGTTTGCGGCGTCGTCAGGAGCGAACGTTAATTGGGCGCCTTCGACGGGTTCGCCGTTATAGGTAACGGTTCCGGAAAGAGGAACCAAACCTTGCAAGCCGCCTTTTTTACATCCAACGGAAAGAACGCAACAAACGCATATGAGCGTTGCGAATAAGAAAATCTGTTTGCGCATTGGAATCTCGGTAATCATTGTTGAAACGAATTGGAGGGACGGCTGACTATTCAACCGTCCTTAATGGAGGTAAATTATTCTAAGAGAATAATTACATGCCAATTGACTCGCCGCCGTTGATGGAACCCATCGCTCCCCAGACTCCGAAGGACGACTTCCCGGAGTAACCGTAGTCCTTTTGTTTCTTTCCGGTCATACCGTCGGAGAAATCGACGTTAATGGTGTCGGAAACGAATTTGACGGAACCGTCGCCCATCGCCACGTTAACGCCGCCGCTGTGATAGCTCGTCGGGGGATAAAGGGACGCGTCGTTAATTGGGTTGTATTTTTCATAGCTGCAACTGGGAGCGTTCGGAGGCAGGATCGTGCTGAAACGCGCGTAGCAGTGTCCGTAGTATCCGAAGAAAGTCCCCTGACTGGCGACTGGCGCTGCGCTTCCATAGTTGACGTACAAGTTTCCGTCGCCGCGATAAGTGAGGCAAATGGACGGATTATAGTAGTGGCTGGTTTCTCCGGAAAGAATGCCGCCTTTAATCGATTCGTCCGCGACTTGAGTTCCTCTATCGCCGGGACTCGCGCAACGTTCGCTCATCAGAACCGTGTTGGAAAGACCGTCCGTGCACGCCGACCAGGTCGCGGGACGCGCGACGCACCAACCGCTTTGCCAGGAACCGCTGTAAGTAAACCCAAAGAGCGTGCGCTTATTGCGCGTGGCTCCGGGATTCTGCCCATAATACTCGTCTTCGAAGTCGCCCATCGAGTAGCAGTAATTGTTGGCGGCAAAATTGTTCCACCCCTTGCTCGCTTTGGCGTCAGACGGACAAAGGAACGCGCTGATCGGACCTTTCCAGGCATTAATAGCAGTACTGTACGGGTTGTAAGCGGTTCCGGTTCCGTCCCAGTATTGATGTTGGACGCTGTCGATTTCCTGATAACGCGGGGCTTCTTCAATTTGCGGAAGTATTCCGACGTGAGGCGTGTAGTTTTGGTTGGCGCCCCAGCCGAATCCCGGAAGATTGTTTTGGACGTCGTGATAATTGTGAACGGCAAGCGCGAGCTGTTTAAGATTGTTCGTGCATTGCATACGTCTGGCCGCTTCACGCGCCGCCTGAACGGCGGGTAGAAGAAGACCGATTAAAATACCGATGATCGCAATAACGACCAATAATTCGACGAGCGTGAAACCGCTCTTCCTGGAGGAGTGGACAGTCATTTTTTAGCTCCTGATGAAAAACAATTGTTGTTTCTTAAAGATGAAGAAAACACAACGTTTACATTTTACCGTCTGAAAATCGCGGGCGTCAAGCGTTTTGACGCTGTTGTTTCTATTTTTTGTTAAAAAAAGAACGAACACGCAAACTTTTGCGGGTCCAGCGCGTTGTTCGTAGCCGCCGATTTTCTAATATTTCGCAGATTAAGGGTTACGAAAGAGCGCGCCAAAGAAATGAAAAGCAAGACGTTGCGTCAAAGAAACAACGAAAAAAAACGGTTCCCAAACTCAGAAGTCGAATTCGGGAACCGAAAGCGAAGACCGTTTGATTATTTTTTCAGATCTTCCATGCTGACGCGTGAAATTCTTGACGCGTTAAGCCCCCAATATCCTTGACCGCAACAGTAACCGACAAGGAAATAGTCTTTATCGACAAAGAAGAGCGCGGGATAACAGAATCCTCGCTCTTCGCCGCTAACCGATTTGTCCAGGGTTTTCTTCGCGAGAAAACTCTTGCCGTCCGGCGAGAGAATCGCGACGGTCAACGGGTTGCGTTTGTCGGGCGATTCGTTCCATACGGCGACAAGATTGTCGCTTCCCGGTTCGCGTTTGATCGTCGCGGGACTCGCCGGGGAGACTAGAATCGACGGTTCCGATTCAGTCCATGTCTCTCCGCCGTCGCTCGAATAGGAGAAGTACTGTCGACCGCTGGCGTTGCGAATCGTCATGAGGAGCCGGCCGTCGGCGAGTTCGACGATTCCCGGTTCCTGATACATGATATTGTTGGCGTTAGGAACGGCCGTGCCCGGATTCCAGGTTCTTCCGCCGTCGTCGGAAATCATGCAGAAGACGGTCGCCTTTCCTTCGTAATTGTAGACGTCGCCGCCTTTATACGCGTGTCTTGCGACAGGGACGAGGATGCGATTGTTCGAAAGAAGAACGACGCGCGAATTGTTCACGACGTTGTAAGAAGGCGCGTTAATAATCTCGATGCGATCGGTCCACGTCTTTCCCTCGTCGTAAGAATAGCGAAGATAAGGACGGCAATCGCCGGGCGTTTCTTTGACTAAGTAAAACAACGCGATCGAATTGTCGCAAAGTCTCAGGAGCGAGACGGACATTACGTTAAGGCGACCCTCGTTTTCCAGGACGAGTTCGTCCTGATCGGACCAGGTAACGCCGTAATTTTTGGTAATTCGACTGACCAGACGCGCCGACGCGTGATCGTCGCCGGATAGTCCGTAGTACTTCGTATAGACGTAAAGAATGTCGCCGGATTCCAGGCGAATGAAATCGCCCTCGCTGTTTCGGGGATTGTCGGGGCCAGGCGGCAATTCAAGCGTTACTGTTTTCGAGACTTGCGGCGCGACGACGAGTTCGGCCTCTTGGGCGACGTTGCCCCAAATTCCCAGATTGTAGATCAGCGCCAGATAGCCGATCGTGAAGATGAATACGCACGTTCTTCCCATTGGCGGCTCCCATGTCCTTATTAACGGTATAATTACGGAACAGAGACAGGGGAGCGCGGAGTCGAAACGCGTCGTTACCAGCGCAAAGCGCGAGCCGGTTTGGACGTCGGCTTTTTGGGCGACGATTCTTCGTAAGTTTGAGCGACGTATTCACGTCGCGTCGACGAATTGACGTTTTCGCCGGGGCGCGGGTTGTTAAACGTCGGGATCGAACTTACATAAGCGGGCGTCTCTTGTTCCTCTGCGCGTTCGACGTCGGTCGGCGCGGACGAGGGCGCAATTTGAGCGTACGCGTTCTGATTAACGGCGCTCGCGGAATACCCGTTGTCTCTCTCACGACTATTGTAATTGGCGTTTCTTGAATCGTCAACGTATCTTGCGCCGTTTACGTTGGAATTTAGAACAGAGTCATTGTGATAATTGTTGTTATCGACGTAACCGTTATTATTGTCTGAAACGGCGCTGAACGGTTGGAAATTTTGACTGCTTTGCGGCGCGAAGCCGGGCGCGTTTGACGGAGTTTGCGCTAAAAATGCGTTATCGACGCTCGGATAGTCGTATGCGGACGGATTGTCGATCGGTTCGGCGACGGGTCTCGCGTCGGTTATGCCCCCGTTGGGAATTGCGTTTGCCGACTGTTTGTCGAAAGGTCGCTCAGACGCTTCTTCGGTGACAAAAGCTCCCGGGCGAGCGCTTGCGGGGCGTTCTCCCGCTTCCGCGTTTTGATCGCGCGGCGCCAAATCGGCCCACGTGGGAAGAGCGTCGTCGTAATCCTGATCTGTTTGATCTGAATGGAACGAAGAATCGATGGAATTGGCGAGGGAAGTTGATTCAGGTTCGGCAACGAATCCGGTTCCGTAGAGATCGTCAAACGGAACGGCGTTTTCAGAAGCGAACGCGTCGAATTTCAGCGACGCCCCCAACACGTCTTCGCCAGAAGACTCGGGCGCGGAGATTTTGACGTCGACAGGCTCGTT
>JAEEGL012949379.1_pt1 | contig 14621 bp, 13 predicted proteins | sample 9134231 | NCBI WGS metagenome assembly JAEEGL01 (sample SAMN16246548, study PRJNA631951) | gut metagenome | biome: gut microbiome; feature: rumen; material: fiber-attached | host: Bos | place: Iran: Karaj | collected 2018-10 | reverse complement strand
GGATGTGGTGAAACTCCATATATTAAGTTATTAACTCAATTATTTGGAGATAAGTTAGTTATTGCTAATGCTACTGGATGTTCATCTATTTATGGTGGTTCTGCACCTTCAACACCATATTCTATTCCTTGGGCTAATTCATTATTTGAAGATAATGCTGAGTTTGGATATGGTATGCTTTTAAGCTTCAATAAGACTAGAGATAGAATAGAAAGTATTATGGAAGCTAATATGGCAAATGTTTCCCCAGAAGTCTCCAAATTATTTAAGGAATGGATAGATAATAGAGAAGATTTTGATATAACAATGAAAGTTAAGGAAGAATTATCTAAGTTAGACATTCCTAAAGATTTAAAAGATTTATTAGATTATGTTCCTGCTCGTAGTGTATGGACACTAGGAGGAGATGGATGGGCTTATGACATAGGATTTGGTGGTATTGACCATGTATTGTCTAGTGGAGAGAATGTTAATATTTTAGTACTAGATACAGAAGTATATTCTAATACTGGTGGTCAAGCTTCTAAGTCTTCAAGAATTGGTCAAGTAGCACAATTTGCTGATGCAGGTAAGAAGACTGCTAAAAAAGATTTATTTAAGATTGCTATGAGTTATCCTAATTGTTATGTAGCTAATATTTCATTAGGTTCTAACTTCATGCAAGCTATTAAAGCTATGCAAGAAGCAGAAGCTCATGAAGGACCATCTATTATCATTGCTTATGCTCCTTGTATTGAACAAGGTATTAAGGGTGGTATGATTAATTCTTCAGCTGAACAAAAACTAGTTGTTGATTGTGGTTATGTATCACTTATGAGATATAATCCTAGTGAAGATAGAGTATATCTAGATAGTAGGGAACCAGATTTTTCGAAGTATGAAGAGTTACTAGCTAACGAAGTAAGATATTCTAGTTTAGCTAAGAAGAATCCTGAAGGAGCTAAAGAGATCTTAGAACTTAATAAACAAGAAGCTATGAAACGTTATGAATACTACAAAAAATTAAGCCAAGAAAAAAGTGAGTAATTAAACTCACTTTTTTAATGTCTTGGTCCAGCACCAGGATCAAAGCCATTGTCTATTAATAGTTGATTTAAATCTATATGATATTGTTTTAAAAGAGCGTTGGCATATTGATCAAAGCTCATCTTTCTTTGTTCTAGAATGGCCTTTAAATTAGATCTAAAGTTACTTGCTTCCATTCTATCACGAAGATTGTTTTTGCTTGTTATATAAGATGAATCTCCAGTAACATAATAAGTTCTAACACTTCGAGTACCATTAGTTCCCCATCTTAAAGTCATTGCTTGTAGGGCTTCTAATAGTAATCTATTAGTATCAGTTATTTTTTGTTCACTTAGCATTTCAATATTTGCACATCTTTCGTAATGTTCAATATAATCTTTAAATGTAAATTTTGGATCTTGTACTCTTATTATTAACGCTATTACTTCTCGATAATTCTTTTCTTGATCTTCTTTCCAATCAAATATTTGTTGTAATCTATCATTACGATGAGTAATGAATTGATCCATATATAGTTTTCTTACAAAGGCATAGAAATCATCTGCACTAACATTATTTAAACTACGTGAATATTTTTTATAATCCATGTAGTTTTTAAGTAGAATACTAATTGTTTGGTTGTATGATAGTCTACCATCTACAGCCATTGCTATACCATTTTGTTCAAATGCAAATGGGTTAGCTTTTATTAAACCTTCTTGTAAGTAAGGAACACTATTTACAAATTGAATCAGTTTTTTTGCGTCTTCTGGATTAACTAATCTTACTACGACATCATCAAATCTAATTTCTCTTCCGATTTTAGATACATGTGATATGTGATTCTTTTCTAGAAAATCAAAAATTATTTTAGCTCCAAATTCAATATGTTGGGCGTCTAGAGGAATATATACTTTAATATGTTCTCTTGACATACGTGCTTGGTTGTCTTTAGAGATAAATTGGCAAAAATATGTCCAGTTAGATGCAACAAAGCAACTAGTTTGAGGACTATCTGAATAGTATTGAATCCAATTGTTAAAAGGACTATTAGGATGACATAGAGGACTTAGTTTACCTAATGCTTTTCTGTAGTTAGGATCAACAGTAGAAGGGTGTAAGCCTAGATTAATAGCACGATCTTGTGATTTTACACCTTGAAATATTAAGCGATGGTAAAAATGTTTATCACTAAATTCTTTATCAGGATTACTACGATATAATTCTGCCCAGTCTCTGAGCATTTCATTGATTCTTATCTTATCCATTTTGATCACCGTTTATTTGATCTTGCATTTCAGGTGTAATTTCAATTGTGTCTTCTAAATTCATACTTTCATCCATATATGGTTCAGTTGGAGTCATGTAATCTAGAGACATTTCTTCGTCTGTTGCTTCCTCTAATTCTATTTCTTTTCCTTGAAACATTACTTTCATATAGACACCTCCATATTATATATTTATTATATCAAATACTTGTTAATAGATGTAAAACAATTATAAATACAGGTATAAACAAAGTGTATAGTAAAAGCAGCTTAGGCAGCTGCTTCTATTTTCTTTAATGTTTTCTTTTGTTTAACCCCTTTTTTAGAGTATTTTTCCATTACATCTTGTTTATGTTGTAGTTTATTAAATTGGTTAACTAAGTTATTTCTAACTCTAGTAATAGATGCTTGATAAGCCGGGTCATCAGCTAGTTCTGGATGTTTAGATAAGGCTTGTTCTTCAATGTAATCTAATTGTACTAGATCTTTATATGCTAAATCGATAGCGTTATCTAAAGCATCTTGACCTTTTTTTATTCCTTCTAGATCAACTGGTTGATAACGATTGGCTTTTCTATTTAGGAAAGCATGTGCAAAACCTAGATGGTTATCTACTACTAAACCAATTGTAAATAATCTAAAGTATTTATTTCTAATAAATGGAAAAGCAAGTAGGGAAGACATCTCTAGTAAGAAAGATGCTTTATTATATCTACTCATAAGTATTTTTCGATCAATACTAGCTACTTGTTCTTTTGTCATGCCTTCTAGTTTATCCATTTTCTTTAGAAGATTGTCATTTGTTTCAGCTTTGTATTCTAAATCCATCTTTTTTATTTCGCGTTGAAGTCCATTGATTTCTACTTCTTTGATGGTACTTTCTAGTTCACTTTTTTCAAAAGCTATATCACGATCTTTAGATTTTTTTAATTTATCTTTAGTATCACGTAATTTATCTTCTTGTTTTTTTAAACGTTTTTCTTGTTCAGGAGTTAGTTTCTTACCATATTTAAGTCTTGCATTTTCTATTTTATCAAGTAAGTCATCTATTTTTTGTTCTTCTGCATCATAGTCTTTATCGAAGAAGTCAGATTTTTCACTTTCTTTTTTAGCATCTTCCATAGCATCATAAGCTTTATTATTTAATCTATTAATCTTCATATCAATGAAATAATCTCTTTTGATTTCTTCTTTAATAGATTCTTCTTCTTTTTGTTCTTCTTTAGCTTCTTCTTCTATTTTTTCTTCGATGCCTTCCTTTTCTTCTATTTCTTCTTCGACTTCTTTATTTTCTTCTTCTATTTTATCTATTACTTCTTCAGCTTCAATAATAATAGTTTCTATATCTTTTTCAATTTCTTCTTTTTCTTCTTCAACAACTACTTCAACTTTGTCTTCTTTAGGTTCTTCTTCAACTTCTTTAGGAAGTTCAATACTTTCTTCAGTTTCTTTAGGATTTTCTTTTTGTTCTCCTTCTTTTTCTTTATTTTCTTCTTTTAGCTTTGGAAGATCAGAATCAACAGTTATTGTATCAACAATAGTATCTGCAACAGTTAGGGCAGCTGCTACTGCTAGTTTAGGTAAGTCTTTTGAAATAGGAGGTTTTGGTATTTCCTCAGTATTTTGTACCATCCTTAGTGAAGGCATTTCTAGTTTTTCTTCAATCTTTTCTTTATTATCTAGATTTATAACAACGCCTTCTTTATCTACTTTAACTACTTCTTTTGGAAGATCTAATTCTTTTTTCTTAGGCATTGCTAAGAAGTATGGATCTTCTCCTTTTTTAGTTTGTTTTTTCTTTTGTGTTTTCTTTTCTTCAAAAATAGGAGTAAGTAGTAGTTGTTCTTTTAATATTTCTTCTATTTCTTTTTTAAGTAATTTTTCATTAGTTATATTGTTATAGTATATTTTATCTTTAAGAGTAGGAATTATTTCCTTTTTTAGTTTTTCAATGTTTTTCTTAACAACATTATTAGCTTTATATACTTTAAAGCCACGTTCTTTATATATATCTTCTAATCGATCATCAATTAAAGCATCTATTTCTTCATCAGAAAAAGCCAAATAACTGTATTTTTCATTAGGGTTTAGAACTCTTTGTAGTTCACGAGGTAATGAATAAATACGAGTTGATTCGGTTTCACCATCTTCGTTATTGTCATTATTGTCATGTGGATTAGATAAAAGGGGATTACTATCTGGCATAGTACCCGTATCTGCTCCAGTGTTTTTTATTTGTTTTTGTTTTAATTGTTCTAATTTTTCACTTTTGATTGTATTATTTTCTTTTTTATTATTTTCCTCTTTATTCTTTAAGAAAGGTGATATTAAAGTTTGGAATAATAATTTGAAAAAATTAATAATAGCAGTAACTATTTTTTTCATATAATCACCTTATTACATTCTATCATAAAATTAAGACAAAAAAAATAGGAGTTGTCCCCCTGAGAACAACTCCAAAAAGAATAAAAAGGGGTTGGCTAGTGTGATACTAGCACCAATTCGCCGTTAAGTGAATTGGTACTTAATATACTAATCGGCAAGTACTTTTTTGTCAACAAAAAAATGCATTTTTTTTAACTTTTTTAATTCTTTTTTTCTCAGGTATAACCTGTACTTAATTTGCTTGTTGCGTGGTATAAATAATATTTATTATGAAGAGCATTTTTTGGCATTTATGGTATAATTTAGATGGTGATAATATGAAGTATCAAGAATTGATAAATGAGAAATATTTAGAAATTTTTCAAAATAAAAAACCATTTCCGGTTGAATTACTCATAAATATTGTTTCTTATTTAGATGGAAAAGTGGATGATTTTTTATTAAATGATTTTGTTAATGCTTTATTAAGTTCTGATAATTTATTTAAAATGACAAAGAATTCTAGATTTATTAATGTCTTTTCAAGAGATTTTTCGGTTCATATTTGGAATGCTAAAATGATATTAGATACATTAGAGATGGCAAGATTAGATAAAGATGAATTATCCTCTTTAGTTAGATATTCTATAAGTGGTGAAAGTAACATAATTGATAATATGGTTAGATACTTAGTTATTAATAAAAGCGAATTATTACATTACTATTCAAGAGTAGATGATTTAGAAGATGGGGAAGAAGTAAAAGAAGCAATGTTTTTAGGTAGTATTCCTTTAAGTGCTTGTACACTTACTTTAGCGGAAAACTATTTTCCTGATCTTAGGGATGCAATTGTTTTTGATGATTTATTAACAAGGGATTCTCTAAGAGGATTAAAAATTGGAGAAAGACTTTTTAAAGAAATATTTAAAGAAATGATAGAGAAATATCCTGATAGAGATTTAATAGCATTTAGATTGATGGCTAAGAATAAGGGTGGTCAAAAGTTTTATAAAAGATTAGGTGCCGTATTTTTTGATTTAAATGATACTGCTAGAGAAATAGATGAACACGCGCTAGATGAATATAGTGAAGGAGATATAGGAGTATTCTTTAGTAGAGATGTAATTAAAAGAAAGGCTTTGGAAGAAATAGAAGAAGTTACAATGGAAGATGAAATAAAAAGGGTCTCTAGTAAATAGAGATCCTTTTATATGATATAATTAAAGAGGTGGTGATGATATGGATATAGGTAATTTATATGGTGTTGGACCTAAGATGGTTCAATTATTAAATAAATTAGATATATATACGATTAATGATTTAATTGAATATTATCCATATCGTTATAATCTAATTAAGATTATTCCTTTAATAGAAGCAGGTATAGATGAAACTGTTACTATTAAAGGTATTGTAGATACAGAACCTAGAGTTAGTTATATAAAGAAGAATTTAAATAGAATGACTTTTAGATTAAATAGTGATGGCTATTTAATTAATGTAACTATATTTAATAGAGCTTTTTATAAGATGCATTTAAAATTAGGTAGAGTTATTAATGTTATTGGTAAATATGATAGAAAGAATAATACATTTACTGCTAGTGATATTAAGTTTGAGATAATCCATGGTTCTAAAATAGAACCAGTTTATCATTTAGTTAGTGGTATTACTAGTAGAAATATTAATAAGTTAATTAATGAATGTTATAAGATGGATATAGATTTAGAAGATTATATTCCTTCTTATATTGTTAATAAATATGAATTTATTAACAAGTTAGATTCAACTAAATATATGCATAATCCAGATAGTAATGATCACTTAAAGAAAGCTAAGTTGAGACTTATATATGAAGAGTTCTTTAAGTTTATGTTTAAGACTAATTATTTAAGATATAGATATGATTTAAGTAATGTTGGTTTAGAAAGAGATGTTAACAAAAGTGATGTAGATAAGTTTGTATCTTCATTACCGTTTGAGTTAACTGTTGATCAGCGTACTGCAGTAGATGATATCTATAATGATTTAGTAAGACCTAAAAGAATGAATAGATTAGTATTAGGTGATGTAGGTAGTGGTAAAACGGTTGTAGCTATAATTGGTTTATATATCAATTATTTAGCAGGTTATCAAGGAAGTATGATGGCACCAACAGAGATACTAGCAAGACAACACTATGCTAATGTATCTAGCATGTTTAAAGATACAGATATTAAAGTAGCATTATTAGTTGGTAGTATGAAAGTATCAGAAAAGAAAAAAGTATACCAGAAATTAGAGAATGGTGAAATAGATATCTTAATAGGTACACATGCACTTATTAGTGAAGGTGTAACTTTTAAGAACTTAGGTTTTGTAATTACTGATGAACAACACCGTTTTGGTGTTAATCAAAGAAGTAATTTACAAAATAAAGGAATTCTTAGTGATGTACTATATTTAAGTGCAACACCTATACCTAGAACATATGCTATGACAATATATGGAGATATGGATACATCAATAATAAAGACTAAACCTAGTGGTAGAAAAGATATTATTACTAAGGTTAAGAAAGAAAGTGAGTTAAAAGATGTTTTAATTCACATGGTAGAAGAAATTAAAGATGGACATCAAATCTATGTCGTAGCGCCTTTAATAGAGGATGAAAATGGTGAAAGTAATTTAAATGATGTAGTTAAACTAAAAGAGAAGTTTGATACAGCATTTAAAGGTAAGATAAGAGTAGAAATCTTGCATGGTAAGATGAGTAATAAAGATAAAGATAGTATCATGGAAGAATATAAGAATGGAGATATAAAAGTCTTAATAAGTACTACTGTTATTGAAGTAGGAGTAGATGTTAAGAATAGTACGATGATGGTAATTTTTAATGCTGAACGTTTCGGTTTAGCAACACTTCACCAATTACGCGGACGTGTTGGTAGAAACGATGTTCAATCATATTGTTATTTAATAAGTAATTATGATAAAGAGAGATTACATGTTATGGAAGAGAGTAATGATGGATTCTATATCTCTGAACAAGACTTTAAACTAAGAGGTGGAGGAGACTTGTTTGGTACACGTCAAAGTGGAGATATGGTCTTTAAAGTAGGAGATATTAGAAGAGATTATAAGATACTTGTTCAATGTAAGAATGATTCAAAGGAATTCTTACTAGATAATATAGATAATAAGTTTAAAGATTATCCAGAATATAAAAAAATAATAAAAGAATTAGAATTCTTAGATTAAGTCAAATTGGGTTAAATTTGACTTTTTTTATGCCAAAACTTATAATATTTGGCATAGAAAGAGAGAGAAAAACAAATATTTTATGAAAACTGAAAAAGACGATGTTAGTCTGAACAAAAATGAATTCTATGATGATACTATTAGAGATAGTGAATTTATGAAAGAATTCTTAGAAAAATATGATGATATCGAAAAGGTTAAATTATATAAATATGTTCTAAGAAGAGCTAAAACTTTATCTAATGATAAAGAAGAAGATCAAGAAATGATTTCATATTGTTGGCTAGCTAGTATGGAGCTTGAGCATACTGATGCTATTAAAAGATATCTAAATAAAGAGATCTCTGAGGAAGATATCGCAGCATATGATGCTCAAAAGGAAGCTGAAATTCAACAAATAATAGATTTGTTAGAAGAAAGAAAAAGAAATAAAAGCTTAACTGCTAGAGAGCTATATAAGCTTCAACAATTAATTAATAGATTAAAAAGATTAGTCGGACAATTCGTAAATAAAATTACTAATAGTGAATGTTTTAAAAAATTGTCTAAAAAATAGAGAAAAGGTGTTTTTAACACTTTTTTTTTATGCTAAAATAAAGATAGAGGTGGATACTATGAAAGGAAAAAAAGTATTACTGTTTATTATAGTCATAATTATACTTGGTGGTATTGCAGCCGGAAGTTGGTATTTTGGTACCAAATATTCAGATAAAGAAGATAAAAAGGTAGAGGAGAAAAAGAAAAAAATGGATATAGTCGTTAAGTATAATACAGAAAAGTATGAAAGAAGTACAGATAATAAAGGATTGGTAATAAATAATAGTTTAGTTATTCCTGCTTCTATCTCAGTTGATAATGGAAATAAAATAATTGAATATATGAGAAATATCTTAGAAGAAGATTGGAAAGATGTTAAAGAGCAAACAGATTCTGCTATAGAAACATATGATCCGGATTTTCAATTCGATGATCAATACGGTGTTACATATACTACAACACATTATATAAATAAAGATTTAATTGTATTTAATGTTGCTACTTCAGGAAGTATGGGTGGAGTAGGATGGAATGAATCAAGATATTATAATTTTGATTTAACTACTGGAGAATTATTAAAGATTGAAGATATATGCAAGGATGTAAATGCTTGTAAAGAATTTATGAATAATGAATTTAATAGATTATTAAAGGGAGATCAAAGATATAAGAATCTAGATGAAGGATTTGAAGATGTTATTAAAGAACAAATATTTACAGAAGGTAATTATGGATTTGCCAAAGAAGGATTTGTTTTAGTAGTACCAGAGTTCAAGATTAGTGATGCTACTGCTGGAGCCTTCATTTATACGCTTTCTTATCTAGAATTAGATGATTATTTAAAAGACGAATATAAAATATAAAAGACACTCATTTAACAATGAGTATCTTTTTTTATTAAAAATATATAAAACTCCGTTGACAAATTTTTTCAAATAATTTATCATTTAATTAGCATGATACACATCATGCTACAGATTGCTTTCATGATTTATTATGAAAGTGAATCAACCAAAACCCCCTGAAGAGGAGCTTAGCTCCTCATTTTTTTTGTTTGAGTGTTAAGTAGAAATTAAAATTATTGTTTAAAATGGCTAAAGATACTATAATTATTATAGAAGATAGGAGTTTTTATTATATGAGAATAGAATATGCTTATTTTAGTGGATTAAATGGATATTCAACAAGATACCAAATTGAAGGTAATAAATTAACTGTTACAGTAGAAAGTCTTTTATCTAAAAGAAAAGCTAGTAGAGAAGTAATATTAGATGAAGATACTTTAAGAAGAATTTCTCTAGTTGTTGATGAGTTAGCTAATTTTTCTGTTGTTTCAGAAACTGAAAAACCTCCTTTTGTTATGGATGCTGGTATAACTGTTTCTGGAATGACAGAGAAAGGTAGAGTATTTGAAACAAGTAATTACAATGCTCATATGTTAACAGGAAGAATTAATGAAATAATAAGTGAAAGTCATCCTGAACTTGAAAGAGAAATAGATGGTTTGTTTGCATTATTAAAGGGAAGAGAACAATTACCAAAAGATCCAGCATTAATGCTTCATAATATGGATAAAGCAACAGAAAGAGATAAGTTTAGAGAAATGTATCCACAATTTTATGATGAATCAGGTAGAATGAAAGATAGTGTAGCAATATTTTTAGACAATCTTATTAAAGAACACTATTTAAAGGATATAGAAAACTATAATGAAGACAAGGATCATAGAATAGCAATGTAATTAAAAACAGTCTTATGACTGTTTTTTATTTTACTTACAGTAAATTGTTTGTTATAATAGCAATCACTGTTTAGGGGGACGTAAAAATGAGTGTAGTTATAATTCAACAAGATGGTAATTATTATTATCAATATGGAGATCAAATATATGTATTAAATGAGGAAACATTTGATAGATTTAAAGATAAACTAGTTTCTCCATTAGAAATATCTTTTAAAAATTGTACTATGGCTTTTGTTGGTTATATTATTCAAAGTATATTTGAAGGACCAGTAGATGTTCAAGTTAAGAGAGTAAAGAGTACTGCTCTTAATACAGGAGATTATGAAGCTGTAGTTTCAAAGAGTAAAGGAAGAACATTATAAAAAGACACAATAGTGTCTTTTTTAATTTGCCGTTGCATCAATTGTTTTTGTACATTTAGTACCACTTAAGGTATAAGTACTTGGGCATGTGTATACTTTATCATGTAGTTTGAAACACTTATTAACATTAGGTTTTCCCCAGTTTATCATTTCTATTAGACCATAACCACTTGGACAGGTACTTTCTGTTTCATAACCTTCATTTAAATTAACACAACCATTTTTTGTACCATCACTAAATTCTGCTGTATTAGCCGGACATTCTAAAGTAGCATTAATAATTTCAGTACATTTAGTACCATTTAGAGTATATCCAGTAGGGCAAGAATACGTTACAGTTGGTTTTTCTGGCTCTGTTGGTTTTGTTGGTTCAGCTGGCTTTGTATTTTTTGTTGTTTCTTCTTTTGGTGAAGGTTTAGTTTGTTCTTTTTTAGTTTCCTTTTTAGGAGCTTCTTTTTGGGGTTCTTCTTTTTTAGGAATTTCCTTTTTTTCTTCTACTACAGGTTCCTCAGTTTGTTCTTCAACTTCTTCTGAAACCTCTATATTTTCTTCAGAATATTCTGGTATTTCTATTTTTTCTTCGGTTTTAGTGTCTTCTTTTATTTCTTCTTTTTTATTATCTTTGTTATGGATAATAAAGAAAAGAATTAGAAGTAATAAAAGAATTACTATAATACTTGTAATAATTATTATTTTCTTTTTCATATTATTACCTTCCTATTATAATGATACCATTATTTTAATAGTTATAAATATATAGGATAGTTTAGTTTACATAAAAAAAGACCAGATGGTCTTTTATTTTGAACGTCCTAAACTAGGAGTAGTATTACTTAAGTCTGGATGATCAAAGGCATTAAAGTCAGTTGGTGATAGATAAGGTAGTTCACGACGTTGGAATTTATATGATTCATATACTTCTTCACAGTTTTCTTCTCCAACGTAAGGATAGTCATTTATTACTTCTCTTATATCATCAACTAATGGACTCCTTTCTAAGACATATTTTCCGTTAACAAAGTTTATACGATACCCATAATATCTATGATGGTAAAGTCTTGTTTTACCTGTATTATCTGAATCTTTTGAGTTTGAAGTCCATCCAGAGTGTGTAACAGTTCTTGTATGCATTGTTACATTACCTTTAGAGTCAGTTTCAGTATATACTTCAGTTGTTTCATATTCATAGTAAAACATTAAATAGTCATGATGTGATGCCATAACTCTATATAAATAGTCCCAGTTATCTTTAGCATTAAATAAATTTTTTGAATTTAAAAGTTTATAGAATGCTTCATCAGTTTTAGTTATTTCCATATAATCTTCTGTCCAGTTAAAACCAGATCTTTCTAAGCGTTCATCATCAAAATAGGTTGAAATACTTATTTCATTATTAATATCTTTAGTATATAAGTGAACGTGTCTTGTAGGTAAATTACAATCTGATTTTTTACCACAACCTGTTAATAACATAGTAGATATCAACACATAAGGTACGATTCTTTGTAATTTGAATCTTTTCATAAAGTTCCCCCTTAAAAACAAGTGATATTCTAAACCCATTTAAATTTGCTGTCAAATTTAAATTGTGTTATTATATAAAACGATTTTTAAGGGGGACAATTTTATGGTTGCTACGCAATTTGCAGACCTTACTACAGGTTATGCGAGATTTGATGCATTAAAAAAGAACTTAGAAGGTATATTTGATAAAGTTTATCAAATGAAAAAATATAGGCTAGATATTAGTTATTATGAAGCTAAATTCGAAGATTTTAAGAAAGAATTTAAATTAGCTGATGACTTTTTACAAAGTAATAAAATGCCTTTTGAAGGAATGCAAACAGATTATGAAGCTTTTACATTAGGAGAGTGTAATAAAAAGTTAGAGGCATTAACTGATGAGTTTGAAGAGAATGTTACACCTATATATGTTATTTATTTATTATTTAAAAAAATAGATGAAAAGGTTAATAATCAAAAATATGATGATATTGAAGAAGTAATAGAACAAACTATTAAGTTAATAGATCAATTAAATAGTATTAATACTCATAATAAGATAGAAGTAACTAGATTATATAATAAAGCTTATGAAACTATATATGATGCTTTATTATATGAAAGAATGTTTAAAAGACATGATATCTTAGATTATTTAAATAAAAAGAATTTATCTAGTAATAGAGAGAATTTAGGTAATGTACTTAGAAAAAGAGTTTATAGATTAATTAATAATGGTAGTTTAAGTACTGATGATTTAGATGAAGAGTTTATTAAACATATAAATGATGAAGGTTTAGGTTATGATTATTTAAGTGATGAATTCTTAGATACTTTATCAGAGGTTTCTTTAAAAGATCAATATGATGATATTGAAGAAGAAAAAAGAGTTATTAGAGATGATATTGTTAATGCTATTGATGAACATAATGGTAAATATTATAGAGCAGTTAATGATTTAGATGATTCTAATAAGAATGTTTCTAAGTTAAGAAAGACTAGAGCAGTAATAGCAGCTAAAGCTTGTGCTATTATACTTGTTCCTTTATTAACTTTAGGAGCAGGAACACTTGTTGGTACTGTAACATCTAATAAAATAGATGAATATGCTACTATTACTAGAAGTGTTAATTTAGAAACTGGAGAAATTATTGGTGAAGCTAATAAAGTATATGATGAAAAGAGTACAACATATGTTGCTACTATTACAGTTTATGAACCTTGGAAGAAGAATCCTACAGGGGTAGGATATATTAGAAGCGCTACTGCTTATGAATATATTGTACCTGAGGATATAGAAGAAGGTTACCATGTTACTAAAGAAGATATAGTAGGTAATTTAAAAGAAAAATATAGATTTAATGAACCAAAAGATCAATTAGATGAAAATGATAGTATGACTAATGCAGAGATAATAGTTACTGAAACATATCAAGATAAGAGTGATTCACAAAAGAGTAGTAAGTATGTTGTACCTTTAGCATTACTTGGACTTTTCTTAGGAAGTATAGTAGAAGGTTTATATTTATATAAAATAGATTTTAGTTTACGTGATTTCCTTGATGAAAGATATAATGCTTATCTTGATTTAAAGAATGCAAAGATTACTAGAAAAGAATTAAAGGAAAAATTGTTAGAAGTTAAGAAAAATGCAGAGATACTTAGAAGAACTAAAGAAAGTCTTGAAGCGAGAAACGGTTTTTCTGTAGATGCTTTAATTCTTCCTGAAGTAAAACAAGAAGAGCAAACATTAAAAAGACACTAATAGTGTCTTTTTATTATGATATAATTTAGATGGTGATGTTATGTTACTTCATATGTTAGGTAAAATAATTAGAAATGATGATAAAGTTCAAAATTTTGATGGTATTAATATAACTAATAATCAATTAAGAATATTAAATAATTATAGTGTAGATATAAAGGGTAAGAGTATTAAAGAAATACTTAATAATATAAAAGATGAACAGTTATATCATGTAGATAGTAATGGAATACCTTCGGATGAACACTTTGATATATTAGAATCATTATATTGGGATTTAGATAAACAAAATAAAAGACGCTAATTAGCGTCTTTTTGTTTGTTCTTGCTCTTCTTCTAAATCATAACTATCTCTAATAGTTATAGCTTTGCAAAAGTCTTCTTTAATGAATGGATATTCATCCATTGTAGAGATGATATCTTGATCTTCTGGGTTTTCTACTAAAGTGAGTCTTCCTCTTTCATCTACTTCTATTTTATAAGAAGTATAGATGAAGTGACGTGTTCTTGTTCTACCAGTTAAACCATAATGATTAGGATTACGAGTCCAAGCATATTCTTCAGTTGTCTGAGGAATTAGCATTGTTGTTTTACCTATTATCATAGGTAATAGTAATGTATCTTCATATTTATAACGATATTCAATATAATCTTTATTTGTTTCTTGTTCTCTTCTTATTAAATCAATATTATCTTGAATTTCTAATAGTCTATTTCTAACAAGAAAATCTACTATATCTTTTTGATCTTCATATAAGGTTAAGTATTCATCACATCTTCTGTATCCTTGATATGATAGATTTTCTATTGGTAGATATCTTACTAAACCATCT
>JAEEGL012451979.1_pt1 | contig 14621 bp, 12 predicted proteins | sample 9134231 | NCBI WGS metagenome assembly JAEEGL01 (sample SAMN16246548, study PRJNA631951) | gut metagenome | biome: gut microbiome; feature: rumen; material: fiber-attached | host: Bos | place: Iran: Karaj | collected 2018-10 | reverse complement strand
TTGCGTTCATTGAACTTCATATATGTTGCCTCCCAGTTATTAATAACCACTGGTCTTATCGTGTTATTCCACTGGGATGGAATGACATGGTTATTCGTAAAATGGTGCATGTTAAGGCGAGCACCATTAATGCCTTGATCGCTATATGTTAATACAGCGTAAGGAGTTTCAAATCTTTCGCCTTGTTTTAATTTATATTCGAAACAGAATGGATTAATACCTGCTTCTATTCTTAATAGGTCATAATGACCTAATTCCACTTCTTCTAAATGGTTTCCACTATAGATTAGATTGAATGAATAGACATCACCATTATCTAAAGTAGCGGTTCTCTCTTTAATCATGAAGAATGGGTTGAATTTCGCTGAGGAATTACCAGTTCTAGATTCGATGGAATATTTTCCTTCTTTAATCGGTTGAATTTGCTTGTTCATCTCACTAGCCCAACCACCCGAAAGAGTGACTAATTCAAAATCTCTATTCACTAAATCGATATTATAGGAAAGGGCTTTTAAGACTAATAAATCTAATTCACTTTCATTAACAATAACCACATTTCTGGTAATAACATCCGCTTCTTCAAATACTTGATAATGAAGTTCAATAGTGATTTTGGCCTTTTCGTCTTTGAGACGGACCACTAATTCATCATTTGCGTTATGTGGAGTTGGTAGTCCTTCCAACTTTTGTGGTTCTTTAACTTCATAGGAATCAAATTGGAAGTCAAAGACATATCCATATTTTTCATTCTTTAAAAGAATAGGTGTACTTCTAAAATCACCTTTATGCGGAAATGAGAATTCTAACGGAACCGAATCCATAGAAAGCTGATCGTTTTTTGAAACATCATAAATAACCGATGTTCCTTTTTGCACACTCGCTTTCACAGATAATGGCTTCGTATCAAAATCCACTAAATCGATCTTTTTACCGAAATAGTCATGAATCAAGAGTCCGGTCTTATCCGCATGAAAGACATAGGAAATCTTGTTTGTATTTAAGACAAATACATTTTCTTTTGTTTTAATCATAACGAAACCTCGGAATTATTATATAATTAGTAAAGGTAAAAATAAATGAAACAAGCATTAAATTTTTCTTGGCAATTCGTCCCAGACTATAATGATGAGTATTTAAATAAGTTGCCTAATAGTAGCCAGACAATTAATATCCCACACTGCGCTAAAGAAGTGCCATATAACTATTTCAACGAAAAAGACTATCAATTCATCTCCACATATCAAAAGATTTTTGATGTTGTTGAAATTTTGAAAAACAAAACATCGGTGCTAGTTTTTGATGGGTTTATGCTTAAAGCTCGGATTATTCTTAATGGCCACGACTTTGGTGAATTTCTTTCGGGTTGGGTTAAAGTTGAGATTGATGTCAGCGAATATATAAAACAAAAAGATAATAAATTAATTGTGATTCTTGATAGCCGTGAAGATCCTATGGTCCCACCTTTTGGCTATGCGGTCGACTACCTTACTTTCTCAGGTATCTATAGAGAAGTGAGCTTAGAAGTTCATCCGAAAACATACTTGAGAAATATCTTTGTTAAACCATCCATAAATGGGCATATCAAAGTTGAGTATGAGTTAGTGGGTGAACAAGTCGCAATATCTCATGAAGTTTTCTATCAAGGAAAAAGCATCGTGTCTTCTGATAAAGATGAATTTGATGTACCTAGTCCCGAACTATGGGATTTAGATAATCCAAACCTTTATACACTGGTCACTAAGATCGATGGCGAAGAATATAAAACACGATTTGGCTTTAGAGAAGCTGTCTTTAAGAAAGATGGATTCTACTTAAATGGAAGAAAAACTAAACTGGTTGGATTGAATAGGCACCAAAGTTACCCGTTTGTGGGATATGCGATGCCAAAATCAATGCAAGAAGAAGATGCGGACATCCTTAAAAAGCAACTGGGAGTGAATATTGTTAGACAATCCCACTATCCACAAAGTGAACATTTCTTAAACCGTTGCGATGAGATTGGTTTATTAACAATTAATGAGATTCCAGGATGGCAACATATAGGCCAAGAAAACCAATGGAGAGACAACTATATCTTTTACCTACAACAAATGGTAAAGACGCAAAGAAATCATCCTTCATTAATTGCTCATGGTGTTCGTATAGACGAATCCCAAGATGATCATGAACTATACTTTGAGGGCAATAAATTAGCCCATGAATTAGATGGCACAAGACAAACATTAGGCGTTAGAAACTTCAAAAATAGCGAACTTTTAGAGGATATTTACGCTTATAATGACTTTTCTTGCGATTCCATGAGGATAGGACTAATCAATCCAAAAGGCGTTAAATCACTAGGAAAACCATATTTAGTAACAGAATACATGGGTCATATGGATCCTGTTAAACCTACTTCCGACGAAAGAACAAAAGTAGAAGTTGCGCTTAGACACGCGAAAGTAATAGATGATAATTTTAAATATCAGAATATATGTGGCGCGATTGGCTGGTGCGCTTTCGACTACCATACTCATGTCGATTTTGGTTCTGGAGATCACATTTGTCCACATGGTGCATATGACTTATATCGTAATCCAAAACATACCGCTGCGGTTTATGCCTCACAAAATGATAATGAACCAATGCTAGAAGTTATTTCTAATATGAAACCTGGTGATTATCCTGAAGCTAGGTATTTCGATATTTATGTTTGCACGAACTGTGACTATTTCGATTTATTTAAAAATGATGAATTCGTTGCTAGATATTACCCAAAAAGAGATCAATTTAAATATATGCCTCACCCACCAGTTCTTATTGATGACTTAGTGGGTAAGACATTTAAAGAAAAACGCTTCAAAGAAAAGAGCTGGCCAAAAATTGCTAAAATGTTCACTCATGCCGCTACTCAAGGATTTAACGCTTTGACTTTAAAAGAAAAGCTTTACCTTGTTTATACGATGAAGAAATATAAGGTCACATACGCTGATGTTGTTGATTTATATAACACATACATAGGAAGTTGGGGTGGCATTGCTAAAACATATACTTTCAAAGGCTATAAAAATGACGCTCTGGTGGTCGAAAAGAAAGTGGGACCATCAAAATCTTTTGATTTAGATGTTCGTCCTTCTAAAACTGTATTAGAAAATAAAGAAACCTATGATGCTTTATCGATTCACCTTAAGCATATCGATGAAAATGGTTCATTGATGCAATATTCTAATCGAGTCATTCATATTGAAACCACCGGACCTATCACAGTCTTAGGTGGTGAGTATCAATCACTACTGGGTGGACAATTAACTCTTTATGTTTTCTCAAAAGAACAAAAAGGTAAAGGCAAAATAAAAATCTCTATGGATAATGTTTCCAAAGAGATTGATATTGAAGTTAAATAATTTCCACTTTATTTGTTTCTATATCGTAAATCATCGAGATGAATTCCCCATCGTAATCGGGGAATTTTTCTTTTAGAAATTGTATTTGTTTCTTACAGTTTCTTTTTGTGAGTTCAAGTTCGCTAATGTCATCTTTTACTAATTCACCAATATTATCAAGAATCGGTCTTAAATACTTGCCACTCTCTTTGTGTTTAGCGGCGTGGATTGCTCCACATAATGTGTGGCCTAAAATCACAACTAATTTGATATTTAGATGTTTTATTCCATATTCAATAGAGGCTAACTCGCCTTCGTTAACCACATTACCCGCGCTTCTAATGACAAATAATTCGCCTTCATTTGTATCAAATATCTTTTCTGGAACAACGCGAGAATCAGAACATGTGAAAATCAAACAATATGGGCTTTGACCTTTGGTTAAAGATAATAATCTTTCTTTAGTGTCTTTATTCTCGTTAATTCGTTTGATATATCTTTTATTTCCATCAAGGAGCTTTTCTAATATAGACATAGTTTTACCTCACAAGACTATTATAATTTGTTAACATATTATAGATGAAACAATATCAATTACATTTTCAGAAAAATATCCGTGATATAGGTGGGCTCACTGGTTATAACGGTCGTCACATTAAATATGGCAAACTCTTTCGTGGTGGTGCTTTGATCAAAGTTAAAGAAGAAGATTTGCCCACTATTGAGTCATTTCACCTTACCGATGTCGTAGATTTCCGCTCACAAAGTGAATTTATATATCGCCCCGATTATCAAATAAATGGTGTAAGATATCATAACTTCCCCACCTTAAAGAAAAATGATGATAGAAATAAAGACTTAAAGAAATCAGAAGATGGAAACCTTTTATGGTTCATAAATGAAGGTGATACTGGTCACGGTCATTTACAAAGAATCTATGGTGAATTTGTCGTTATTGAAGAATCTATAAATGCCTATAAAGAATTCTTTAAACTTCTTCAAGATGATGAAAATAGAGTCATATATTTCCACTGCTCGCAAGGTAAAGATCGCGCCGGGTTTGCGGCTTATCTATTAGAAACCGCTTTAGGGGTTTCGTATGAAGATGCTTTAGAAGATTACTTATTAAGTAATATTGCTATGGAACTCAGAGTGCAAATCCTCATAGACCAGGTGAAGAATCAATCATTTTATGATGAGGGATATCACAACTCTTTACTCGATGTCTTTTCCGCAAAAAAAGAATATCTAGATACTGCGATTGAAAAAATGAATGAACTGTATGGCGGTGCCATTAACTTCATGGAAAAGGTTCTTGATGTTAACATCCAAAAATTACGAGAGAAATATTTAGAAGAATAAAAAAACACCGAGCGAATGAATCATCCTCGGTGTTTTAATTTGCTTTATTTGCTTTCTTCTTTTTGTTCTTCTGCTTCCGCTTTTTCTTTTCTAGAGACATAGACGAATGTACAGACAACTGTGGAAAGAACAAACCCTAACACTAATCCAACAGCCAAGCCAATAACGTTAGATAAATGACCTTGGAGTTTAGCGATACCAGGAGTATAGAAGTTAACTTGGTTATTGTATTTGTTATTTACATAACCATAGACATCACCAGCGGTAATACGATCGTTCTTTAACTTACCAGCGGTTTCCGCGAGTGACAGAGCGAATGCATCGCATTCACCTTTCCATTCAGCGGTTCCGGCTTTAAAGGATTGAATAACGCCTTTAGCACCATCACCTGCATAAGCGATTGTGTTAACGTTATCTAAAGATATAACATCTGGAACTGTATAACCTAAGTTAATGATTTCCTTGGTGTAGAAAGTATTGAGGTCTCTAATTTCTAAAACAATCTTGTTTAATCTGATGATTTCAGTGGTTAAGTTAGAACCACCATTATCAATAATGGATGTCTTAGTTAAATCGTCAATAGACTTTTGATAATCTTGAAGTCTAAGTAAATTGTTTCTGATATTTTCTTTATAAGCATCAGCTTGTTGTCTTAAGCTAGCTTCTGTTTCGTGAGCGTAGTCCACTAAGTGTTTGGTGTATAAGTCACCTTCGAGTTTATCAATTTTTGCACCAAAACCATAAGCGGCAAGGAATGTGGTATTTACTTTATTTAAAGTAGAACCTTCTTTGTCAGCAACTGAGGAAGTGGCGAAGTCTTCGATTAAAGAGCTATAGCAATCTTTAATGACGTTATATTGTTTGTTCAAATTGCTGACATATAAGCCATAACTTGATGCATTGTTATCACTTAAGAAGTTCTCTACTTCGTAGTTGCTATTCGCCGTCTCAGCGACCGCTAATTCGTAATTAATCAAAGCATTGATAAAATCTTTGCCTTGTTGTTCACTTTTAAAATAACTTCTTGTAGCCGTGAGTGTATATCTAGCAGGGTATTCAAATACTTCTTGTCCGCTAGAAGGATCGGTATAGGAGGTTCTGGCGATTTGGATTCCACCTTTTCTAGCCATCTTATCAATGTTAATGCTACCAAAAGCGTCTTTATTTGCTTCTTGCACAGCGTTTAAACGCGCCTTAGAAACTACTTCTGTAAAGGAGAATAAACTACCATCGGAATAATAAAGTGGTTCATTAGCGAGGTCCGCTTTTGTGGTTTTGTCGTTAACAACCAAATTTTTGGGATTAACGTTAATGTCATAACTGAATGATGATGTAAGTTTTTCTCTTGTATAGTTAAGTCCTAATCTAAAAGCAAGATATCCACCAACCATGCCAACAACGGAAGCACCGATAATCCACCATTTGAATTTCACGATGGATTTTCCCATGTTTCTAAACGTAAATTGGCTTTCTTTTTCTTCTTCGATAATTACTGTTTCTTCTGCCATATTAATGTACCTTCAACTTCTAAAAATTCTTTTTAACGTTCGTTGATAGATTATATTAGTTATCACATTTTGTAAAACATTTTATTAAATATCAAATGTTTAATTTGGTGCTTTTTTCCTGCTAATTGCATCAATAAAAGAAAATAGGTAGTTAACGCAGCAGTTAAATATCTACCTATACGTAACGATTGTTACAACATTATTATACACGAATTATATTTTTCTAACAGTATCGCCTTTGACAAGTTCAGCAACAAATTCCACAACCTTCTTCTCAGAAGATGGTTTTTTTATTGATTCAATAAGTGTTTTAGCTAGAGCTACACCGATAGCGTGGGTGTCTTGTTTTAACGTAGTTAATGGGTGAGGTAAGTATTTGCTAAAAATAGTGCCATCAAATCCCGCAACAGACATATCCCTAGGTACTTTTTTGCCAAGTTCTTTTAATTTATGAATTCCCACTAATGCGGTAACATCATCTGGATAAATAATCGCAGTGGTTTCTGGATATTCACGAATGATTTTTTCAGTAACTTCTTCCGCTTGTGCTTCATCTTGATAGGAAATATTAAGGATGGAATGATCAGTTAATGGAATACCATTATCAGTCATCGCATTTCTAAAACCACGAATACGTTTTTCGGTCATGGAGTTTAAATCACCAGCCACGAAAATAATGTTTCTGTGGCCTCTAGAAATAATATAAGAAGTTAATTCGTATAAGGCTTTTCCACCTTTGGTGTAGACAGTGCTTATATTTTCGCCTTCATAGTCAAATCCGATGCATGGAATCTTGCTATTCATAACTTCTTGCATCTGGGCATCATATAAATTACCAAAAAGCAAAATACCAGCGACCATCTTATATTCACAGTCTCTTAAAAAGGAACGTTTTGCACCATTGGTTTGTTTATCAATAAAAACTAAGTTATATCCATTCGCGGTAATTTCTTTTTGGAAGCTCGCAAGAATTGAAGAAAACAATGGCCTAGATAATGGGGATTCTTTGTCGTTCAAAAATCCGAGAATACCAATATTTGTGTATTCACCACTAGAAAGACTAGACGCCGCAAAATTAGGGACATAGCCTGTCTCTTCAATAACTTGTCTCACCTTTTGTTTTGTTTCTTCAGGGATAGTTGGATAGTTCTTAATCACCTTAGAAACAGTGGATGGAGAAACACCGCATTTTTGAGCAATTTCTTTAATTGTAATCATACTTTTATTATATTCGGTTAGGAAATATCAGGAAATCGTTTTCTTAATTGTATTTTAATACAATATCATTAACCTTAGCAATACGTTAATTATTTTTATTTGATTAGGCTAAATTTACTTGTAAAATAACTTCGAGGACAAACTTATGAAAAATAGAGCTTTAGTGGTTTTACTTCCCCTTTTACTTTCATCTTTAACTGGTTGCAAATCCGATGGCAAAAACAAACAAGCTTTTGATGATACCAGAGAAGATTATTACCAAAACATTGAATTAAGAAATGCTTTCAATAAAGAAAACGAAAATAACTTTGATGATGAAATCACAAACGGACTAGACGACAAGGTTTGGAACACATTAGATGGTTATTGGGAAAACGGTGGTACCACTCCTCATAATGGTGTGAGAAGAAGAAATATCTTCTACACAAAAGATAGCACCGGTAATGGATATGTTGCTCTTAAAGCTAGAGGCTTATACAACGAGGAAGATCCATTAAATCTCAAAAAACCTGAAGGTTCTTGTATCGAAACTAAAAAATCATTAGGTCCTGGAAGGTATGAAGTCTATATGGCGGCTATGCCAAGAGAAGGTGGGGTTACCGCTTTCTGGACATATAAATGCGAAAGCTCTGAAGATGTCAGCCAAAATGAAATCGATATCGAAATCGGTGGGAGCGCTCAATATAAAAATTTATGGTGTACTACGTGGACAAGAAAAACCAATAAAGCCACTAACGCACCCGATGTTAGCAATATTTGCTACATGAACGATGGAAAAATCCACAAATATACATTTGACTGGTATACCGATTATAAAGGACAAGGAAGAATTGACTGGTTTATCGATGAACATTTTGTTCAACAAATCTCTGGTGGCACAGTCACCGATATCGATATGCCAATTTGGTTAGGTGTCTGGATGCCTTCATGGGCCGGTAACGCTAAATGGGTAGAAGATTATATCTTAGTGGACCGCGTTACATATACTGCATTCGATGAAAATCAATTCTACCAAACAAAACGTGCATATAATACATACTCACCCAAAGACCCATCTCAATCAAATATCCAAACAGTGGATTTCGCCTCTATTACAAGTGGATTAAATAAATTATCTAATCCATCCTTTGAAAAAACCGAAGCATATGATGTAGATGATTATTATGGCTGGACTCAGTTCAACAAAGCGGATTATAAAGGCACATGTGAATTCGTTAACGATGCCTCTGCTGGAAGTAAAGCATTCAAAATTTCCGAAGGAACAGGTGAAGGTGGTAAAGATGGTTATTTCTATCAACGTATCAGCTGCTCATATGAAGGATTTAAATATCATTTAGATATCGATGCTAAATTAGCAAACGCTGAAGACAAAGCGGAAATCCTTATCTGGCAAAGAAATGATGCTGGTTTAGGAAATATTAAACAAACTAAATTAGCGCTTGATTCCACTACTTATAAAACTTATTCCGCAGATATCACCATGGAAAAAGGTGCGGGCAATCTCGATATCTTCCTCCATGTTACAAAAGGCGCAGCCACATTTGATAACGCGAAACTATTCAAAGTAGCCTAGTGGTTAATTTGTAGTTAAAAACTTCTCAAACGCGAGAAGTTTTTTTATTCGCTAATATCTACTTTCGTTAAACCTTTTCGGTATATCTCTGGATAATCATCGTTGATAGTTAAATCAAATATCGCATGTGAGTAAATAGAAAACACAAATATCTCAAATTCAAAATAGAAAAGTACGCAAATCCCCAACATAATGTACACAATTAAGAAAAATTGGGGAGGCAAATAGCTCACTATTTCTATAAGAATTAAGGGTAATAAAACCACTAAGAAAATAAGTAAGTTCCACCCAAACATACCAAAGGTAAATTTGATGGAGTTATTCATTAGTTGGCTGGTTTTTCCGGTATATAAAATGCTTTGGGTTAAATAAAATCCCACAATCATAGAGATTAAAAGAAAACCGACATACATTAATCCAATCAGCATTCCTTTTAACAAGCTGTTAAGTGAGGGACTATAAATGATAATGACCTTTCCAAAAGATAATAAGAAATAAAATAAGCCGATGATGAAGAAACCTAATAATGCGGATTTCATATTTCTACCGATTCCATAGAAGAAATCTTTATAAGCATTTGCCCCTTCGCCAAAAGCCAAGCGCTTGGAATAATACATCGCACCCACAACACCTAGACCAAAAATCATCGAAGTAAAAATATAAGGTACATAAGCAATAAGTGATGTTAATAAATAGTTCTCTTCGTTCGCTACAAAAGTGGAGGAATTATTAATAATAATCACCCAAACAACGTAAGGAATAAGAAAAATACCCACCAATAAAGAGACGAGCATGAAATCAAAGAATCTCGTTTTTAAACGATCCTTTAATAATTCAAATCTATTTCTGGGTGTTACTAATTCACTTTTCATGGCTACTTAAAAGATATTCTAATACAGAAAATCCGAGTGTGTGATTGTTATCTTTATCAAAATTTGGAGATTGATTATCCACTAATAGATAATAGGATTCTTTCTCTTTATCTTGATAATCGAACTTAATCATATCAGTAAATGTTAAGCGGTTATTATATTCATTATTTTGTCCATCAAATATTTTGATGCCAAATGGTTTATCACCTTCATACTTATAAGTATCAAAATGACTAATTGAAGGAACTGATTCCACTAATGTGGAAACATCGTAATAATTCTCGCTCAAGTATTCTTTTAAATCCTTGATGTTTGTCTCAGAGAATATAACAAAATCAGCGTTTTCTCCATTTGCAGTAAAATAATCGAATAGATTCTTATCATCTTCGACATAACTATAAATATTCATCTCAATGAGACCATCTTTTTTGAACTCTTTTTCAATGGTCTTAGATATCGTTTCATCTTTTAAACCATAAGCGGCAATGAATAAATCTATTTTTTCCGTTCTTTTAACATTGAACATAGCTTGGAATATCAAAAAATACACTAAAAAGAAAACACCAAAAAACACTAATATGGTCCAACCATAATAATAGAAAAATGATCTTTGTCTAGTGATGTCCTTATATAGTTTCATAGGCCAAAATAAATGATTGATAAGTTAAAAACTTATAAACGCAATCGATGTTGAAATCTTCATTATTATTTTGTTCAACGTAGAAGATGTATTCTTTATGTTCTTCAATATCGATAACGGTGATTTCTTTAACCGCTACACCACGGTAATGAGTAATCTTGTTTGAGATTTCTTTAACTCTTCCGGTCGTGGAATATTTATTACCGTGAACGGATAAATCACAAATTTTAATGTAATGGTTTAAGGGTAATAAACTAACCGCTAGAATAAAGACAATGAATACTCCTTCTGCGGTAGATAAAACGGTTAAAACCACATTAAAAATATACTTTGTATTTCTATTAACCAAAAAGAAAAGAGGCACTACTATCGCAGCAAAAATAACTAGCGAAATAATAATGCTTATAAATATATATTTACGACTTTTCTTTAAAGTTTTTGTATTTTCTTGATTAATTAATTCTTTCATTATTCTTTGAATGGCTTAATATTCACACCATTGACTTTATCAAATAATGAATATTTATCAAGATTAAACACTAAATTAAGTGTTTGTCCTTTTTCAACATTGAGCTCAGCGTTGACCTTAGCAATAACGTCTTTACCGTTGAAATCAATGTGTGCGTAGTATTCGTTACCGAGTAATTCTGCAATAGTGACATTCAAATCCATTGGTTTGGATGGGTTCTTTAAAAGAACCGCGGAAGTTTTCTCGATAATATCTTCTGGTCTAATACCAAAGAGAATAGGATGTCCGTCTTTAGTTTCTAAACAGTTTTGATAATGCTTAATGTTTTCTCTTAATCCGATAACTTCTGGATCTTTTTCTAATTCATCCGCTAATAAGGCTTCATCAACAGGGACAGCTTCACCTTTCTTATTAGTCTTTGATTCTTCAAATCTACGAAGTGTTTCTTTAATTTCTTCAATACGAGAGTTAGCTTTCTCGATTTCTTCTTTATAGAAAGCATCGTGAGCAGCGAGCATCTCTTTATCAACTTTTATTTTGGTCACACCTAAATCAATTGAATCTCTAAAGAATGTGCCTTCGATAATATTCATCGCTGGAGAGCCAATAAATGTCGCGACAAATGTGTTTGCAGGATGGTTATAAATTACTTTTGGAGAGCCAATCTGTTGAACATAACCTTTGGACATAACTACGATTCTACTAGCCATAGTCATAGCTTCAATTTGGTCATGAGTAACGTAAATTGTGGTAGCGCCAAGTTCGTTATGAAGTTTGACAATTTCACTTCTCATTTGGACACGCAATTTTGCGTCTAAATTTGATAATGGTTCATCCATCAAGAACACTTTTGCGTTTCTTACAATCGCTCTTCCGAGGGCCACACGTTGGCATTGTCCGCCGGATAAAGCTTTTGGTTTTCTATCTAAATACTCAGTAATTTGTAGGATTTCTGCAGCCTTTTTGACTCTTTCATCAATTTCTTCTTTAGGTACATGTCTCATCTGCAAACCAAATGCCATGTTGTCATAAACAGTCATGTGTGGGTATAAGGCATAGCTTTGGAAGACCATCGCGGTGTCTCTATCTTTTGGCTCTAATTCATTAGCGAATTCACCATCGATATAGAGGTCTCCACCAGTGATTTCTTCTAAGCCAGCAATCATTCTTAAAGTTGTGGATTTACCACATCCAGAAGGACCGACGAAAACGATGAATTCTCTTTCCTTAATCTCTAAATTGAAATCAAAAACCGCTTGCACACGATTTGGATAAATTTTGTTGATGTGTTGTAAGGAGATAAAACTATCTGATGGGGCAACCTTTTCTTGCTTTAGAGACTCTTTTTGAGCCTTAATCATCTCACGATAAACAACTTCTCTTTTCTTAGAGAGAATTCTCTCTTGTTGTTCTTGTTGTCTTTCAATAGCTTTTCTTTCTTCTCTACTGAGTTTTTCTTTTGCCATACTTACTCATCTCCTTCGTATGTATAAACACGTACATAATCCACAATCATATCACCTGATTCAAAATCAGCATCAGGCATATCGCCCTTAACATAGTTACCACTGATAGCCATGTTGAAGATTAAATAGAAATCTTTATCAAATGGCGCAATAGGATTGTCATACTTATTGATGTTTGCGGTGGACCATGATCTTTGTGGTACTTCTTTAATTAATCTATCATCGACATAGAAACTAATGCTTTCTTCTTGCCAATCCACTTTATAAACATGAGGTTTGGTAATTGAAGAAGTATAGTCTCTAGTTTTCATATTGTTATAACCAGTGACATATGTATCAGTTCCGGAAACAACAGAATAATGGAGAGCGCTAGAAGTGCCAAATTCATTATTGCAATTGGCTTCCATGATATCGATTTCGCCACTATCGGGCCAACCACCATAAACAGAATCATTTGGCATCATCCAAAATGCGGGCCATAAACCTTTAGCGTGAGGAAGAGTTATCTTAGCTTCTACGATTCCATAGGTAAATTTAACTTTGTTAACAGTTTTAATTCTCGCTGATGTGTAATGGAAATCACCGACAGTTTCTTTCTTGGCTCTAATGATGAGTTTACCATCATCCACAATGGCGTTATCTTCTTGATAGTATTCAACTTCACCATTGCCCCAGCCATTATGTCCGTTACCAATTTCATAAGACCAAATATCTCTATTTAATTTTGTTCCTTCGAATTCATCTTCAAAGAAAAGTTTATAACCTTTAGGGGTTTTATTTTTATTTCCAGAACACCCGGACAATATAACCGGAAGTAATAATAACTTAACAATCTTTTTCATTATTTAAACACCCTCACATAATCCACTTTCATATCCGCGCTAGTAAAACCATTTCTTGGTTCTACCCAGTTATCAAATTGACCACCAACAGCAAGATTTAAAATGATATAGAAATCTTTATCAAATGGAGCAGTCTCACTATCTTGTTTATTAAAAGTCATCCATTGACTCTTATTATAAGAGGCATGGCAATAGTCATCTATAAAGAACTTAATAAAATCAGCCTGCCATTCAACAGCATATTTGTGATATTGGGCAATATTGTGACCTTCTTGTTCGTGGGATTTCCAATCATGTTTGGGGCCGGCGTTGCCTTCATTAGGAATTGAATAATGGATTGCGCTTGAAGAAGCATTTGTCACTCTTCCTCTTGCTTCCATGATGTCAATTTCCCCAGAATTTGGCCATCCACCATAGGTGGAATCATTTGGCATCATCCAAAATGCGGGCCACATAGCTTGTTCTGCTGGTAAAGCAATTCTTGCTTCCACATAGCCATATGTAAACTTAACTTTATTCTGGGTTTTAATTCTTGTGGAGGTGTAATGAAATCCTCCTCTTTCTTCTTTTTTAGCAGAGATAGTTAAAACTCCATCGCTGACAGAATCGTTGGAACTAGTGTAATATTCCATTTCACCATTTCCCCAACCCCAATCTCCATTACCATTTTCATAAGTCCATTTGCTAGTATCTAATGATGTACCATCAAATTCATCTGACCAATAAAGGGTATCATATCCTGATGGATAAACGATTTGAGAAGAAGATTCTTCGTATAGTTCTACATTTGTGCATCTCGCGCTGATATAAACCACGCCCTCATCATCAAAGAATTCAAACTTCAAGGATGTATTGATAATGGGGCTTAATAATGTGAAATAACTAGCATGAGAATAGTCTAGTTCAGTAGAAACGACACCAGTAACATTTATTTTCTCAAATGTGTGATTAGGAATTGCAAATGGGGAAGCATAGTTACAAACATAATCCACTCTTAAATGTCCTTGTTCGTCAGTAAATCTCACTGAAGAAATAGTGAATTGAATTTCTGGTTGTTCACTTGAAGAACTGGATGAAGAAACACTTTCACTAGAAACAGGAACAAAATCTTCACCAGAAAAGCGATTTAGTGTACATGAAGATATCACTAAAGGAGAAAAGACTAATAACATGAAGAATCTTTTACTCATCCACTACCTCAATTCTTAACGCTTTTATCTTGCCATCACGTAGTGATTCCGCTAAAGAACCACTTATGGCGTTATATTCTTTTCCGTTAACGATATAGTGGTATCCTTTGTGGTTATAT
>JAEEGL017017298.1_pt1 | contig 14622 bp, 12 predicted proteins | sample 9134231 | NCBI WGS metagenome assembly JAEEGL01 (sample SAMN16246548, study PRJNA631951) | gut metagenome | biome: gut microbiome; feature: rumen; material: fiber-attached | host: Bos | place: Iran: Karaj | collected 2018-10 | reverse complement strand
TTTTTTATTTAATAATTCTATTGCCTTTTTGATATTATTTACAGTGTCAGATGCAATCATTGTTATTTTTGAATTTTCCTTTTCTGCAAGCATTCCTGCATAGCCATTAATATATGCCCCCATATAAGCTGCCTTTATAGGTTCATATGATCCAGCTAAGGCTCCAATAATACCTGAAAGTACATCACCTGAGCCTGCAGTAGCCATACCAGCTGAGCCTGTAGGAGATAAATAAATATCACTGCCATCTGTAATAATAGTTGTAGGACCTTTTAAAAGAAGAACTACATTATTATTTTTAGCATAATCTTTTGCAATATTTATTTCATCATTTAGAATTTCATCAATTGTTAAATTAGTAAGTCTAGAAAATTCTTTAATATGTGGAGTTAATATTAATTTAGCTTTAGTTTTATAATTTTTAATTTGTGATAATGCATTTAATCCATCAGCATCAATTATTAATGTTTTATCATAATTTAGAAGTAAATATTCTAAAGCTTTTTTTGTTTCTTCATTATTTCCTATTCCCATACCGAATGTAATAGCTTTATATTTTAATAAATTCTTAAAATCATTTTCATCAAATTTGATAAATCCATCTTTTTCTTTTAATGGATAGATTGTTGATTCTAATATATTTGCTTGAACGATATTTGTAATAGATGTAGGGGCAAATACACTCACTACACCAGCACCACTTCTCATAGCACAATTTGCCATTGTAGCTAGCCTTATAGCTCCACTATACATATTAGATCCACCAACTAAGGCTATATAGCCATAATCGCCTTTGTTAGAATAATTTAGTCTATCTTTAAAGATTATATCTTTATCTTCAAGTAAGTAATATGGGTTTTCTGGTGTTAATAAATTAATATCTACATTAATTAATTCTTTAATTACATCTTTGGCTTTATTTAAGAATAAACCAGTTTTGTAATAGCCTACTGATACAGTTAAATCTGATTTAACTGCATTTTCATATAAGCCTGTATCTCCATTTAAACCGCTATTTATATCACAAGATATTACATAAGAATTTGAATTATTAATTTTATTGATTGCTGTATCATATAGACCTTCTGGCTTTCCTTTAAAGCCTGTCCCAAATATGGCATCAACAATAAAATTATATTGATTCAAATTAGTATTATCATCAAATTTAATTATATTAATATTTTTATCCTTACATTTGTTTAAATAATATGTTGATGTTTCTGATAATTTATCTTCAATTAAATAAACATCTACATATTTATTATTTTCATTTAATAATAAAGCTACAACTAATCCATCACCTGCATTATTTCCTTTTCCACAAATAATGGCAGTTTTGCCACTAAAGGTAGAAGAATTAAATATTTTATTTCCAGCATCATACATTAAGTCTATAGCTGGAATAGTTTCTGTAGTTTTTAAATCTGCATCTCTTATTGTCTTTACACTGTATAGCTTTATCATTTTTATCACCATTACTATTTTAACATTTTTTAATATAATTAAAATATTTTAAATTATTTTAATTTTCGTGTATAATATTTGCGGTGATAAAAATGAGAGAATTGAAAATAAATTCTATATATAAGCATTTTAAAGGTGATTATTATTTAGTTATAGATATTGCTTATGATTCAGAAACTAAAGAAAAAATGGTTGTTTATAAAAGGTTATATGGTGACCTTTCACTTTGGGTAAGACCTTTAGATATGTTTTTATCAGAGGTGGATAAGAAGAAATATCCACAGGTTAAGCAAAAATATAGATTCGAAGAGGTAGAATTAGAATCTAAAGCTAAGGAGTTTAGATAATATGTTTTATTTATTTAATACAATTAAGCATAAAGAAATAATGGATTCATTTAATATTGCAGTAATGAATGATAATGATAAGGAATCATTTATTTCTTCTTTAATTTCTATAAGCCTTGATTTAGGCTTTAGAGGTAATTTATGGAAGGATTATATAGTATATACATTAATATTTAATGATAATTATTATACTAGAGCCATTGAAAGAAATAAGGACGCAGTAGTTATTGATTTAGTTAAATCAGATTTAAAGGAATATTATAAGCTATATTGTGCTAAATATTCATTCTTAAAGGCTGTATCTAATTTTGAATTTCCAGGTAGAACTACAGTTTGCTCAAAGGCTGTAGAAGCATTAGTTAAAAATATTGGAAATTCATATGATTCATTTGAAAAGAATATTTTAGATTTTTATATCAATAAGGGCTTAGCTAATATGAGTCTTTATAAAGCATTTAGAGTTGGTGATGGTAAACTTTCTCCAATTTATAATGTTGATGATGAGATTAGCTTTGATGATTTAATTGGTTATGATACACAAAAGAAGACATTAATTGAAAATACTTTAAACTTTGTTTCAGATAAGCCTGCCAATAATGTATTACTTTATGGTGATTCTGGTACTGGTAAATCTACATCTATTAAAGCATTATTAAATATGTTTTTTGATAAGGGCTTAAGAATTATAGAAATTTATAAGCATGAGATGCAAGAAATTTCTAAAATAATTAATACATTAAGAAATAGACCTTATTATTATATTATTTATATGGATGACCTATCATTTGAAGAGGATGAGGGAGAATATAAATATCTAAAGAGTATTATTGAAGGTGGTATTGAGCCAAAGCCTAATAATGTATTAATATATGCCACATCAAATAGACGTCATTTAATTAAAGAAAATTATGATGATAATCAAGACCTACATAGAAGAGAAACTGAAGCTGAAAAGCTATCTTTAGCTTACCGCTTTGGACTTCAAATATTTTATAGTAGCTTAAGCCCTAAGGAATTTAAAGAAATGGTATTAGAGCTAGCTAAAAAGAATAATTTAAAGGTTGAAGAGGATACTTTAATTGAAGAAGCAAATATTTGGCAGATGAGCTTTGGTGCTTTATCTGGCAGATGTGCTACTCAATTTATAAAGCATATGGCAGATAAATATAATGGATAACTATAAGGAATTAATTAATTTAAATGAAAAATTAATAAAAAAATTTAATTTAGATTATTGCTTTAACAATAAGAAATATGATGTTTGTGCTTCAATTAAAGCCTTAAGCAATTGTAATTTAATTTTAAAAAGCTATTATAAATTAAATGATGATTTAGTATTAGAAGACCATGTATTAAAATTATATGCTTTACTTCAAGGCTTATTTGTTGGAATTGACTCACTTTATGCACTAACATATAGCTTAGTTAAAAGTAAGAGCTTTATTAACATCAATAACAATAAGAGATTAAGAGAATTAAAATATATTAGAAATGATGTTGTTGGACATCCTTCTAATAGATTAATTAAGGATTCTATTATTGCTTATGCAATATTAGATGAGCTATCTATTTCTGATGAATCATTTACTTATAAGATTTACACAAAGGATGACATTATTGTTAAGGATGTTTTAATTGGCGATTTGGTTAAATCATATTATGAGGAAGCAAATTATTTGCTTGGTGAATTATTTAAGACTAGCAATAATATTATTAGTCAGGATAGCTTAAAAACTAAGATTATTAATGCTTTAGATGCCTTAATTAAGGGTGATAATTACCAAGACTATTTAAATGATTTTATTATTGAATATAAAAATAATTATAAGGCTGAAAATAATCATAATAGAATTGTATGGCGTTATAATCTTATTCAAAAATTAAATTCTCTAAATTTAAAGGAACAAAAGGTTAATGAAGTAATTAATTATGCTATTAGACTTGAGGTAATTAAAATCTATGAGCAAATTACTGGTATTAAATTTAAGGAAGAATATAATTTTAGATTACCTGATTATATAGGTAATACCTATAGATTTATTAATAGAAATAAATATTTAGCTAATTATATTGGTTATTTAGTAAATGTTGAAAATCCTCTTTTCTTAAAAACCATTAATTTATTTAAAGAAGAAGCACGTAATGCAAACAACAACATTTATAAATATTTTGATTTAATTATTAAATATTTTTATGAGGATTCAGAAATTGCATATGCGTTATGCTTACCTATAAAAAATTATAGGTTAAAATAACGTTTACATATATGGAATTTTAATAATTATTTTGTTATAATACTTACGTTTTTGAAAAAATAATAAGGGGGCCTTATTTATGGATATTAGAAATGTAGCGATAATTGCACACGTAGACCATGGTAAAACTACTTTAGTAGATAAGCTATTAAGATCTTCACATACATTTAGAGATAATCAGGTTGTAGAAGAAAGAGTTATGGACTCTAACGCATTAGAGCGTGAGCGTGGTATTACAATTTTAGCTAAGAATACTGCAATTTCATATAAGAATACAAAGATTAATATTCTTGATACTCCAGGACATGCTGATTTCTCTGGTGAAGTTGAAAGAATTATGAAGATGGTTGACGGTGTTGTTTTAGTTGTTGATGCTTATGAAGGTACTATGCCTCAAACTAGATTCGTTTTAAAGAAAGCATTTGAAGCACACTTAAAGCCAATCGTTGTTATAAATAAGGTTGATAAGCCATCTGCAAGACCTTTAGAGGTTATCGATGAGGTGTTAGAATTATTCATCGATTTAGGCTGTGATGAGGATGAGCTTGATTTCCCTATCTGCTATGCATCTGCAGTTAATAATACTTGTTCTTTAGATGTAGATATTAATACTCAAAAGGAAGGTATGGAGCCTTTACTTGATATGATTATTGATAATATTCCAGCACCTGAAATGGATTTTGATGCTCCACTTCAATTCCAACCAGCATTACTTGATTATACTGATTTCGTTGGTAGAATTGGTATTGGTAGAATTAAAAGAGGTGTAATCAAGACTGGCGAGGTTTTATCTTGCTGCAGACTTGATGGAACTATTAAGCAATTTAGAGTTCAAAAGCTTTATGGCTTCTTAGGATTAGATAGAATTGAAATAACTGAAGGTAAGGCTGGAGATATCGTAGCAATTTCTGGTTTAGGCGATATTTCAGTTGGTGAAACTGTTTGCCCTGTTGGTAAGGAAGAACCACTTGAAAAGATTCATATTTCAGAACCTACTGTTCAAATGACATTTGGAACAAATTCATCTCCATTCTGTGGACAAGATGGTAAGCTAGTTACAGCTACAAAGATTGAAGATAGATTATTTAAGGAAGTTCAAAAGGATGTTTCTTTAAGAGTTGAAAGAGTTCAGCTTGCAGAAGAATGGATCGTGTCTGGACGTGGTGAGCTTCATTTAGGTATTTTAATTGAAAACATGAGAAGAGAGGGATATGAATTCCAAGTATCTAGACCTCATGTTATTATGAAGGAAATCGATGGCGTTATGATGGAACCATATGAGGACTGTGTTATCGATGTACCATCAGAATCAGCTGGTGCTGTTATTGAAATGATGGGTAATAGACATGGTATCCTAAATACAATGTCTAACACAGAAACTCAAACAAGAATTGTATATTCAATTCCATCAAGAGGCTTAATTGGATTTAATACAGATTTCATGACAGCAACAAAGGGCTATGGTATTATCAACCATTCATTTAGTGAATATAGACCTGTTGAGGCTGTTAATGTAGCTGAAAGAACTACTGGTGTTCTAGTTTCTATGGCTCAAGGTCAATCTACAGCATATTCAATTGGAGCACTTGAAGATAGAGGTTCTATGTTTATCGCTCCAGGTGAACAAATTTATGAAGGTATGATTGTTGGTGAGGCTAATAAGGACTTAGACTTAGCAGTTAACGTTGTTAAGGCTAAACAACAAACAAATACACGTTCATCAAATAAGGACCAAACAGTTGTTTTAAAGAAGCCAAGAATTTTAACTTTAGAAAACTGCTTAGAATTTATTAATGATGATGAATTAATTGAAATTACACCAAAGCATATAAGATTAAGAAAGAAAATCTTAGATACTGTTGAAAGAAAAAAATATGATGCTAAGGTAAGAAGTGAGAAGGAACAAGCTTAAAGCTGTTCCTTTTCTATTTATAAAAAGAAAAAGAAGCAATTAAGCTTCTTTTGCAATTTCTATTAAAATCTTTGTTACAAGCTCCATTTCTTCTAAGCATGCAAGTTCATATGGACCGTGGCAATTATAGCCTCCAGTGCCTAGATTTGGTGTCTTTAAGCCCATTTGAGTTAGCTTAGCTCCATCTGTTCCTCCTCTAATTGGAGTAGTAACAGGAACTAGACCAACAGAAGAAATTGCAGCCTTAGCTCTTGTAACACATTTTGGGTCTTCGTTAATTAATGTAGCCATATTGAAGTAGCTGTCTTTAATTTCAACTTCAACTAGGTTTTTATTATATTTTTTATTTATAAAATCTTTAGCATTATAGAAATCTTGTTTTTGTCTATTTAACAAATTTAGATCATGATTTCTTAAAATGTATGTTAATTTAGCTTCACCACATACACCTTCCATAGAAGTAAGATGATTAAATCCATCATAGCCATCTGTAAATTCTGGTCTTTCATTAATTGGAAGAAGCTCATTGAATTCCATAGCTACTAAGGCAGCATTAATCATTTTATTTTTAGCTGAGCCTGGATGAATATCTAAACCTGTAACTTTAACCTTAGCACTTGCAGCATTGAAATTCTCATAATTGATTTCTTCAGGCTTTCCACCATCAACAGTGTATGCAAAATCACAGCCAAAGCCTTTAACATCCATATAATCAATTCCACCACCAATTTCTTCATCTGGTGTAAATGCTACATGAATATTTACATGTGGAACATTTGGATTTTCAACATAATATTTTAGCATTGCCATAATAGTGGCATCGCCAGCCTTATCATCAGCACCTAAAACAGTAGTACCATCAGTAGTAATTAATGTTTTACCCTTTAAATTAGTTAAGAAAGGAAATTCTACTGGATTTAATTCAATTCCTTTTAGTTTAATTGTTTTACCATCATAATTTTCTACGATTTGTGGCTTAACATTTGTTCCTGAAAAGCCTGGGATTGTATCCATATGGGCAATAAAGCCAATGTTAAGCTTTGAATTACAGTTTGTTGGCAGAACAGCTGTAACAAAGCAGTGTTCTGTTAGCTTAATATCCTTTAAGCCTAAATCCTCTAAGTCCTTTACTAAAACCTTAGCTAAATCAAATTGTTTAGCAGTAGAAGGTACTACGTTTTGATCTTCGGCAGACATTGTATCAATTTTTACATATTTTAAAAAATAATCTAATATAGCTTTTTTCATAATTTTTTACCTCGACATCTATTTTATCATAAAAAAAGAAAAAGACTAAGAAAAATCTTAGTCATCATCATCTTCATCACAGCAATCTTCTTTAGTTTTAAATACATATTTATCAATTGGTTCTGTAATAATATAGAATACTGGAATAGTTACAAATAAAATCCAATGTGGATGCCAATAGCCATATTGCATACCTAAGAATAGATAAACTGCTGTAATAGCTACTGGATATAAAAATTTAGATATTTGTTTTTTAACTATAGCCTCAACAATTGACATAACTGCTGGCATTGCAACCCACATAATCCAAGTTAGATGCCAAGCACCTGTTGTAAAAGAAACTGTTAGATATGTGATTAATGTAATTAAACAAATGATTGAATCTGCGATAGAAATAATTTTAGCATGCTTCTTATTGAAGTGTACTTCAGTTCCATCCTTTTTATAACAATGGATGTGACCATTTTCAATTTTTAATGTTTGACCCTCATCATCTGTTAAAGAAATAGAAGAACCATCACCCTTAACTTCATTTTCCTTATCCATTGTTCTTTCTCTTATTTCTTCATCAGATTCATTATCAGATAATAAATCATCAAGTGATACGTTATATAATCTTGCTAATATAATAAGGTTATCAGTGTCAGGAGAAGATTCAGCTCTTTCCCATTTTGATACTGCTTGTCTTGATACTCCAAGCTTGTCTGCAAGTTCTTCTTGTGAGTAACCATTTTCTTTTCTTAATTTTAATAATTTGTTTGCGATTTCGATATTCATAATTTCTTGTCCTCCTTGATTTTTGACACCCTCATTATAGAAAAAAGTAGTGGTTGCATCTACCAATTTTAGTTTGAAAATACGCAACTTTCGGTTGCAAATTCGGATTTCTACCTAAATTTTATAATTTTTTTAACACTTTTACAAATATTTCGTGAATTTTCGGTAAAAAAATAATTGTGCTTGATTTAAAAGTATTATATAATAATCATTAGAATTCTTTTACTATTAAAAAGGATTAAGGGGTTTGAAAGGAGCAGTACATGAAGGGAAAAGTAAAATGGTTCAATGCTGAGAAAGGTTACGGATTTATCGTATCTGAAGAAGGCAAGGACGTTTTCGTTCACTTTAGTGCAATTGTAGCTGAAGGCTATAAGACACTAGAGGAAGGACAAGAGGTTACTTTTGAAGTTGAAGATGGCGAGAGAGGTCCTCTTGCTAAGAACGTACAAAAGGCTTAAGTGATAATGGGTTCGGTTGAACCCTTATTATTTTCTCTTCAAAATTTTAGTATGATAAGAAAAGCTTCAGTTAAAGATATTAATAAAATATTAGAAATATTAAAACAGGTTAATTATGTTCATCATGTACTAAGACCTGATTTGTTTAATTTAGGAACTAAATATAGCAACAAAGAATTAGAGGATATTATTAATAATGAAAATAGTCCTATTTTTGTATATGAAGAAAATGAAGTAATGGGCTATATCTTTTGTATAATTGAAAAAACTAATTCAGCTATGCTTACAAATATTAAAACATTATATATTGATGATTTATGTGTTGATGAAAAGTATAGAGGAAAAGGTATTGGTAAAGAATTATATTTATATGCAAAAGAATTTGCCAAGAAAAATGGAATATATAATATTACATTAAATGTTTGGGAAGGAAATGATAAAGCTAAAGGTTTTTATGAATCTTTAGGCTTAAAGCCTCAAAAAACATATTTAGAAGAAATTATATAATTGAATTTAATAATTTATTATTATATAATAATTGTGTTTTAAATTGATGATAAAAGACATGGATTACAACAAATTATTTTTAGAGAGTAAATAATATGGTGAAATATTTACAATAATTAGTAATCGAATTCACTTTTGGAGAGATGCCAATAACATCCGTATTCCTGCGTTAAAGGATAATGAGTGCTATATATTATTATATAGAACTAAGGTGGTACCACGGAAAAATTTCGTCCTTAAGATTATTCTTAAGGATTTTTTTTATTTAGGAGGAAAAGATGGACGACAAGATTAAAGAATTAGAAACTGTACTTGATGAAGCTGACAAAAAGTTAGAAGAAATTAATGATTTAAATGATTTGCAGCAAACAAAGGCTGGCTTCTTAGGAAAGAAGGGACCTATTGCTGCTGTAATGGCTTCAATGAAGGATTTATCTAATGAGGCTAGAAAAGAATTAGGTATGGCTTCAAATAAAATTAAGAATTTATTGGAAGAAAAATTTGAAGCAAAGAAGCAAGCTATTGAAAATGCAATTATCAATAAGAAGCTAGAACGTGAAACAATTGATGTTACACTTCCGGGCTTTAATGTACCTACAGGTGCTATTCACCCATTAAATAGAACAATTCAAGAATTAGAGGATTTATATATTTCTATGGGCTATAAGGTTGCTGAAGGTCCTGAAATTGAAACAGATGAATATTGCTTCGAAAAGCTTAATTTACCTAAGGGACATCCTGCAAGAGATATGCAAGATACATTCTATATTAATCCTGAGCTACTTTTAAGAAGCCAAACTTCACCAGTTCAAGTTAGAACTATGCTTGAAGAAAAAGGACAACCAATTAAAATTATTTGTCCAGGTAAGGTTTATAGAAGAGATGCAGATGATGCAACTCACTCTCATCAATTCATGCAATGTGAAGGTCTAGTATTAGGCAAAGATATTTCTATGGCTGATTTAAAGGGCGCTTTACTTGAAATGGCAAGAAAGATGCTTGGTGATGATAGAAAGATTAGACTTAGACCATCATTCTTCCCATTTACTGAACCATCAGTAGAGGTAGACGTTTCATGCGGTCTATGTGGTGGTAAGGGCTGTAACGTATGTAAGAATACTGGCTGGATTGAAGTATTAGGTGCTGGTATGGTTAATAATAATGTTTTAAGAATGTCAGGCTATAATCCAGATGAGATTCAAGGCTTCGCATTCGGTATTGGCGTAGAAAGAATCGCAATGCTTAAATATAGAATTGATGATATTAGAAATTTCTATACTAATGATTTAAGATTCTTAAATCAATTCAAGGAGGTAAAGTAGGATGAAGGTTTCACTAAATTGGCTTAAAGATTATTTAAAGCTTGATAATTATTCTGATGAAGAATTATTTAATCAAATAAGCTTCCATATTTGCGAAATTGAAAGCTATGAAAAAATGGTTGAAGCTTCTAATTTAGTCGTTGGACAAGTTTTAGAATGTGAAAACCATCCAGATTCTGATCACCTACATGTTTGTAAGGTTAATGTTGGAAATGAAGTTTTACAAATTGTATGTGGCGCTCCAAATTGTACTAAGGGTATTAAGGTTATTGTAGCTTTAGTAGGTGCAGTACTTCCTGGTGACTTTAAGATTAAGCCTTCTAAGATTAGAGGCGTTGAATCATTTGGTATGCTATGCTCACTTCAAGAATTAGGTATTGAAGATAAATATGTTGAAGAAGAATTCAAAAATGGTATTTATATTTTTGATGATTCAGTTGAGGTTGGTTCTAATCCATTAAAGGAATTAGGATTTGATGATACTGTTATTGATTTAGATTTAACATCTAATAGATCTGATTTATTATCTGTTGAGGGCGTTGCGTATGATTTAGGTGCAACCCTAAATCAAAAGATTTATCCAGTTTGTGGAGAAATTAATGAGGTTGAAGAAAAGAACCCTGTTACAGTTAAGATTGAAACAGACAAATGCTATAAATATCTAGCTAGATATATTAAAAATGTGAAGATTAAAAAATCTCCACAATGGATGAGAGCAAGATTGATTGCATCTGGTATTAGACCAATTAATAATGTTGTTGATATCACAAACTATGTATTAATGGAATTAGGTCAACCACTTCACGCATTTGATGCTAAAAAGCTAGGTAATAATATCGTTATTAGACAAGCTAAAGAAAATGAAAAGATGTTTACTTTAGATAATATCGAAAGAACATTAACTTCAGATGATATTGTTATTACTGATGGTAAGAACCCACAATGCTTAGGTGGTGTTATGGGGGGCTTATATAGCGAGGTTGAAGATGATACAACTGATATCGTATTAGAGGCAGCTTATTTTGAACCATTATCAATTAGAAAGACATCATCACGCTTAGGATTAAAGAGTGAATCATCTGTTAGATTTGAAAGAAAGATTGACTATGATAGAGTTGAAAGAGCTCTTGATTATGCAGCAAGCCTAATGGAAGATTTATGTGAAGCTCAAGTGTTAAGTGGTGTTTCAAAAGATGTTAAGGTTGAAGTTGAACCAAAACAAGTTAGCGTTACACTTGAAAGGATTAATTCTATTTTAGGTACATCTTTAGATAATAAATATTTAGAGGAAGTATTTACTAGATTAGAATATGATTATAAGAAACTTGAAAATGAATATGTTATAAATATTCCAGCAAGAAGAATGGACTTAGAAGCATCTTATCAAGATATTGCTGAAGATGTTGCAAGAATTTATGGATATGAAAACATTCCAACAACTCTAGCTAAAACTAGAGATAAGGGTGGTCTAAGCTATTATCAAAATAGAGTTAGAATCTTAAGAAATAATTTAGCTGCAATGGGCTTAAATGAAGTAGTATCTTATTCATTAATTGCTGAAAAGGACTTAAATTTATATACATTAAGAGAAGCTGAAGCAATTAAGCCTTTAATGCCTATGACAGAAGATAGAGCTGTCATGAGACAATCTTTATTAAATGGTGTTATTGACGCAGTTAAATATAATAATGCTAGAAAGATGGATAATGTATTTATCTATGAAATTGGTAAAACTTATTTCACAGATAAAGAAGAGGTTAGACTAGCTATTGCCTTAAGTGGAGTATTTGCTAAAGAAGAATGGAATGGATATAAGCAAAAGGCTGATTTCTATCTATTAAAGGGTATGCTTGATAAAGCATTAGAAAAACTTAATGTTAAGGTTACATATGAGCCTTATACTGAAGCTAAGAATTTCCATCCTGGTAGATGTGCAAAGATTATCTTCAACGATAAGATGATTGGTGTAATTGGTCAATTACATCCTAGATTTGTAAAGGAACAAGAAATTAATGAAACAATTGCTTTAGAAATCGCAATTGAAGATATCATTAATGATAAGAGTTCATTTGTTTATAGACCAATTAATAAATTCCCTTCAATTGAAAGAGATTTAGCTATCGTATGTAAGAAGGATATTAAGGCTTCTGATATTGAAGCATTAATTAAGCAAAGTGGTAAGAAGATTTTAACAAATGTTGAATTGTTTGATTTATATACTGGTGAGAATGTAAAAGAAGATGAAAAGTCATTAGCATTTAAATTAACATTTGAAGATCCAACAAAGACATTAGAGACTGCTGATGTAGATAAGGTTGTCAAATCAATTTTATTTAGATTAGAAAGTGTTTATGGTGCAAAATTAAGATAATTTATTTGTTAAAACAAATAATTATGATATAATTTTTAAGAGGGTTAAAATTATGACTTTACCTAATAAATTAACGATGCTTAGAATATTATTAATACCAGTAATGATAATATTATGTTATATTCCTTGGTTAAAGGAAAATAATATATTTTTAAACGTTTCTTGGCTTTATTTCTTATTGTTAATAATATTTGCCATCGCATCATTTACAGACTTCCTAGATGGCAAAATTGCAAGAAAATATAATCTAATTACAACATTTGGAAAATTTGCAGATCCACTTGCTGATAAGCTATTAGTATTTAGTGCTTTAACTATATTAATGCTTAATATTTCATATGTTCCAGTAGTTATGGGAGATTACGTAACTTCAATGGTTCCTATGTGGGCATTCTTAATTATTTTAATTAGAGAATTTATGGTTTCAGGCATTAGAATGGTTGCTGCCTCAAATGGTGTTGTAATTGCAGCTGCAAAGCTTGGAAAATGGAAAACATTTGTTACTATGATTGCAATTATTGTATGCTTCTTAGGTGGTATTCATAACGCAGTTGCAGTAATTGGATACTTTATGATTATGGTATCAGTAGTACTTACAATTTTATCTGGAATAGAATATTTCTGGAAAAATCGTAAAATAATTTTAGAATCTATATAATTTTTTAAAAAAATTAAAAATATTTTTAAAAAAATCGAAAAAATCCACTATTATTATATGGAGGTGAATTTTTATGGCTGAAAATAGAAGTCAAGCATTAGAGGCCGCCCTTAAATCAATAGAAAAAGAATTCGGTAAGGGTTCAATAATGCGTTTAGGTGATGAGGTTGATAAAAAGATAGATGTTATTTCATCAGGCTCAATTACTCTTGATAAGGCTTTAGGTGTTGGAGGATATCCAAAGGGAAGAATTATTGAGATATATGGTCCTGAATCATCTGGTAAAACAACATTTGCCCTACACGCTATTGCTAATGCACAAAAGCAAGGAGGATATGCAGCATTCATAGATGCAGAGCATGCACTAGATCCTGTATATGCTAAAAATTTAGGTGTAGATATTGATAATTTAATTTTATCTCAACCTGATTCTGGTGAGCAAGCTTTAGAAATTGCTGAAGCTTTAATTAAATCAGGTAGTATTGATGTACTTGTTGTCGATTCAGTAGCAGCATTAGTACCAGAGGCAGAATTAAATGGTGATATGGGAGATAACCATGTCGGACTACATGCTAGATTAATGAGCCAAGCGATGCGTAAGCTTGCAGGTATTATTAATAAAACAAACTGTATTGCTATCTTTATTAACCAAATTAGAGAAAAGGTAGGAGTAATGTTTGGTAATCCTGAAACTACAACTGGTGGTAGAGCCTTAAAGTTCTATGCAACTATAAGACTTGAAATCAGACGTGGTGAGGCTATTAAGGATGGAGCAACAATCTTAGGTAATAGAACAAACATTAAGGTTGTTAAAAATAAGGTTGCTCCACCATTTAAGACAGCTGAGGTTGATATTATCTATGGTAAGGGTATTTCAAAGGTTGGAGAAATCGTTGATTTAGCTGTTTCATATGATATTATCCAAAAATCAGGTGCATGGTTCTCATATGAAGGTAATAAGATTGGACAAGGTAGAGAAAATGCAAAAGAATATCTTGTAAACAATCCTGAAGTTGCTTTAGAAATTGAAAACAAAATTAGAAATATGTAGTTAATAAAATCAAATTGACAAGCGTTTTTTAATAATGTATAATTAAAAAGCGCTTGGTTGTGGAGTAGTACTCAAGAGGCTCAAGAGGCTTCCCTGCTAAGGAAGTAGATCGGGTAACTGGTGCGAGGGTTCGAATCCCTCCTGCTCCGCCATTAGGTTTTAAATCCGAACCAATAAATCTATATTATGATAATGGATATTTGGTATTCGAGTTCAAAATATAAACTAGAGATTGAAGATCACAGAAAT
>JAEEGL014670639.1_pt1 | contig 14622 bp, 14 predicted proteins | sample 9134231 | NCBI WGS metagenome assembly JAEEGL01 (sample SAMN16246548, study PRJNA631951) | gut metagenome | biome: gut microbiome; feature: rumen; material: fiber-attached | host: Bos | place: Iran: Karaj | collected 2018-10 | reverse complement strand
TTTCAGCAATATCATAGTAATTCACACCGATTTCTGCTATAAGCACTATTTTATTTGTCGCCATCCTCGTTTGAACAATATCCGGCATTTTCTCACCTCACCAAGCAGTCTGCCCGCCATCGACCATCAGATTAACCCCTGTCACATATTGTGAAGCGGAAGAAGCCAAATAGACCATCACGCCAACAAGATCTTCTGGTTGCCCAATGCGGCCAAGCATTGTTTTATCTGCTAACCGGCGATGGAAAAGCTCATTTTCCTGTACATCCTTGTGCGGAAATGACCCCGGACTAACACAATTGACTCGTATCCTATATTTTGCCAAATAAGCTGCACAGAACCGTGTAAGTTCCAATGTTGCCGCTTTGCCTGCACCGTAGTTCGGAGTGCTACTGAAAGGTGTGTCAAAATAAGTTCGTGGGTCTGGTGCTCCTACTGCATAGAGCGAACCAATATTGATGATGCTGCCACCTTTATCTTTCATATAGGGACTGGCTTCTCGACTTGTCAGGAATGTATAGCCAACGGTTCCGTCAATCCCTTTAGCCCAATAATCATCATCCATGTCTTCAACATCATTGAGAACCCCTGCCCCCAGATTGGCCGCCATGGTTATAAGGATATCTATTCTGCCATCGGCCCCGGCAGCTTCCTTAAGGGCGGAATGTATGGAATCCGTATGTCCCAAATCGCATTCGATATATGCCATTCCTGTTGCATCTCTTTTAATTTCCGATGGGATTCTATAATCCAATATAACCACCGTAGCGCCAAAATCCGCAAGTCCTTTGGCTATTTCACTGCCAAGATAGCCGCATCCTCCGGTAACGATAGCCCTCTTTCCATCAAGCCGGAACATTTTTTCATACCCCATTGTCTGCTTCCCCCAAGATAATTTTCTTGATCCTATTAATACCCTCGCGAAAATCATGTCGTAGCATAAGCCGCCGCATACTTTGTCGAACAGTTGGCGTATCTGCTAACCATTGAATTGTATTTTGTATAGTGCCTAATTCTGTTTCATTACCTAACCCAAGATGAATGAACCCATTTTCTAAATCTGCAAAATGATGCGTCATCTCTCGGGAATTTTGCGCTAAAACAATAGACGGTACTCCCATCGTAGCTAACTCATAAATCGTTCTCCCTTGGCTAGTCACAGCTAAATCCGCCTGCTTCATGTATTCCGTAACTCTAGGAACATTCCGATATACATGGATGTTATGCTGTAAATCGCTTATAACGCCAAACCGATCTGCATCGTACCCAATACCTGTCACAAAATGGAATGATAAAGTCGGATATAAATTAGAGATGTTTTTTGCCACCAAATATAGTTTCTGATTAAGGTTCTCCGGATCCGTTCCGCCGAACATAACAAGAATATTATGCGCCGTTTCAGAAAACTCTTTCGGTGTTGCATCTAAGAACTCATCGCGCAAACATATATATGCTGGACCTTCATAAAGATGGTCGCACGGCAACTCATGATGGTCATATAATGCATTGATTACAGCATCCGCATAACGAGTTCCCGGCCCGATGTCCTCTATGGTTACAAGACGCGGTACCAGCTTCTTTAAAAATTTCATATATGCTTCATCTGTATCTAAACAATCGTTCACCCATATATCTGGACCAAATTCACGGATTATTCTTTCTATATCCTGGTTCGAATCAATCGTAGCAAAGCGGAATCCATGTTCTTTAATTTTCAAAATTCCGGGCAGACAATCCTCGCGTGTGAGAAATAATAAATCATGCGCCTTCATTCGAGCTGCCATCGTAAGGCAATTGTAGATATGCCCCATCCCAATCGCCATTGTTCCATCAGCTCGAAACATAATCCTCTTTTTTGGAGTTGCTTTAGAATTGTCCATATTTTTGATCCTATCAATGAAAAAAGTTGTCAATTTATTCCTCTCTTACCTAAACAAATCGTCAAACTTAACTCGTTTAAATATATCAAGCTTACCACCTCGAGTTGCATTAAAGATTTGAATAAAGTGTCTATCTGCATAGTCTTTAGCAGATTGATATCCAAGCATCATTTGAGGCAGATTTAGACCATATGGCACTTTCAACCCCTCCAAATAGTCTTTGCAAAAATGGGTATTTTCATTATCTTTTATTTCACAATCTGCTCCAATTATATATATTTTTTTAAATCCCATATAGCAAGCAAATTGCAAACATTCATAAATTATTGTTTGGTGAGTATATATAGCAACTGAGATATCCTCTGAAAAAACAATGCCATGTTGCAGATTCCATGTAGGGATTCCTGTTGGATGGTATTTTATTCGATTTGATTTAGGAGAAACAATTCTTCCCTCGGAAAAATCTCCAAAAAATAAGTATTCCGCCTCTATTGAATCAATTTCGTCTTCTGTATGGTCATAAAAATATAAATCACTTGCCAAAAAATAGGTTGGTCTCCACTTAGTATGCTTAAATGCTTTAAAAATCTCATTAACACCAAAGCAAATCTCATGATTACTTGCCAGAGTGTCTAAATCTTCATATCTTAAACTAGGCCCATTTGCAACTATGAAACACCTATTGGCCTTTTCGTGCTTTCGATATAAAAAGGATAGTCTTGAATTGTCATTGTCCTTCAAATACGGAAAGGAATAGAACGGTATAATAGTATTGCTTTTACTAAATGCCTCATAATAATCATACCTAATCAATAATATTATGCTATTTACAATGCCTTCTGATTCAGAAATAACACGATAGCCATCCCCAACTAATTTTTGGGCCATTTCCAATCCTATCTCATCATCAAAAACAGCAATATCATCAAACCCTTCTGCGCTTAAAAATTCATAGGCCATAATGCCAAAAAAAGATACTCCCCCAATAACGATTTTACATTTATTACTTTTAAATTCATAATACCCCAAAACCTCTTCAAAAGGAAACCTCGTCCAACTCCTAGGGTAGTATAAATCGCTAGGTCCTTGTGAAAATAGAAAATAATGAAACACATCATTTTCTTCCAAAAAAAGTTTAATCTCATTTTCAAATCTTGGCGACATGATAATTACATAAAGATCTTTATAACTTTGCAAATACTCTTTTGGCGAAATTACCAAATAATCTTGAATCCTTGTTCCCTGCTTTTTAGTATCAGAATCAACTACAGCCACAATATCTAATTGTCGCAATGACGAAATAACACGTTGAGTAATGCGCCCTGCGCCCCACAATACACAACGCATAACATCATCCCTTCTTAAATAAATCATCTATTAATAGAATGTCTCTCTCCTAATACAATCATATCAGCCACTTAAATAATCATTTCATCCAAATTATTCGTCCTTTGCCTTCTTAACGGCATAAATCCTGAAAGGAACGCGGTTAAGCGGCAAATTAAATCAGACAATAATATTATTCGCCCACAAACGCCTTTGCAATTTCTAATGGCCCCATCGCTTCAAATCCCATCTTCTTCGCACGATCATTATCCAAGCAAAACGGCCGTCGTAGTGCTTCCCTAACCACTATTTTCGACGATGACTCTGTTAGTATTTTTACTTCCTCCACAATCTCTCTCACGCTGACACATTCACCACATGCTAGATTTACGACATTATACTGCCATTGATCCATGTTTATTAAGTGCTCAACAAACCTCGCCAAATCCCTCACCCATACGAAATTCCTCGTCTTAAACTCTGGTGAATAGATAATCACATTTTCTCCACGTAGGAACTTTTCTACCGTATTTGTCAGCCACACTCCGCGGCTTCCTGGGCCGATGATTCCTGGCATACGAAGAGATATGCTTTCGATGGATGGTTCGGCCCGGAGCATACACTCTGCAACATACTTTGTCAAGCCATACGCATCCGGATTGATGATGTCGGTTTCTTCTGTAACGGTTTCTTCCCGAAACTCGCCATACACCCCTATAGTGGAAAGATTGATGAATCGTCGAATCCCTTTCCTCATGGCGAATCGAATAAGCTGCTCCATCGAATCAATATTGTTGCGTTTGAACTGGCGAAAGTCCTTCTCTTTGTAAGGAAGGCTGCCCGCACAATGGACAATCACATCGAAATCCCCATCTATATCAATTGGTTCCGCTAAATCGCAAACTGCCACAGAGAAATCCGTATTTGCTTTTTCCCGATGCAATGTCCCGATGACTGTATGCCCTTCATTTTGTAAATACCGGGCAACATGGCCTCCCACAAAGCCCCCCGATCCCGTAACCAAGACCTTTGCCATCTCTTCACGCCCTTTGCTTAGCCACTATTCCATCGTGCAAAAGCCAAACTATCCCAATAATTCTTCAACCGTCCGCACTATGCTGGTAGCATCAAGGCAATTGAGTTCCCTCATCTCGCCCCGATTTCCACAGCCTTTAGCGCAACCTTGAAGCCCTAGCCGCTTAAGCTTGACACCTGTTCCATACTCTGCCAAAACTTCAGCCACCGAGCCTCCTAAACCACCATATATACTGTGTTCCTCTAATGTAATGATTCCCCTTGTATTTTCCGCCGCTTCCAAAATCAACGCTTCATCTATAGGATTAAGCGTAGGCATATCAATTATCCGAACCGATAGCCCCCGCCTCTGGAGCAACTTACTAGCCGCCAGTCCCTCATTGATCACCGAACCCATGGCAATCAAGCATATATCTTGACCATCTCGAAGGACATGTCCCTTGCCCATCTGGAATTGGTAAGTATCATCAAATAGTTCTGGCTCGTTAACGCCTTCCAAGCGGATATATACCGGCCCCTTATGCTCATACGCATATTTCGTGGCTTCCTGGGCTTCAATAGGCGTTGCAGGTGTGATCACCTCAATGTTTGGTAAAGTCCGTAGCATTGCCAGTTCTTCTGTTCCTTGATGTGTTGGCCCCATGCTGCTGCTCGTCAAACCGGAAGACCGGCCCAGGAACTTAACATTCTGATTGGCTACGCATACGTCGTTGCGAATATACTCAAACGCATGCATCGCCATGAAATTCGTGATCGTGTACAGGAACGGAATTTTTCCACAAGAAGCCAGCCCTGCCGCACTTGCAACCATGTTTTCCTCAGCGATGCCATATTCAATATATTGCTGGGGAAACTCCTTCCGAATAGCGTCGAAAATCTCATTGCGGTTATCTGCTGTGATTGCCAAGACATTCCGGTCCCGCCGGATCAAATCAAATACAACTTGCGTGCTGGCGTTTCTCATATCGCTTTCAAATCCTCCATGGCAATTCCTAAATCGTGACACACCTTTTCCCATTCAACGCCCTTAGGTGCGCGACTATGCCAAGCGGGGTTATTCTCTGCCAAAGGAACCCCTTTCCCCTTTATCGTTTTAGCAATAATAATGCTTGGTTTTTCTTTAACGGACTTAGTGTCTGTCAGCGCATTTAGTAAACTGCCAAAATCATGCCCATCCGCCTCTGTCACATTCCATCCAAAGCTTTCCCATTTTGCGCTTAAATCCCCCAGTGGAACAATCGTCTCCACCCAATCACTCGCCTGCAGATTGTTGCAATCCACAATAACGGTGAGATTATCCAACCGCTCTTTCACTGCGAATTGCGCCGCTTCCCAGACAGAGCCTTCCTGCATCTCCCCATCACCCACGATGACGTAGGAACGGAATTCTTTGCCGTCCAGTTTCGCTGCCTTGGCCGTGCCCGTTGCGAAGCAAATGCCATGGCCTAAAGCCCCAGTGGCCGTCTCTATGCCAGGAAGCGCGATATTGGGATGGCCGCCCAGACGAGAATCCTTCTTGTAAAATGTTAATAGTTCATCCTGTGGAAAATAACCGGCCCTTGCCAAGACAGCATAAAGCGCAGCACAACCATGACCCTTACTTAGGATTACGCGATCGCGATTGGTCGTGAAGCGGGCTTCCCAATCTATGACATCACCAAAATATAAAGTGACCAGAATATCCACGCAGGAAAGCGCCGGTGCCAGATGGCCTGTGCCTGAAGCATAGAACATCCGCAGAACATCAATGCGAACTTCCCGCGCTATATCTGAAAGGCTCATAGCCATTCCTACCCCTCCTAAGGTACAGCATACAGCACAGAATCAATCGGCATTTCCGTGTAATGCCGCAGATAGAATTTGTAGTTTGGATTATATTGATGGATCAACAACGGTATCTCGAAGATATCGTCCTTCTTGTGGTAAACCGCGATAGCTATCTTGGGCTTGTATTGGCGGATAGTACTTTCGGCGCCCAAAAGCATCTCCATTTCCATCCCCTCGATATCCGCCTTTAGAAATGTCGCGGGTGAGCCTGCTAATATGCTATCAATAGAGCGAACCTGGATTGTCGTGTTGCCTTTGGTATCAACGCTGGACGTCCAGTCCCCACTGGCGTTGAAATACAACTCCCCATCCGCGGCCGCAACACCAACCGGATAGCAATCCACCTTGTCCAGTGAACCGTATTTTTCTTCCAGTTTTCGAAAATTATCCTCATCCGGTTCCAAAGCAATAATCCTTTCAAAACTACCCTTCGCATATTTCAAGAACGTTTCTACTGTATCCCCTGCATATGCTCCGGCATCAACGAATATCTCCTTTTCTCCCATCGAGTAAATTGACGGATCAAAATATTGTAACGAAACATCTTCCCGAATTTCGTCAATTAAACGCCTATTTCGGGTAATTTTATATTCCAACAAATTCTTGAATGCCGTGCGAGATTGCTCATCGACTAGTAGCGAATATACTTCATCGAGCTGCTGCATATGTTCCATATAATATCGATAATAGTCAAAGCCCTTGTCATAAAGGTAAAAATCAACCTGAACAGCTCGTTTCTCCAGCTCCGGATGAATTTGCCGCAATCGGGCCAATAGCTTCTCCGGTCCATACGAAGCAAGAATAATTGCCCCTTCTCTGGAAAAAGCTTTCTCTGTGGAAAGAACCGGAATATTATACAGTGTGGCTTCCTGCTTTTGCGGGTTATCATCCGCAAAGCATTTCACGCCGATTCCATGTTCTTTCAGAACATTATAATAATCCATCCCGCATTTACTGGCACCAAACAGGATGACTTCTTCACCGCTATCTTTAATCCGATTCAACAGGTCTGTCATCGTGTTATCACTTGGAAATAACTGCAACATCTTTTAGCGCCTCTCTCATCAATCATTCCCTGATAAGTACCAATGTTCCAGCCGTATCGCTTAATGGCACTTTGTGCAAACAAATTCCTTTATCCTTTTCGAATCTCCTTATAGCTTCTTTGACACCCCGGAATCGGCTATTGTAATCATGAATCATCATGTAACCGCCAGTTACCATCCGAGGATAAAAATAGTCTATCCCATTATAAATGGATTCTTCCAGATCGACATCAATGGAAACGAAAGCAAACTCGTCCTCCAATCCTTGCAAAGATTCAGGGAAGTATCCTTGTTTAATTTCCACCATTTCTGGATAGGGCATATGATTCAAGACCATTTCAATACAGGTATTATTAAAAACCTCTTCATCAGCCTTTACTGCGTTCTCTGCTTCGATTTCCGAATCTAATTCCTGCTTTTCAAATCCTTGAAATGTATCAAACAGATAACACCGACGATTTCTAAAACGGTTATTGATATAATAGGCAAATGCCCCACGAAAACATCCTAACTCCGCCACATTCCCTTTTATTCCATAATAATCGATTTCGTCAGCAATTAGTTCAAAAGTTCGTACACGGACATAATCAACACCATACATGCCACTATGCTGAAAGGCCCTGTAAACCTTCTCCCCACTGTCCCCCTCTCGGGGCTCTATGTCCACTCCCTGGATAACTATTGAATTTTGCTTTATCGCTTCAATTCGTTCGGAATCTAAAAAATGACATAATACACTAGGATTATAAGCGTCGATTCCAACGGCATGATAACGAAACATAAAACAAACCTTTTTGGTGTCTATTCCGAACGTCATACAATCCTCATAAATGTTCTCAGCATATACAGAGGCAACCAATATAGCGTCATATTCCATCTTTGCAACGTCCGCCGGAGAATACACCTTTCTCCCCATAAAAGAAGCATGATTCGTTTTTGTGTCACTGACGATAAATCCTTCAATATCATCCATCGATATCCATTTCGAAATAATGGCCGCACCGCCGCCAATGCCCCAAATGAAGGTTCTCATTCAGCAAAGCATCCTCTCAAATAAAATTAACATGACGCATATCCACATCGAAATACGCCTGCATCAATCGGTTCCGTTCCTCATACACGCAGAAATTCCGGCAATCACGTTTCGGCTCTAAGCCATCCAGCCGCTTCTTTGTTTCTTCGGAAAACCAAAGGTCACGGAATCTCTGATCATGGAGATCGCCCACTACCGCTTCCGAGTCATAGGCTCGGGTATGACAGAAATATACTTTTTGATCGGCCGCTATGACAGTAACGAGTCGGCAAGTATAACACACCGGAAAACTCTGCTTGATGAAGTTCTTGTCCATCCAATCATTTTCATAGTTATTGATGATGTGGAAATGATCTGAGTCGAACTCGGCCTGCGCCTCATGAATCTGTCGGATGACATTGTCCTTGATTTCGACATGATAACCCGGCGTATTGGCAATCATGGCTGCGAATTTTACGTTATCCACGCCAAGGCCTTTGAGAAAATCCGCTGCCCGGTACACATAATCGGCATTATCACGACTGATGACGAAATTCACGCCCAGAACGCAATCCTTATCTTTATGGAGAGCAAACTCATGTATATTTTCGCATACCTTATGGAAAACTGTCGGCGTCACTCCCCGTAAACGACAGTACAGGTTCTCATCCGGCGAATCGAAAGAGATTCTCACCCATTTCGCCGTATGGAACTCCCGAGCGATATTGCCCGAAAGGAGTTGTCCGTTGGATATCAAGGAAAGCTCTATCTTATGAGATTGCAGCAGTTTGGCCGCTTCCACGATATGCGGATACGTCAGCGGCTCGCCCCCTCCGGAGAAGGTTATCGCCCTGACACCCATTGCCCCCATATCAGCAATGATTTCCTGCAGTTTGGGCCAGGGGATGCTATCCCCATGGTTGATGTCATCCCTATTCTGCGTTTTCTGTTGCGTATTTCCGGAGCCATAGGTGCAGTAAGCGCAGTGCTGGTTACAGATGTTGGTCGGCTTGAGGCGAATATATACAGGAGACGGACGGTTGTTAATTAGATTGTCTAACACCTTTGTATGGTGAAACACTTTTAATGAACTGTAATTGTTATTCACTGGCATCCTTTCTTTCCTTAGGAATCGCATAAAGTACCGTCTCAATGACTGTTGGTGAATAATGACGTAAATAATAAGCGTATTTTCCCGGGCAAATATCCTCTATCAGAAGCTGTAATCTGTATAAGTCTTCTACTTTATGATAAACGGAAACCATCAAAACAGGAGAACACTCTTGCAAAGTGGTTCGCGCGCCCTGTAATGCTTCATATTCAGCGCCTTCAATATCCATTTTGATATAATCAACCGGGCGATGATTCAAAATGTTATCGACCGTATCCATTGGAATTATTTGACTACCTTCGTCTGATATAAATGCATTCTTAGCGTCATCCATTTTAAATTTAATCATACCAGGTTTATCAAAAACGCCGACATTATAACAGAAAATATTATTATATCCTGCCATATTTTCGAGCAAAAGATTATAATTCTTTTTGCTCGCCTCAACTGCAATAATTTCTTTATATTCCCCATGAACGAACTTCAAAAATGCTTTTATACTATCCCCATCGTAAGCTCCCAAGTCAAGGAAAGTGCTCTGCCCCCCCCTTCGAGACAATAACTCTTCTGGGAAATACTGTGGTGTTGTTTCCATTAGCCCTTTCAAATATTTTAAATCGCGGCTAATACGATAATTAATTAATCCCAGGAAAATATACTTTGATTGATTATCCGAAAACAGCGAATAAACATACTCTATGTCATCCATATGTGAGACAAAGTAATCTTTATTTTCTTTTGCAATATCATAGCGACCAAAATCTATCTCGACAAAAAAACGGATAAGTCCCAATTCAACTAATCTTTCTTTCATTTCTACATTGAAACCACTAGTAATAATTATCACAGAATTCTCGCACATAGTAATGTCTTGAATTGAAGAAATCCTATATCCTTCAATCGTTTCTCCGACACGAAAATCATCACAAACTTCTTTTATCGGGATTTGGTATCTGTGTAAAAGGCCCAATGCTTCATGGCAGCAATACCCCGCGCCATACAGAACAACTTCCTTCTTCTTTAGCCTTAACTGCTCCAAAAATAAAGGTATTTGATTCGGCTCATTACATAATGCATTGCGCAGGGAATCCATTTTTCTCATCCTTTTCATGATAACTCACGCTATTAAATATTACTTATTTGGTACCATAATTTTGTCGAGTCATCTTCCCGCACCCCAATGCCATGATATAGCAAGCGAAGGGATACATTCCTGTATGTAGCACCTCGTCATCCATGCCAAAAATGAACACATTCTCGAAGTAGCGGCTCATCGCCTCATAAAGACGTCTCTGATCATAATTATTGATATGCGCAATCTTATTCCACGGGCTGGCATAAGGCTGCATCGTGATATTTGGCGTTCCAATGACTACAAATCCGTCATCTTTCAGATTCCTGCAGATGGCCTCGAAATAGCGAGATGCTTCTTCCAGCGGGATATGTTCGATGACATCCAATGAAACAACGGCATCCCCTTTATGGGGAAATATATCTGCCTTTAAGATATCACCTTCAATGAAGCGCAAACGGTCATTCGCGATATTTTTATTGGCCCAGGCAACGGCCTCTCCATCGAGATCGATTCCGATGACTTCCGCACAATCACAGTCCTGCTGGATCATGAGCGTCCCCAAGCCATCATTGCACCCGAAATCCAGTACCCGAAGTCCTTTCCGATTCGCCATCATCTTGACAGCGAATTTATACCGGGACAGGATGAACAGAAGCCCATGAGCCGTATTGCGCAGAGTGGAGGATATTTTCGGACTGAGCTCCAAGGGCGCTGTTTCCATCTGTCGCTTCACTTCATCCCATCGTTCTTTTGCGTCCATACGCTCACCTCACACATTCAGCACGGTATTCAGGAATTTCAGCAAATCCACCTTGACAACCGGCCGGGAATTGCCTACCTGGTTAGTCTTGATGGCCCCCGCCACATTGGAGACAAGCGTCGCGATATCAATGGGAACAGTGCTGGCCGCACAAAGGGACGCGAGGGAATAGAAGGCATCGCCCGCCCCGACCGTATCCTTCACATGAAGCGTCACTGCCGGAATCTGAGCCGTCTCCTTAGTATGAAGACCATAAGCCCCTTCCGCCCCCATCGTGACCCACGCATAACGGCTGTCAAGACGATCCGCCAGCCGCCGCAGCAAAGAGGGACTATCTTCCAATGATTGGCCGAAGGGCAAACGCAACTCCCTCTCATCAACAACGAAAGTATCAGCCCGATGATACTTTGAAATCACGTTCATTCCCTGATTCGATGAGTTCGCTTGGCAATTTACAGCCATGAATTTTGCCAATCCCTCGATGTGCCGGATGGAATCCTCAGATAAAAGGCCATGCCCATAATCACAGACAACGACCATATCGTACGCCGGTACCATTTGCGCCAAATTGCGGTAGAAATTGCCATAATCCACCTGCTTAATCGCATCAATATCCATGATGTGATTGACAGAAAAGAGCTTCTCGTATTCCTGACGCAGGGGATGACGTTTCAGATAACGTCGTTTGACAGGAGTAATGAAGTGCTTGTCCTGGACGATACGACATTCCACCGGAGGCATTGTTTCCAAAATATAGGAGGCTATCTCCTCCTCAAACCCCATCATGGAAAGCAGGGTAACATTCCCGGCAAAGCCCGCCAAATGCCGGGCAATCGCCAACGCGCCTCCAGCGTAAAGTTCATGGGAATCATACCGGGTTGAGAGAGCAGCATCCTTTGTCGTCAGTCCCTGTACCTTGCAGAAGACATAGTCGTCGATAATAATATCGCCAACAACAAGAACACGCAGTTTTGAGAAACCGTCCACCATTTCCCGGACTTTTTCGGCAATATCCGCCCCGTATTTCTCCCTTAACCGGCGCGAAGTTTCGACCACATTCTCCGGTAAGGCACCGAAGAAGTTATTGAGCAGCTTGGTGGAGCTGAATACCGCGCCTTGCGTGAAGTGTATATGGCCACCATACTTTTCGACGATTTTCTGCTCCGGGCCAATGTTGCCGGTGACATCGTTCTCTGCTGTCGCGTATTCTTGCCCTTTAACATAAACGTCTGGCTGCACGACCTTGACGATTTCGTGGACGGTGACGGCTTCGCTGAGAAGCACATAGTCCACGCACTCGATGCTGGCAAGAAAAGAGAGACGCTGCTGGTCATTGAAGTAAGGCCGCCCCGGACCTTTGTTGACGAAACGGGCTGCCGTGATTGAAACAACGAGGATATCGCCGAGGGCTTTGGCCTCCTGCAGATGCTCGATATGGCCATAGTGCAAGAGATCGAAGACGCCGTGGCAGAGCACGACGGTTTTATGATCCCCTCGAAATCCTTCCCGTAACTTGGCGAATGCTTCCTTGCTGATGATCTTTTCCCGTTCCATCTAGTCAATCCCTCATTTTCCCAGATATTTGAACCAATCTGCCGTAGCGTCCTTGATTGTCTCTGGTGTCCAGACCGGAGCCTGCCGCCAATAATCGATGTTTTCCAGAATATGTTGGACGCCTTCCTCCAGCGTGACTTTTGGATGCCAGTGGAGCATGGTGTTAATCTTCGTCGTGTCAGCCCAAGTGCAATCCGGCTCGCCGGGCCGCTTGGGGATATGAACAACCTCAGCGTCTTTTCCCCCCAATAATTCAACAAGGCGATTGACGGAATAGGTATGCTCGCTGCCTACGTTGAACCTCTCTCCCACGACATCGGACTTTGCCGCCGTGATGAAGGCATCGACAATATCCGTGACATAGGTGAAATCTCGTGTCTGCTCTCCGGTGCCAACGATGGTATAGGGCTTTCCGGCGAGTTTCTGACCAAGAAAGACACCGAAGACGGCGCCATAGGTGCCGGAGGTACGGGAACGTGGACCATAGACATTGAAAAGGCATAGGGAGACAACGGGGAGCTTGTAGACTTTCGCCCAGTGGAGGGCCAGTTCCTCGCCAATCCGCTTGGTTAGAGCATAGGGATACTCGGGGCGAATCTCGGCATCCTCATCAGTAGGGAACTTATCCGGAATTCCATAGCATGAGGAAGAAGCCGTATACAGGAACCGTTTCACCCCTGCCGCCTTTGCCGCCTGAAGGACGGAAAAGGTACCGTCCACATTGGAGTGGAAGTAATCCTCGGGCCGCTGGATTGAAGGAACGATATCCGCCAATGCCGCCATGTGGAAAACCCAATTGACGCCTTGGAAAAAAGGCGCTATCTTCTCATAGTTGCAGATGTCTTCCTGGACGATGGTGAGATTTGTGTTCCCCTTTTGGTGAGCCAGGTTCTCCATTCGTCCGGTACTACAGTTATCGATAACGACAACCTCATGCCCCTCGGCAAGAAGCCGGTCCACGATATGCGAGCCGATAAAGCCACAACCGCCGGTTACCAGTGATTTCATTCCGTTTTCTCCTTCGTGTTATTTGCCATGAGTTCATCGACAATTTGCTGCAGAATCATGTTGTGAATGGATTCAACAATACCGTACTCTTCGCTGGGGACATAGATATTGATATCCCCCATCTGCCGTAACGGATTATCTGGTTTAAAGCCAGATAAGGTAATAATCTTGCAGTCTTTCTCACGAGCCATGGCAACGGCGTTCAAGATATTCGGCGAACGACCGGAACTGGAGATGGCAACTAGCATATCTCCCGGCTCCGCTATGATTTCAAGCTGTTTGCTGAAAACATATTCATAACCATAATCATTGCCAAGACAAGTCAGTGTTGTCGAATCATGCAAGCTATGCGTCTTAACACATCCGTTCTTCAAGAAATCCGTTGTCATGTGCATGGCTATTCCAGCACTACCTCCATTGCCGACGAAATATACACACCGATGTATCTGACGCAAAGATACCATACTCTCGACGATTTTTTGCATCATCGTGGTATACTCTGCATCTCTTCCTAACACATTACACGATATAGCATCGATTGCTTTATTCAATAATTCAACGTAGTGAGCCATATTTTGTCCCTCCAATATATTCAAAGGAGCTATAGCAAACCGTAACTATGATCTGAATCGATTTGCAATAATGTGAATATCCTTCAATCCAATAGCCACGGATTTTGCCGCAGAAACTTCGCTCCCACTCGGAACATTAACGGAAAATTCTTTTTCATGGGAAACGAATCAATAATATCGAAGAATCGTTGCTGCAACTCTTCATCCTCAGCCGTATATTCCATCGTTCCTTGGATTCGTGCATACATCTCCTGTACTACATCGTCAATCTCTTCTGGGGTATTATCAAATGTAATAATGCCTAACGATCTATAAGCCAAATTTGCATTATATGCACTATTTTCATGAAAGCTCAAATCTGTCTCGTAAGCAAGCATTTCCCGAAATGTCAGATACCTCTGCTCTTTCTCAAACCA
>JAEEGL013947127.1_pt1 | contig 14622 bp, 10 predicted proteins | sample 9134231 | NCBI WGS metagenome assembly JAEEGL01 (sample SAMN16246548, study PRJNA631951) | gut metagenome | biome: gut microbiome; feature: rumen; material: fiber-attached | host: Bos | place: Iran: Karaj | collected 2018-10 | reverse complement strand
GGCACAAAACTGATGGACTGCCGTTCCCTGATGCTATAGAAATTCTGTACTTGAAACTCCTGTATCATGATTGTCGTTGTTTAAATAGAAATCCGGCTGCAAAGATATAAAATAAAAACCGAAAATCAATATATAATTCGCATTTTCGTGAAAAATTCACGAAATCTTATATATAAACCATTGTTTTTGGTTGTGAAAACAGAAATAATCGGCGATATTTAGAGCGCATTCTCAAAATCTCCACATATTGTTCAATCGGTTATATCTTCTTCTTCAATATAATCTCCAATATATGTTTCCCCTGCCTTATCTTTGTCATATTGAGCATCCTCTACAAACTTTTTCTCAACCATCACCTTCAGCTTTCCTTCACAAGAAAAATGGCGTGACAATAACTTCCAAGAGATTCCAACTTCTTGAATATCATGAGGCAAATGCACAAAGAAATCATCAGAATATGCTTTATCACCAGGAATAATACTAGTCCCATACATACTAATTCCAACCCCATTTTCAAGAGTAATATTAGGCACTCCAGAAAAAGAGATTTCGGGGAAAAACATTTTCTTCTCTACATTGTCATTAAGGAACCTAACATTCTCATTTTCAAAATTAAAAACAACTTTAAAATCATCTATTGGTGACCTTCCTTGATTAACTATCAAAAACTTCAGTGGACAATATGCGTGATTTGTTTTTATTGTACCACGTACAATTTTTGCCTTTGCAATAACAGGAGAATTGAATCTATCTGTCAATGCTGATAATTCCTGCAATCGTCCCCAAAAATCACCAGCTGTAACATTTAGAGAATCCACTTTCGTATCAATAATTTTATGCTGTTTTTTTGGCGGAGCCGGTTCCGTATAATAGACCTTAGAGAATTGAGGATGTATTGAGATTTCTTCATTACCATCTGCAAACGTTACAGCAACAGCAAAATCTTCAGCAACAATATCCAAATATGTATTTAACACTGATTTGTTGCGTTCCAACATATCCACTATATCCTGCCACGATTTAATATCAACACTAAAAAAGCCATTCTTGCGATTCTCACTATCCTTAACTCGCACATACTCTTCAATAGATGCATCTTTGTCAGCAGTTGTAGCAAAAATCAGACGCCTCAAAGTAGGTATAAATGCCTTTGCATTATTAATCTCTTCATCTATTTCATCCGTAGTTAGTGCTTTATTCCCTGGTTTACATTTGCACTGTATTCCGCTGTATTCATCTTCACTATCACGATGTCCGCATATATCAACACCCTTCTGAGCTTGGCCATTACGTCCAATTTTTTTAATATCATCACTTTTCCACTCCTCTCGCCACAATAGTAGGCAGAGGGATTCAAAATCCTGCCAATTTGCTGGTTTTCTAAGTGTTTGCGATATTTTCATTTTCTTGCTCCTTCCAAAGTTTTACGACATCCAGAGTCTCATTGTCTGGTTTGTTTTCTTCCTCAATTCTGTCAATCTTAACGACCACAGGCATGTCTGCCAGTTGACCAGCCACTACACATACTCCTGTTGACAATATTGGCAGCGATTCAACAGAAACCTTATCAAGATAGGATATTGTATTATTTACTTGTTCTATATCATGTTGGTTAACAAGACGATGTATAAAATAGTTATGAAGCTGGGAAATAATCGTAGATGAAATATCCGATGGCCTTTGACTGGCAATTGTCATAAACACGCCAAATTTTCTTCCTTCTTTGATAATCTCCTCAAACACTTCCAAACGGTAATCCTTCCATTCTTCGCTTTCACGCGTTGATTGATACGACAGAATATTATGCGCTTCGTCTACAATGATGTTCAAATGTCCCGTGTTCCTTCCTTGTTTTTTGTGTTCATTGTAAAGCTTATTTGATATCAGTAGAGGGATACGCTTCTTAGTGTCAATATTCACATCACTCAAGTCAATAACCACAACATTGTTGTTGGCCCACATATCTGCATTGTCTGTAAAAACCAGAACTTTGTCAATATCCTTCTCCGTACTCCTCAGCTTTTGAATTGCAGGTGCTATATGTTCATTCACAGCTCTATTATCCAGGACATCGTATATCAAGCGCAGATACATGACGTCAATGTAATTTTTGAGGATATTGTCGGCAAATTTATATTGGGACACTTGCCGGTAAATAGTTAACCGCTCTATCTGATTAGGGCTAGCATTAAAATAGGCATAGACACCAGGAGCAGTCATTGTATAATAGCATTTGCTAACAGAGTGAAAACTAAAATCAATTTTCAGTCCACGATCAACTCCTGTTTGAGGATCGTAGTTTCTAGGAAGTATCGCCTCTATATAATTGATAAGAAGGTCTCCCTTAACACTATCCGACATGATGAGAATCTTTTTTATAACCGCACGAAGTGCATTTTTGAAATGCTCTTCATTCTGTGCAAGATTCTCGCTGTTATTTATTCTTTCGTAAAGATCTATGCTCCTTTTTATGAACGGCCTTTGCGTCTTTTCAGTTGCGCTTGCGAAAATACACAGCAGATTTAAATCCAGCAGGTCTTTGGCTTCCATCGGAATCTTGTTTTCTCCTTCAGGCTTTCTGGTAGAGAGTTTATATACTTTCTTATCCCCTATTATGGCTTTCTCTTTAGAATACTCCCCATTGAAATCGAAGAACAAAAAACGGGATTTGTTCTTGAATTGCTGATTACCCTCGTAGTGCACAAACAATTGTCGATATAGCTTCGACAGGGTGTATGATTTACCACTACCCGTATTACCGAAGATGCCAATATGGCTGGAGAAAAGCTTTCCTATGCCCAGTTGAATAGGAACCAAAGGGTCATTTGATAAAGTTCCTATTCGAATGTACTCATCTTGGCTGCCTCCAAACGAATGAATCAAGTCAAATTCTTTCTCTGTAAGAAGGTAGCATTCATTATCAATTAGCGGCAGTTCATTAACGCCTCTATAATAATGCCCTTCATCCAAAAATCCTATCAACTTAACAATAAGCGTCCTGCCTATGCTTTTTGCGGCTTCGATATACTCATTATCCGACGGTGCTTTGTCTTCAACTATAAACTCCGACTCAACTTTACCTATGATAGGGACATAACCCTTTAGTATTTTTACATAACTTCCAACAGAAACGTTTTTTATTAACGCCCCCTTATAAATCAAGTGAGAGGAGTTCTTGTTTTTGTCCACGCTGACTTTTACCGTGCGGCCATCTACAGAATAAACCACCCCAATCTTGAAGACGGAATTATAGATAGCTATGTCGGTATTATTTACCATAAATGATAATGCCATTTGATATCAATTCAAACAGCTTGTTTACAGTTGCAAAATCAAATTCCGTTACTTTGTCTGCAAATTCTTTATACTGTTTTTCTTGACTATCCGCGTTAAACTCTTTAACCGAAGTTGGAGTGAGTATTGTAATGTTGTTATTTAAACATACATCGTGAATCTTTAGATTAGATTTGATGGTAGCACCATCAGCATCGTTGAAGGCAAACACAACAATGTGGAGTGTGGGATTCGTATTTGCCGCACGCCGTGTGATGTCAGCAATGTGCTCGTCTGCAAAAGAGAATCCAGAAACAAACAGTAAAGTGTTCTCTTTTTCAAGGTTATTCGAGAATTGTCGCATCAATTCGTAGAAATGATGATCAATCACCGACTCTTTGAATTTCCGTTTAGTGGGATTAATCATTACCAGTTTGTGATATTGTTCAAAAAAAGGATTGAATACATCCGCATTTGCCATGTGCATTGCGTCTGCCTCATCTATCATGTCCACCAACGACTTCTCTACAATATTACCTACTGCATCAGTTTTGGTGGTACTGATGAAGTTATCCGAATCAATCGCATCAAGTACTTTCTTTACTCCTATGACTATTGGCAGCCCTAAATCATTCTTGACACTGCCACCTTCATCTTTCCAGTTTATTGAACCGTGAATCTTGATGAGATTGAATACGGGTATATCTGATACATTCTGAAAATGCAGGCTTGTCTTGCTGACAGTTTTCTGGAAATTCCCCGCGTCAAACAATTGTTCTATGCTTCCTTGGAAACCATCATTAAGTTCAACACCATAACCTGCCGCTGCTCTCTCCATTAGTATGTCAACATTCGTGGTAAATAAATTCACCTGTTTGCCCACTAAACGGTTACTCCTCTTGTTAATTAGCTCATTCCACGTGTGCAAGAAACGTTGATACTCTGCTTTGGTAGCCTCATATTCTGCACCCGTCGGAGATACGTTAGGGTACATCACAGATTCAAAGTACTGCTTGAGGATGGATGCCTCTACAATGGTATACTTTATTTGATCTCCATTCTTCAGTCGTTCTTCATTCAGTTCAGTTAGCCATTTCTCGATATTACCCAACACGGCAAGATAAGGACGTGACAACCCTGAACCATACAAGAAGTTGATGTTGGCTGATTGGATGTAATATTTAATAGTTTCTATTCGCATTATCTTTTCAGTTATGCCTCGAGAACCTCTCAGGACGAAACAATAGTTTTGCAAAGATAAGGTTTTTTTTCTTGTAGTTTTCTCTTATTCATATTTTCCCTATCTTTGCCCCTGCCTTTCGCCCTAAAAAGTGCAAGGCAGACATATTGGATAATAGATAGCAGTATCTAAATTCTGAGAGGTTCTACGTAAACAATCTTCCAAATTAGCCGCGAACTTCGAGGAATGGGGATACGCCTGTATGGGCGTACCCTTTCCTTTTCGTATCGTGGCGGGGTTTTCCGGAAGATTGTCCCTACGTAGAAGCGAACAAGGTTAAGGGTGCGCTTCTTTTTGTCCTTTTGTGTCTACGATAAAATATTTACAATCTTCTGATACTCATTTAAATATGGATAATCTTTCTCTTTATCACGAACTGGAAGCCCTTCTAAGGAAAGATTCAAAGTATTGCATGGACGATGGTGCGCTCATCAAGAACAAGATTGTTGAAGATGCATTGAACCTTTGTCCCAAATTGATAAAATATCTCCTTGCCCACGAGGGGTTGAAAAAGAATTTCTTCTGCGAAGTTGACGGAACGCTTGTTTTCGACAAAGTTAAGTTTCAGCAATTCGTAATGAACAAGTCTTTCCTTCCCAACAGCTACACCGCTTTCAAAAACAAAATCGGCCTAACGACGGATGACGGTCGTTTTATCAGCGAAAGCCGTGAGGTGGTGCTTGTTTGGCCGTATAAAGATTGCATGTTGGAAGGAGGGCAGACAAAAGAAGACGCCAAACGCAATGAAGTATTCTGGAGCGAGACACTTGCGCCTGAAGAAATCACACGGCTGACCGAACCCAAAGCGTTGATAGGATTCAAGCGGTATGATAAGGATGGCGAGCATAATGTTTCTCATTTGTCTCCGACAGACAATCTCCTAATCAAGGGCAATAACCTGTTCGCATTGTATTCTTTGAGAGAACGATTTTCTGGCAAGATAAAACTGATTTACATCGACCCTCCGTATAATACAGGTGATGATGAGTTTGGTTACAATGATGCTTTCAATCATTCAACTTGGTTGACCTTTATGAAGAATCGTTTAGAGGTAGCAAAAGATTTGTTGAGAGAGGATGGGGCATTGTTTCTTCACATTGATTTGCATGAACTTGCCTATATTTCTGTTCTTGCAGATTCAGTTTTTGGCATTGACAATAGAGTTCAAATTATATCTGTGAAAACAGCCACTCCAGCGGGATTCAAAACAGTTAATCCAGGACCTATTGATGTTACAGAGTATATCTTGTTCTATACCAAGAACAAAGCCGCATTTAACTTCAAAAAAGGATATGTTCCTGTCGGATACAATATCAATTATAATCTTTTTCTTGTCAACCCCAATGACAAAGCAGAGCAATGGATCTTTGTTCCGATAAAGGATGCGCTTTTGAAACACATGGGATTTGCATCTGAAAAAGAAGCAAAAACTAAATATGGCACATTGTGGAAGTCCATATTAAAAGAACTCATACAGCAGTTCGCTTTTGAAAATGCCAACCAAGTCGTCAGTGTAAGAGACCCTCATAAACCAACAACAACCGTAAAAGAACTGATGGCAAAATCTCGCGAGACGGACAAAGTAATTCCTATGGAACGTGAAAATGCTGAGACATCATATTTTTATAAAGGTGGTGCTCTTGCATTTTACTCCAATAAGCTTCGTGAAATTGACGGGGAACTGACCGTAACGGAACTGCTTACTGATTTTTGGTCGCATATATCTTGGGCTGGTATTGCAAATGAAGGCGGAGTTAAATTAAAGAATGGCAAGAAACCAGAAAAGCTATTAAAGCAAATCATCGAATTGACAACTGAAAAGAACGATATTGTTTTAGATTTCTTCCTTGGATGTGGAACAACTGCAGCTGTCGCTCACAAAATGAATCGTCAATATATTGGAGTCGAGCAACTTGATTATGGGAAAAATGATAGCGTAGTTCGTTTGAATAATGTCATAAAAGGTGATGCGACGGGAATTTCAAAGGCCTTAAACTGGCAAGGTGGAGGTTCTTTTGTCTATTGTGAACTCGCTAAAGCAAATCAACAGTTCATAGAAGAAATTACATCTGCAAAAAGCCATGAAACTTTAATAGATATTTGGCAACGAATGGAGGAAACAGGTTATCTAAACTATAGAATTAGTATTTCAACTATTGATGAGAATGCTAATAGTTTTGACGCATTAAGTTTGGAAAATCAGAAGCGTTTCCTCGTGGAATGTCTTGACAAGAATCTCCTCTATATACCTGTTAGCGAGGTTGATAGCAATGAGTATTCCCTCAGCGAGGATGATAAACGTCTGACCAAAGAGTTTTACAAAAAATCTTAAGCATGACAATCAAGGATCTTTTTTATAATGGATTGATGGAAGGGACGATAAGACGTGTTCCCTTACCAGATTACTTCGAGACGAGCTTGTCGAAAAGCTTAAGGCCATATCAACAGGAATGTTTCCGCAAATTCCTTATGTACATGGGAAACGATTTTGATGGAAAGCAAGAGCGTCCTCATCTTCTTTTCCACATGGCCACTGGTTCAGGCAAGACCTTAATTATGGCAGGTGCCATGCTGTACCTCTACGAACAAGGATACCGCAACTTCTTATTCTTTGTTGACAGCACAAACATCGTTGAAAAGACTAAAGACAACTTCCTCAATCCTTCCTCATCAAAAAATCTGTTTGCTCCTCAAATTGTCATAAATGGAAATCGCGTAGAAGTCCGTAAGGTTGACAATTTCCAAGGAGCGGCTCCTGATTGCATCAACCTTTGCCTGTGTACCATTCAAGGGCTACATTCAGACCTTAATTCGGAGAAGGAAAATGCTGTAACCTATGACGACTTCGCTGACCAACCCGTAGTGCTTATTTCCGATGAGGCTCACCACATGAATGCAGCCACAAGACGAGGCGGGGTAAACCCCGAAGATGAACAGCACACAAAAGACTGGGAATCAACGGTAATGCGTATTTTCAACAAAGACAATGGCACACGGCCCAATGTTCTGCTTGATTTCACAGCCACAGCCGACCTTACCGACCCTTTGATAGCACAAAAATATGAGGACAAGGTCATTTTCGACTATCCCTTGAAAAAGTTCCGAGAGGACTTATATTCAAAAGATGTTGAGGTTGTAGAAAGCGACCTTGAACCTCTTGATATGGCCATGCAGGCAATGATTCTGAGTCAATACAAGCGTAAACTATTTGCTGACATCAAGCAGAATATCAAGCCTGTAGTTCTGCTCAAATCAAAGACTATCGCTGCAAATAAAGACATTTTCAACCAATTCAAGCAAGCCGTCTTAAGCTTCGACGAATCAGGTGTAAACAGAATACGTGCACGTGCAAAAGACGACCTTGCTGCCGCTTTTGACTATTTTGACAAACACCATATCACTGCCAGTAATCTTATTCTTGAACTACAAGCAGATTTTTCCGAAGAGCGTCTCCTTTTGGTTGACGGAAACAATATCTCACCTGAGAAACAGCTGTTGTTGAATTCACTTGAAGATGCTGATAACGAAATTCGAGCCATCTTTGCCGTTGATATGCTCAACGAGGGTTGGGATGTGTTGAATCTATACGATATTGTTAGATTATACAATACAAGAGATGCCGCTAACAACAAACCCGGCAAGACTACGATGCAAGAAGCTCAACTTATTGGCCGAGGGGCTCGATATATGCCATTCAAAGATCCTAACAATCCCACACTGGATGCTGACAAACGCAAGTACGATGGAGATGCCAAAAATCCATTGAGAGTGATTGAAAAGCTTCACTATCACAGTGCATATAACCCTCGCTATATACAGGAACTTCATACTGCGCTTGTCGAAACTGGTATTATTCCTGACACAAAAATCCAGTTGGATCTGTTTTTGAAAAAAGAGTTCAAGGAAAGTCGTTTGTATGAAAAAGGTCTTGTGTTTTTGAATAGACGAATCCCGCTTGCAGAAGCAGAAGATGATGGCACTATTGGTATGGATATTCTCCAGAAGACATTCACTGTTTCGGTACATACAGGACAGATGCACACGAATAAAGTATTTTCGGAAAACGAGGATAATAGTGTAATAACAGCCAAAACACTTCCAATCAAATTCAAAGACATCGACCACCATGTTGTGAGGACTGCGATGAATAGTTTCACCTCGTTCAGCTTTGACCATCTGAAAAAACTATATCCGCAGTTGAAATCCTGCAGGGAATTCATAACGAGCGAGAATTACCTTGCCAATTTGGATATTAGAATCAATGGAATAAAGGCTTCTGTCTCTGAATACTCTCAATCTGATAAGCTAATGATAGCCAAAACTGTACTGAAAGAAATAGAGCCTTTCTTATTGACGCGCGGCAAAACATATAGAGGAACGAAGGAGTTCAAGCCATTCCAGATAAAGGACAAATTCCGCGATATGATTCGGTTGAATGTTACAATCCCACCAGGCAACCAAGAGTTTGGCATTGCGATGAGCGACCCTCGTACAAAGTATCCATTGAAACTATCGGCTGTAAATTGGTACGCCTACAATGAAAATTACGGAACTTCTGAAGAAAAGGCTTTAGTAAAATATATTGAAGGCATCATGCCAAAACTGGAAGAGAAATACGATGAGATTTATTTGGTACGGAATGAGAAAGACATAAAAATCTATAGTTTTGACACCGGTCAAGCATTTGATCCAGATTTTATTCTCTTTTTGCGAATCAAAGGAACCTCGGATATGTACGACAACCTACAACTTTTTATTGAACCAAAGGGCGATGGCTTGTTGAAGCAGGATAAGTGGAAGAATGATTTCCTAAAGCAAATCAAACAAACGGCAGAAGTGCATTATTGTACAAGTGTTGATAATTATTTTGTTTGGGGCATTCCGTTCTTTAATGAGTCGAATAACAAAGAATTTGAGGCATCGTTCAACGATGATGTGTTGAAACACTCAGCTCACCCAAACAAAGAGCAACAGTCTGTTTCTTCTATAAGTGTGGACAACGAAATGTCGAAAGAGGAAAGCTATGATTTCATCCCTAAAGATTCTGTTATTTGGATGGCTGCTGAATCATTTGAATGTTACAAGTGGAAGAGTATAGACCAAATCATTTGTGACTTTTTCGGTAGCGACAAAACCATCCTTGTCGGTTGTTATAAAGGGAAGAAACATCTTGACTGGATTCAGTCTCATCAAATGTATACTATTCGTTTTGGGGAGGGAAAAGGTTCAATGGAAGCCAATCGTATGCTTATTGAAAAAACTTCTGTATTGGTTCTTTATGAATTAGGAAAACCAAATAAGCTATCAGCATATAAGGTCACTGCTCATCAAGAAATGACCAAAAAAGAGCTTGTCGCAATGAATTATCCAAATGAGAATCCAAGAAAGAGCTATATGACATTTAGTTTCACACCTCTTGATATGGATTTGAACCATTTAGCTGACCTTCATCTGATAGAGAAACTAATTGAGATTAACGCAGATAATATCAAAGGGACACCTGTTTTTATAGAACCATAACTATCCCCAAAGGAGTTTAATTTCATTTCCCGCAGTTCCCGAGGTGCAGTAGCATCCCAATTAGCAACACCCACCGCTATCTGCGGGACGCAGACGATGACAATGGGTCAAGCCAAGTCCCGAAAGGACGCCACACCCCGATATGCAATGTAGGGTTTTTATAATATGCGAATTGGCCTATGCTCAACCGCAGCCATAGATACCCGCCATCGCACAGGCTACCGTTGGCATGACATGGCTGCTTGCCCCTACCCTACTCCGATACGCAGTTTCGGGTTTTCATATCAAGATTGGCGTATTCTTAAATGCAATTTGCTACCATCTCACAAACAGCATCTTCCCTTATTATCTTCGGACCCGACTTTCCTGCCAGCACCAACACTTTCTTGCCGTTGCGATAGATGTGGAGCTGGCGCGAGCGGACCACGGCGGTCAGTTCCGCGTCATCTTGCATGGCCAGCCATAGACGATGGTATTCGCCATCCTCATCGAATAGCTTCTTCTGCAAGTGCGAGCACATATTGGCAGTGTCGACGGTCATCGTGTCAATCTCTCGATGATTTCAGCATATTGCGGATACTGCTGTAAAAGAGCTTCTTTGTGCCCAAGCTCGAAGTTCTCGAAGCTGAAGGCCGGAGCCACGGCGCAGCCTACTAAACAGAATCCTTTTTTCGAAGGGATTTCGGCAGCAAACCATCCCTCTGGATGGATGACCACCTGCATCTCACCCTTGGGCGACAACTCGTGAACGGTCAAATTATCCTCCACATCGATGACATAAAGGTAAAGCGGCTCGCCAGCATGATAATACCAAATCTCCGTCACGCCGTGCAGACGGTGGAAAGCCGAAATGTCGCTGTCGGTGAGCATATAGTAGATCGTGGAGATGTCCTTCTTGCCCGTGGCGTCGTTGCCATAGAGCTGACGGTAGTAGCCGCCTTCTGGATGCGGCTCCAGCTGAAGCTGTGTCTTCAGTGTATTCACGTCCGCATCAGAACATGGGGCTGTGTGTTGAAGGAAGTTGGGGTTGCTTGCCATATTGCTATAGATAATAGTACTTTCCCAAAATCGCAGCAAACCATTTTGCCGGCAAGATACGTTTCAGGAGCACCGAAAGACGTTGTTCTAAAGAGGATACCACATAGCCATACCGAGGATGCTTCATCCGGATGACTTTGCTGATTTTCTGGGCGACCACATGTGGCTTCAGCCCTCCCCTCTCGTCATGCTCCACCTTGTCGATTGCCTTTTGATAGGCGGGATAGGCCCGAAATGCCTCTTCGTTGACCGCCTTCTTTCGGCTACCTGTGAAACCCGTCGAGAAGTCACCGGGACGGATGACAGTCACCGTGATGCCGAACGGCTTGGTTTCCAAACGCAAAGCCTCACAATAGCCTTCGATGGCGAACTTGCTGGCCGAATAGAAGCCCTGAAACGGCAGTCCCATCAAGCCACCGATGGAGCTGAGGGCGATGATTTTGCCCGAGCCTTGTTTCCTCATGTGAGGCAACACGGCATCAACGCAATGCACCAAACCCATGAAGTTGGCATCCATCTGCTCACGGATTTCCTCCTCGGTGGCAAACTCCAACGGTCCGCCGATGCCCATGCCGGCATTGTTGACCAACACATCGATACGACCTTCCGCCTCGATGATTTGTTGTACCGCCTGTTGCACCGCCTTGGCGTCGCGGACATCCAATTGGAGATACTTCACTCGTGGCAACGGCGTGACCTCACGGCGCGCCGTCCCGTAAACGACATGGCCTTCCTGCGACAGCAGACGAGCGGTCTCCAAGCCGAAGCCCGAGGATATCCCTGTGATGAATACGACCATTATTCAATGATTTGGGCTTCCTTAAACGCTTTGGTGATTTTGTCCAGCGCCTCGTCCACCTGCTCGAAAGTATGGGTGGCCATCAAGGCGAAACGGATCAAGACATCGTTTTCGGGTACGGCAGGTGCGATGACAGGCGTGACAAAGACACCATCATCCAACAGCCTGTTGCACAGCCAGAAGGCCTTCTCCGAACTACGCACAAACAACGGGATAATCGGCGTCTCGCTCTTGCCGGTATCGAAGCCCCGCTCCTTGAACTGCTTTCGGGCATAGTTGCTCACATCCCAGAGATGCTGTATGCGTTCCGGCTCTTCCAGCATGATGTCGATGGCCTTGCTGACCGAAGCCACATTGGAGGGCGGCATGCTGGCGCTGAAAATCAGCGAGCGGGCATTGTGTTTCAGGTAATTGATGGTGTCGAAGTCGGAGGCGATGAAACCGCCCAACGACCCAAACGACTTGGAGAAGGTGCCCATGATCAAATCCACTTTGTCGGTAAGGCCGAAATGGTCGGCAGTGCCCCTGCCCTGATGGCCGAGGACACCCAAAGCATGGGCATCGTCAATCATAATGTCGGCATCGTATTGCTCTGCCAAGGCCACCATCTCCGGCAACGGGACGATGTCGCCTTCCATCGAGAAGATGCCGTCGGCGACAATCAACTTGACAGACTCGGGAGTGCACAGCTTCAACTTGGCCTCCAGACTGTCCATGTCATTATGGTTGTATTTCCAGACCTTGCCAAACGACAGGCGGCTGCCTTCGATGATGGAAGCGTGGTCGAGGCTGTCCAAAAGCAGATAATCGTTGCGTCCGCACAAAGCCGACACCACGCCGAGATTCACCTGGAAGCCCGTGCTGAAACAGACGGCGGCCTCTTTGCCCACCAATGCGGCCAGCTTTTCCTCCAAAGTGACATGGATGTCGAGCGTGCCATTGAGGAAACGCGACCCCGAGCAACTGGTGCCGTATTTTCTGATGGCTTCGATGGCGGCTTCCTTCAGACGTGGGTCGTTGGCCAAGCCCAGATAGCTGTTGGAACCAAACATCAACACGTCCTTGCCTTTGATTTTCACCACCGTGCTTTGTTCCGACTCGATAGGCTTGTAATAAGGGTAAATCCCTTTCGCCTGAGCCTCTTGGGGAGCGGTATATCTTGCACAGTTTCTTCTTAATATGTTAGTTTTCATCTTTCTTCAAACAGTGTTTTCACCTTGCAAAAATAGTCATTTTTTTCTTTTCCAAAACAAACCATCCGCCACAGGAGATGAAGGAAAAGGCCGAGCTTTATTCGTTCTTCACAGCGTCTGTCCACTCTCCCATCTCTTCGTTCAGCATGTCCTCGAACATGCGCACGGAGTTGGAAAGGCTGTATTTCTTGGCCGCTTTGGCATAGATTTTTCCCATATACTCGCGCTCTTTGGGGTGGTCAAGCCAATAGTCGATGGCGCGGGCAAGGTCCTTGGGGCTACCAGCCCTGAAGAGGCTGCGACCGTCGAGAGCGAACTGGGGCGTGGCACTGACTTCCGAGTTGGCAATCACAGGCACCAAACCCGTGGCAAAGGCTTCGATGCACGAGATGGCCTCGCTTTCCATGTCGCTGGCGTGCACATAAAGGTCCGTTTGCGACAGCAAGGCAATCAAATCTTCTTGATTCTTATAGACAAATTGAGGCGGATGAGGCAACGCCTGGCCCAATTCCACGTATTCGTCATGCTTTGGCCCTTGACCGGCAAAAACGAGTTGGATCTTGTCAGCATATCTTGAAAGAGGCACGGCGTTGATGAGTACGTCTTGTCGTTTCTCGGCCGAAAGTCGTCCCACCATCATGATCAATATCTTGCCTTCAAACTCGGGTGACTTGGCAGGCCTACCCTCGTCAATGTTGCGATGTCCTGCCTTGAGAAAAGCATCTTGGATGCCGTTGGAGATGACATGAATCTTGGCGGTATAGCCGCGTTGCTTGATTTCGTCGGCCATAAACTGCGAAGGGGCATGGATGTGCCTGAACTTGTTGTAGAGAAAATCCCTGAAACCGATATAGGTACTGTTTTGTATCCAATCCACTTTGCCCAGTCCCACCGACGACCATAGGTTTTGCGGCTGGATGTGAAACGCCGCAGTCGAAGGCTTCCCTATCTTGTCGGCATAGCGTTTGGCTTCTATCTCGATAGCAAACGGCAGGAAACAATGGATGATGTCGGCCCATTCCACCGCCTCATGGATAGTCTTTTTCTCATTGGCGGCGAAGTTGAAGTTGTGCTTGTCCATCAACGGCTGGAAAATAGGCATCTTGTAGGTGGGCAAGGCAAAACGGTCGTCGCCCGGCTCACCTGAGGTTAGGATTTTCACCTCGTGGCCACGGTTGCGAAGCTCTGCCGCAAAACGCTGTGCCGAGATGCTGGTGCCGTTATTGTTGGTGTCGTAAGTGTCTATCACAAAGAGGATTTTCATAAGAAACGATGTAAAAAAATCAAGGCTGCAAAGGTACAACCATTTTGTAGGACAGCGGTGTCCTCAAAACGACATAATATGTTCTATTTTATATATCGCTGAATTCGATTTTTGTTTATTTTTGTAGCATTAATTTGATATTTAAACAATAAATTCGTAAATTTGTATTTTAATCCATGTTGTTCTAAAATAGAACATTAAGTATATGAATACCGATAAAAACAGAAATGACGAACTGCCTGTTTTGTTCGATTCGTCGAGCATCATAAAGCGTACCGCATGGGAAAACAACGAG
>JAEEGL010473089.1_pt1 | contig 14622 bp, 13 predicted proteins | sample 9134231 | NCBI WGS metagenome assembly JAEEGL01 (sample SAMN16246548, study PRJNA631951) | gut metagenome | biome: gut microbiome; feature: rumen; material: fiber-attached | host: Bos | place: Iran: Karaj | collected 2018-10 | reverse complement strand
TTCAATGTACCATAGAAACGATTCTCATAGACTTCCTCATATTCTACGAACTCATCGTTCTGAATCTTCTCACGGAACTCTTCTGGTGTCAGGAAGAAGTACTCCACCCCATTCTGTTCTGTACCACGAGGGGCTCGCGAGGTACATGATATCGAAAAGTACAATCTCAACTCTGGATGCTCCTTCATCAACCACTGCACGATAGTGCTCTTTCCACTACCGCTGGGTGCTGAGAATATAATTAACTTACCTTTTTTCATCTTGTCCTTTTTTGTTTAGAAAGAAATATAGAAAAACTTCGGGGAAGGTTACTTACTGAATAATTTCCCACAATTTCCCACAATTTCTTTCCATAGAAATATAGAAAACCTCGGGGGAGGTCCTAAAGGGCATTAAGCACCTGCTCCTTGATCTGCTCCAGCTCGTCCTTCATCTTCACCACGATGTTCTGCATCTCAGCCTGGTTAGACTTTGAGCCGGTGGTGTTGATTTCGCGACCCATCTCCTGAGCGATGAAGCCGAGCTTCTTGCCCTGACCAGCGGCATCGGCCATGGTCTCACGGAAGTACTTCAGATGGTTGGTCAGACGCTGCTTCTCCTCACTGATGTCCAGCTTCTCGATATAGTAGATGAGCTCCTGCTCCAGACGGTTCTTGTCGTACTCGGCACCAGGAATCTGCTTCAGTCCGTCGACGATGCGACTGCGAATCTTCTCCACACGCGACTTCTCGTAGGGTTCTATCGAAGCCAGCAGCTGTTCGATGTTGTCTATCTTCTCAGCAAACTTCTTCTCCAGGGCGGCGCCTTCCTGCGTACGGAAGTCCACCAGGTGCTGCACAGCCTCCAGTACACCAGCCTTTACGGCCTGCCACTCCTCGTCGCTCAGCAGTTCCACCTCGGTCTTTGTCAACACGTCGGGCATGCGTACCAGCAGCGTCATCCAGTCGGTGTCCGACAGCTGGTGCTCATGGGCAAAGCCAGCCAACTGCTGATAGTAGTTCTCCATTAGTGCCTTGTTGACCTGTGCAGCCTCAGCGACAGCATCCTTCTCTATCCAGATGCTAAACTCCACCTTACCCCTGATGATGCGCTCAGCTATCAGCTGACGAATCTCCATTTCCTTCTCACGATAGAGTGGAGCAATACGTGTCGACAGGTCAAGTTGCTTAGAGTTGAGCGACTTGATTTCCACATTGATTTTCTTTCCCTCAAAGGCCACGACAGTCTTACCGTAGCCGGTCATTGATTGTATCATACGTTCTTATTTAATCCTTATTGCATGCAAAGGTACGAATAAGTGAGCGAAATGCCAAAACTTTTTTAGCATTTCCGAGCAGAAATCAGAACATAGACACCAACAGGGGTATGGTCACCATAGACAGTAGCGTAGTGATGAATGTCACCTCTGTTATCAGCGTAGTGTCCTTCTGATATTTCAGACAGAGGATGGTGCCATACGTTGCTACGGGCATGGCAATAACCACGGTATTGATGTTGACGACAAATGGCGAGAAGCCTAATAGTAAGCCCAGCCAATAGACACCTATGGGCAGCAGCACCAGACGGAAGAGCGTTGTGGCATAGACGGTGGTGTTACCCATCAGCGCCCTCAACGGCAAGTTTGACATCGAAGAGCCAATAATCAGCAAGGCGGCAGGAACAGTGATATTGCCTATCATCGTCAGCGGCTGACTGACCCATGCAGGAATGCTGTCTATACGGAAGATAACGATGAGCATCGTCAGATAGGCTGCCAGCATAGGTGTGGAGTAGAGCACCTTCTTCTGGAAGCGGCTCTCCTCGACCTCCGCCTTTCCTGTAATCAGGACAGTACCGATGGTGAATACAGCGAAGGTGTTTACCACGTTCAGCACAGCAGCATAGAAAACAGCCTCATGCCCAAAGATAGAGGCTACAACGGGATAGCCCATGAATCCTACATTACCGAACATCAGTGCAAAACCGATGATCCCCTCGTCACTCTTCTTGTGCGTCAGAAACCGGGGTAGTACATAGGCCACACCCGTCAGTACGGCATAGGTTGCCACGCTGATAAGGAGCAGCGGAAGAATGTACTCTCTATCAGGCAATTCGCCTGTCATCGCCGACGAGAGAATAAGTGCCGGACACGTCAAGTTAATCACCAACCTCGACAGTTGTCTGTCGAAGTCACCTCCTAAATATCCCAGTTTGCCAGCACCGTATCCTACGATGACTATGACAAACAATGTCATCATTACTGTTATCATTTCCATCAATAAATAATCATATACTATCTTCCCTCATAGGCATCGCGCGTCATGTAAATGGCGACAGCATCGCGCCAAAGGCGACGGACGGGCATATAGACCAGGCCGCCATGAGGCTGGTCAGTGCCCCACGAGTTTTTCAGAACATAGTAGGCACGGCGATTCTCGTCGCGAGCCATACCCACAATAGCCATAGCGTGGCCCCGACTCTCGAAGCAGACGGGATGGCGACGCTTCAGGGCCTGATAGACATGTCTGCGCAGTGTGTCAAGAGGCACATTCAGCAGGCGGTTGTGCTCCCAGTTGTCGGGAATGGGCACATCAATTTTCTTATTATAAGGTGAGTCCGAAAAACTGGTCAGACTGATATACTCGTCAGGGGCACAGACGCTGTGGGCAAACTCCAACGGCGTGTACTTAGCGCCCAACAGAAAGACGTTCTTGGGTGTTGGCAAGTCGTCAGTAGCATCGTCGGGCATTACGTCGAAACCTACGACACCATAACGCTGCAACAGGTTGAGAGCCGTCTGACACATGGCGCGCTGGTTCTTACGCTTCAGCATGCGCCCCAGATACTGAGGAGAGAGGTTGACAGAGTCGCCACGCACCAGGTGCTCCGTCTCAATGGTAGCCAGCATGGCATAGGCCCAACAGAGTTCACTCTTGCCCTGATCCTTCACGGGCGTCATGGGCAACAGCAGTTCGTTGGTAAATGTATGTTGCGGTGTCTGCTGACAAGCTGCCAGGATGGCAACCAGCAATAAAAAAAGTACGTTTCTCATTTTTTATTCTTCCTTGTCCCACTCAATCTCTTCAGGCTTGGGAATGTTGCGAGGCATGTCACGATAGACACCCTTCAGTTCACCCTGGGTGATGGTGATGTCACGACGAACAGGGCGCCCTTTGTCTGACAGACTGTGTGAGAACAGCCACTCGTAGGTTTTCTTGCTATAGAAGATGCGGGCAGGAGCACCATGATTGGCGCCACGCCACCAGTCGTAGCGCAGCCGTTTGTCGTTGCCGGCAGCCTCTAACGCACTGACCACCTGCTTAGACTTGCTGACAGGTACGGCACGGTCGGCAGTGCCGTGAATAATCCAGAGGGGCAGTTGTCCCAAGGGCTGCACATCCTTCAGACTGCAACCGCCACACAATGCCATCGCAGCAGCGACACGCTCGGGATAGGTGCCGGCAAAGTCCATGGTGCCATAGCCACCTAACGACATGCCTAAGACATAGACGCGGGTGGAGTCGCACGGATAGTTCTGACGTGTCCAGTCCAAGACGTCCAATATCTTCTTCGGGTTCCACGCACCACCAGGATTCTGGGGTACGATGACCAAGGCAGGAATCTCTCGTCCTCGGGCTATAGCATTCAGCGGACCATAGCGTCGCGAACGGTTGATGTCACGACCGCAGAGACTGGCACCATGCAGGAAGATAACGACAGGTGTCCGCTCCTGCGAGAAATAATAGTCCTCAGGGGTATATACCCAGAAGTCATAGCCTCCCTCGATAACGCCGCGATGAGCTGTCAGAAAGTCGTACTGTGCCAGAGAAGTTAGCACAGAGAGTACAGAAAACAGGAGCACAAAGTATAGTCGTTTCATCTTCATGGATGCAAAGTTACGAATTATTTTCCATTCTCCCAAAACAGAGGAAAGAAAAAACGGACGGGACATCGCATCCCATCCGCCTTCATCTTAGTAGTTAGTTTGTTAAATAGTGTATTATATCCTCTTATTGATTTATATCAATTCTGTTTTCTGCTGCAAAAGTAGCGCATTATTTTCAATTATGTACCGAAAAGGCGAAAAAATAGTCCGTAAACGTTTACATAACTTAGACCACTTCACATCAATCAAACCTGTTCCTCTGATTGACGATTTTCCAGGAGTGTTCCAGTAAAATTGCAATGAACCTGGATATTTTGGGGTTAGAGACTGTCAGACTGACAAAACACCGATGTACAAAGGGATTGCAGTCTGTTCAGAGACTGTCAAGACTGACAAGAGACTGACAAGAGACTGACAAGCCTCACCCCTGCCCTCCCCAAAAGGGAAGGGAGAAGCCTCCCCCCTACCCCTCTCCTAAAGGCGAAGGGAGATAGATGAAGGATGGAAATTATTAGCTGTATTAGGATAAAATTCTCTAGAGAATTTCTGGCATAGAGAGCTGATAAGCGGCAAATTCTCTAGAGAATTTATTGCTTATAAGCCATTTACGGCGTGCAATAGCTCGAAAGTAGGCTGCACCTCAGAAAAACTCAAAATTATTTGGTTTTTCTCTCGGTTTGCACTACCTTTTAGCCTACGGCTCGAAGGCACTCTCGCTCGAGAAAACTCAAAATTGTTTTGGTTTTCTTCTCGCTTCTTCGTACCTTTGCAGCATGAATCAGATAACAGACTATGAAATAATGGCTCCTGTGGGCAGCCGCGACTCGCTGGCAGCAGCGCTGAAGGCTGGTGCCGGGTCGGTATATTTCGGCGTGGAGCAGTTGAACATGCGCTCTCACTCGGCCAACCACTTCACCATTGACGACCTGCGCGAGATTGCCGCGACGTGCAACGAGGCAGGTGTGAAGACGTACCTCACGGTGAACACCATTATCTATGGTGAGGACATCGAGACGATGCACCAGATAGTGGACGCTGCCGTAGAGGCGAAGATTACAGCCGTCATCGCCTGCGACATTGCCGTGATGACCTACTGCCGCAAGGTGGGTATGGAGGTACACCTCTCCACGCAACTGAACATATCGAACATCGAGGCGCTGAAGTTCTATGCGCAGTTTGCCGACGTGGTGGTGCTGGCCCGCGAGCTGAAGATGGAACAGGTGGCCGACATCTACCGCCAGATAGAGGAGCAGCACATCACAGGCCCCTCAGGTGAACTGGTACGCATCGAGATGTTCTGCCATGGTGCGTTGTGCATGGCGGTCAGCGGCAAGTGCTATATGAGTCTTGACAACACGGGGCGCTCAGCCAACCGCGGTGCCTGCATGCAGATATGCCGCCGCAGCTATATCGTCACCGACCGTGAGACGGGTACGGAACTGGAGATAGACAACAAGTACATCATGTCGCCCAAAGACCTAAAGACCATCCGCTTCATCGACAAGATGATGCAGTCGGGTGTCAGGGTGTTTAAGATAGAAGGTCGCGCCCGCGGACCGGAATATGTGCTCACCGTGGTACAATGCTACAAGGAGGCCATACAGAGTGTGCTGGACGGCACCTTCACCGAAGAGAAGAAAGACCAGTGGGACGAGCGCCTGGCAACGGTCTTCAACCGTGGTTTCTGGGACGGTTACTACCAGGGACAGACGCTGGGCGAGTGGAACTCGAACTACGGTTCGAACGCCACCGAGAAGAAGCAGTATATCGGCAAGGGTGTCAAGTACTTCTCGAAGTTAGGCGTCGCCGAGTTTACCGTAGAGGCCGCCACGTTCAGCGTAGGCGACAAGATGCTTATCACGGGCCCGACGACGGGTGCGCTGTATGTCACCATTGACGAGATTCATGACGATGTGCAGGCTGTGCAGACAGCCCAGCAGGGCACGCGCGTCAGCATCAAGGTGCCGGAGAAGGTAAGACCCAGCGACAAGCTGTTTAAGATAGTTAAGAGTGAAGAGTTAAGAGTTAAGAAAAATGGCGACAATTAACGAGATACAAGACGAGATTATTGACGAGTTCTCTGGTTTTGACGACTGGATGGACAAGTACCAGTTGCTCATTGACCTCGGCAACGAGCAGGAACCACTGGACGAGAAATACAAGGTAGAGAGCAACCTCATTGACGGTTGCCAGAGTCGTGTGTGGCTGCAGGCCGACTATGAAGCAGCTCCCGATTCCTCCCAAGGAGGGGTGATACGCTTCACCGCTGAGAGCGACGCACTGATAGTGAAGGGCATCGTGGCCCTGCTCATCCGTGTGCTGTCAGGTCACACACCCCAGGAGATACTGGATGCCGACCTGTACTTTATAGAAAAGATAGGACTGAAGGAGCACCTGTCGCCCACCCGCTCAAACGGTCTGCTGGCAATGGTGAAACAGATGCGCGTCTATGCGTTAGCGTTTAAAGCCAAGAGCTGATTCGCCTTCCGCAATACGACGCAGGAAAAAGCTACGAACATCACTCCACCGATAATAGGGGGCTATGTCGCTCGACAAGGGCAACGTAGCCTCTCTTTCGTTAAGGAGCACCTTGACGAGAGGATTGCGGTCGTTGGCTGACTTGTGATAGAACACGATTTGCAGATTGCCAGCCATGGGAATGACCCTGCCTGCCCACCAGCCATGGGTCTCAAGTGCATCGAAGTCGTCGGTGCGCAGGTCGTAGCCATTGACACCCATCAGACAAACGATAGGCAGCAAAACAGTCTCATGGCCAACACGCAACGAGGCGCCATGCTGTCGTTTTATGATTACCTTGTCAGCATCCTGGACAATCTTTCTCAGCAGGTCGAGTTGCACATAAGGCTGCTTGGCATCGTTCAGCGGACAGAAACCCGAATTGATATAGTTCCAAACATTCTCTACCCGCCAAAAGAGATACAGATCCTCTGTGGTAAACAGATGCAAAAGCGGATTGGGCAGGTGACGGAGTTCTGTATTCTGACGGTTATGCATAGCCTTTATCAGATAGTAGTAGAACCACTTTACATCAACATGCTGACTGACATAGGCTGTATCATTGAATAATTGTGTCGTCAACCGACCGTGACGCCAATGGCTATTGATGAATGCGTTGAGTGCCTTCTGGCTCCTACGTGTTGTAGCTTTGTCACGCAACGCCTTGTTCTGATGGTTCATATACCACAAGTCGCTATAGGAATTGTGCATAGAGACCTCCAACTGGGGGCGTTCCTTCACCAATTGCAGTGCGATAGCACCCATGGCAAGGGCACAGCGCGTGACAAGGGTGCTGCGAATGTCGACAAAGGCACCATCGTCGAACACCTCCGGGAAATTCTGAAGCATGCGATGGGTTATGCCCTGCTGTTGTTGCTTACCCAGTTCCGTAAGATCGCCCCAACGATTATCGGCATCATCAATATTCAGACGTATCTCGCGCAAAGCCATCTTGCCCAATGCGGTCAACTTTCCTAAGGAATCGGCCTTCAGCAACGTTTCATAAGGTTCCATATAACCCTTCTTGTCGCTCATATAGCGGGAACCGTGACGACCGTAATGACTGATATAGAACGGCTTGTAGCCCTTTGGCGCGGGGGTGAGTTTGGGCAGGTGTCTATCAGAATAGGCGCCATAGTTGCCGGCAGCAAAAGTCGGGTCATGCTCAACGAGAGAGAAGGCAGACTGTGCCACGCTCTGCGTAGTGCCCACCAGCAAGAGGAGGATAGCAATCAGTAAGGGGCGTATCTGTTCAGTTCTCATAAGCATCGAGTTTCTTGAGATAATGATTTCGGAAATCACTCCATCGGTAATAAGGAGCCTGGGTCGTTGGTAATGGCAGCGTGGCCTCATTCTCATTCAGTAGCACCTTGAAAATAGGATTACGGTCTTTAGGACTCTTACGATAGAAGATGAGTTGCAGATTGGCACCCATCGGAAACGCTCGATAATTAATCCAGCCTTTCTCTTCCAACTGGTTCAGGTCGTCAACCTGCTGACCAAAGCCATTGACATCCAGCAGACAGAGTAAGGGGAGTACAACAGTCTCGTGACCAAAGCGAAGCTGCACATTGGTCTTGGGCTGCTGGATGCAGCTGTCAGCCTGTTCTATCATCTTGCGCAGCAGGTTACGCTGCAGATAGGGCATCTTGCCGCCAGTGGCCTCATTGTTGCCCCAACCGAGATACCACCAGGCATTGGTATTCTTCCAAATGCGGTAAACCTCTTCAGCCGTAAAGATATCAAAGAGTGATATCGTCTTCCCCAATTCAACATTGGGCAAGATGCCGGCAACAAGCAGGAGTTGTTCGGCTAAATCGTAGCTATTGACACACTTGGCGACATAGACACTATCATTGAAGAGGGTTCTCATGAGATGACGGTTGTCATTATGCTGGGAAGTAAAAGTCTTATATTGTCTGATGAACTCCTTTCCCTTGCGAAGATTGAAAAGTTCCTTATCTTGCAGATTGAGGTAGTACATATCACGATGGGTAGCATGATGGTGGATGTTCAGCGAAGGATTGAGGCGAACGAGCTGCATCAAGGTGTACTCCATAGACAACACGCAACGGCTGACACCAGTGCTGCGAGCATCGACATCGGCATGTCCTTTAAAGACTTCAGGAAAACGCTCAAACATGCGACGTGCTATGTCTTGCTCCTCCTGAGCACCCAGCTTAGTAAGGTCACCCCAATGGTTCTCAGCATCGCAACGGATGGTGTCTAACTGACGCAGCACTTCCTGACCCTTAGGAGTCAGTTTGCCAAGGCTGTCAGCCTGAAGAAGGGTTATATAAGGAGCATTATACATGCTGGGCTTAGAATGAAAACGGGAACCGTGACGGCCATAATGACTGATGTAAAAAGGCTTATAGCCCCGAGGCGCTGGTGTCAACTGATGTTGCACCGGTCCAGGATAAGCCCTATAATTGCTGACCGACAAAAGTCGGTTCTTGCATATTTCATCGTAGGCTGGCTGAGCGTAAAGTATTGAAGTGAAGAGAGAGACACAAGCCAGCAACACCCATTTATTCATAGCCAAAGTAGATTATCGGATGCAAATGTACTAAAAAATAATGAAATGTCATACGTTATTCACCAAAAATTTGTATATTTGCACAACGAAAGTACTAAAAAATAGGTAATATATGGCTAAAAATCAGTTATGGCACGATGATTACTGGCTGCTTCTGATGCAGTTATACCTGCACAAACCAGTAGGAGTGAAACCTATGTACAGCCGGCAAATGGTGGAGTTGAGCATAGAGTTACACATTGCTCCCCAACAACTTTTTGCGAGAATGTGCGAGATTGCTAATCTGGAGACACCTCGCATAGAGCGCATCTGGGAGGAATACAGTCGCAACCCCAAACGACTGACACGGGCAGTACAGTTATTGCGCAACATGATGGGCTTTGGTAATGCGGGCGGATTCTACGAGGGTGTGGAGATAGAAGAGACTTTTGAGCGTGACTTCCGGCCACTTGAAGATGACGAACGACTGACGCCCATAATGCTCATACTGATTCTTGATGAGTATTTCCGACTGACGCCCATCACCATGGTGGCAGAGACGCCGGAAGTCCAGCAACTGGCACGGCTGATGCGCATCCCGGCATCGCTGGTTGTCGAGGTGATGGATATATTCCAGCACTGTGACCCATACCTGAATCGTCGCGACATCACATTCAGTCCGCTGCTGCAGCATTGTCAGCAGATATGGCAGCGCTATGGCAACATGGACACCCGCCAGCTGGCCTCATATGCCGAGCAGTTGAAAGAGTACTTTAAATAATTGGTAATTGATAAGCGATTATTGACAATTAATTTGTAACTTTGCAGCCGTTTATGGCACAGGAGCAGATACAAGAACAACGTCTGACGCAGCAACAGAAACTGGCGCAGAGCATTACGCAGCAGCAACTGTTGCAGGCGCAACTGATTGAGTTGCCCATTACGCAACTCGTGGAGCGCATCACTGCGGAGATGGACGACAACCCCGCCCTGGAGCCATCAACGGAGGAACCGGAATATCAGGACACACCAGAGAATACTGACAGCACTGACAACGTAGAAGAGAGCTACGAACAAGAGGAGCGCCAAACGGCACTCGACGAAGCGTTGCAATCACTGGGCCGCGACGACGAAGACTTGCCCGTCTATCAGGGTGGTATGTCGAACCAGGAGGAGCGCGAAGATATTGTCTACGGACAGTCGCAGTCGTTCTACGACCAACTGATAGAGCAGATGAACCTCTTTGACCTTACAGACGAAGAGCGTAATATCATGGAATACCTCATTGGTTCGCTGGACGAGGACGGTCTGCTGCGTAAACCACTGCATAGCATTGCCGACGAGCTGGCTATCTACCATAACATTGATGTCACGGAACAACAGATAGAACAGGTGTTGCTGAAGCTGCAGGACTTTGACCCTGCCGGCATAGGAGCCCGCACGCTGCAGGAGTGTCTGCTGCTACAGATAGAGCGCCGCGACCCATCACACCTAACCGAATTGATGAGACGGACGGTGGAGGACTATTTCGAGCTGTTCACCAAGAAGCACTGGAACCGTCTGCAGCAGGTGTTGCAACTGACGGACCTGCAGAACGAGACGCTCATCAAGGAACTGCGCAAGTTGAATCCCAAGCCAGGAACAGCCATGGGCGAGGTGATGGGGCATAGTATCCAACAGATTACACCGGACTTCATCATAGACACACAGGATGACGGCACCGTGGCATTCTCGCTGAACATGGGTGATGTACCTGAATTGCACGTATCACAGTCGTTTACCGATACGCTTAACGAGTATCAGAACAACAAGGAGAATATGAGTCGCCAGATGAAGGAGGCGCTGCTCTATACGAAGAAAAAGGTGGATGCTGCACAGGGCTTTATAGAGGCCATCCGCGTGCGCCGCCATACACTGACCATTACTATGCGTGCCATCATTCAGTGGCAGCACCGATTCTTTGAAGATGGTGACGAGGCTTCGCTGCGTCCCATGATTCTGAAAGATATTGCCGAGAAGACGGGACTGGCGCTAAGCACCATATCGCGTGTTTCCAACTCCAAGTATGCACAGACCCGCTGGGGCACATTCCCCCTGCGATTCTTCTTCAGCGACGGGTACAAGACGGCAGAAGGCGAGGAACTGTCGACGAGGGAAATCAAGATGGCGCTGCGCGACATTATCGATTCAGAAGACAAGAACAAGCCACTCAGCGACGATGTGCTGAAAGACTTGCTGGCTGCCAAGGGCTATCCCATAGCGCGGCGTACGGTGGCTAAATATCGTGAACAGATGGGTATACCGGTGGCAAGAATGAGGAAGTAGTTGAGAGTTGAGAGTTAAGAGTGAAGAGTTAAGAAAGAGAGTTGAGAGAGAGAAATGAAACAAGATAAACAGATTATACTGGCAGCACGCATCATGAGTCTGCTGTTCACACCGTTCTACCTGCCCTTTGTCGGACTAGTGGCACTCTTCTCGTTCAGCTACCTGAGCATCTTTCCGTGGGGGTATAAGCTACAGGTTCTCTCCATGGCATACCTGTTCACCATCCTGATGCCTACGGTGATGATTCACCTCTACCGTCGCTATCAGGGATGGACGCTTATAGAACTGGGACATCGCGAACGACGCATGGTGCCTTATGTTATCTCCATTCTCTGCTATTTTACGTGTGTCTATGTTATGGACAGAATGCATATGCCACACTTCATGGGATCCATCATTGTAGCAGGACTGCTGGTACAGATTATCTGTGCACTCATCAACGTATGGTGGAAGGTGTCTACCCATACTGCTGCCATCGGCGGTGTGGCAGGCGCTCTGTTTGCCTTTGCAGAATATTTTGGCTTTAACCCTATCTGGTGGCTTTGCCTGGTATTTATCATCGCAGGACTGGTAGGCAGTAGCCGCATGATATTGCGCCAGCACACCTTGGGACAGGTCGTCGGTGGCTTCTGGATTGGCTTTGTCTGTGCAGCCATAGCAATACTGTTCCTATGAATAACGTAACTACGATAAAAAATATAAGATATGAAACCAATTGTCAGTATTATCATGGGCAGCACTTCTGACCTGCCCGTTATGGAGAAAGCCTGCAACCTTCTCAATGAGATGCAGGTACCATTTGAGGTTAACGCACTCTCTGCACACCGCACACCGGATGCTGTAGAAGACTTCGCCAAAGGAGCCAAGGAGCGTGGTGTGAAAGTCATCATTGCCGCTGCAGGCATGGCAGCTGCCCTGCCTGGTGTCATTGCTGCCAGCACCACCCTACCCGTAATCGGTGTACCCATCAAGGGCATGCTCGATGGATTGGACGCCATGCTCTCTATCATCCAGATGCCACCGGGAATACCCGTAGCTACAGTAGGTGTCAATGGTGCACAGAATGCTGCCATCCTGGCTGTGGAAATGTTGGCACTGAGCGACGAGGCTATCGCACAGCGTCTGGCCGACTACAAGCAAGGGCTAAGAGCAAAGATTGAGAAGGCTAACAAAGAATTGGCAGAGGTTAAATATGACTACAAGACGAATTAGTAGCGTAGCCCATGTGGGCAACATCGCTATTGGCGGCGACAACCCCATCCGCATTCAGTCGATGGCTACTACCGACACCAACGACACAGAGGGTAGCGTGGCACAGGCCAAGCGCATCATCGATGCTGGCGGTGAACTGGTACGCTTTACCACACAGGGTACCCGTGAGGCAGAGAATATGAAGAATATCTCTGCCCGTCTGAAGGCGGACGGCTACCACCAGCCGCTGGTGGCTGACGTGCACTTCACCGCACATACTGCCGATGTGGCAGCACTGTACTGCGAAAAAGTACGCATCAACCCTGGCAACTATGTAGACCCCGGACGTACCTTCAAGCACTTGGAATACACTGACGAGGAGTATCAGGAGGAGTTAAAGAAGATTGAGGCGAAGCTGGTGCCGTTTATCAATATCTGTAAGAAGCACCACACTGCCGTGCGCATTGGCGTCAACCACGGTTCTTTGTCCGACCGCATCATGTCGCGCTATGGCGACACGCCAGAGGGCATCGTAGAGAGTTGTATGGAGTTCCTGCGCATCTTCCGTCGTGAGAACTTCAACGACGTGGTCATCAGCATCAAGGCCAGCAACACCGTCGTCATGGTAACCACCGTACGGCTGCTGGTGAAGACCATGGACCAGGAGGATATGCACTATCCCTTGCATCTGGGCGTCACGGAGGCTGGCGAGGGTGAAGACGGCCGCATCAAGTCGGCGGTAGGTATTGGCGCCTTGCTCACCGAAGGCATTGGCGACACTATCCGTGTATCACTATCCGAAGAACCTGAGTGCGAGATTCCCGTAGCCCGCAAACTGGTGGAACTGATACCCGAATGCACGCGTCTGCGTACCCAAGCCGAAGCCAGCATCAAGGACGACACCATTACGCTGAATTTAGACAGTGCTTCGCAGTTCGCCCGCGAAGACTGGGAAACACTGCAGCTGACCGCTGCTATGTCCGTCGGCGCCCTACTCATCGATCGCAAAGCCACCAAGCTGGTGCTTTGTGCCGAGCAGTTCACCCGCTCGGATCTCACCGATCTTGCTGATGCTCTCCTTCAGGCAGCCCGCATCAAGTTCACCAAGACGGAGTATATCTCCTGTCCTGGCTGCGGACGCACGCTCTACAACCTGCAGGAAACCATCGCCAAGATAAAAAAGGCCACCAGTCATCTGGCAGGTCTGAAGATTGGCATCATGGGCTGTATCGTGAATGGCCCTGGCGAGATGGCGGATGCTGACTACGGCTATGTAGGTGCCGGACGTGGCAAGATAAGCCTCTATAAACAAAAGGTATGTATCGAGAAGAACATACCTGAGGAGCAAGCTGTTGACAAACTGCTGGAGCTTATCAACAGCGATATGGCACAGAAACAATAGTGCTATTTTCTGCGAGTTGCAAGGGTAAATTGCTGACTCTGCGCTTCTTGCTCTTGGTTATGATGAGCAACACCCACTCGAAGGATGGCTTGGCCGTCCTTCAGTCGTTTATCGGCCAGGATGGTAGCAGTATAGCGTATGCCAGTACCAGGAGCAATACTCTCTATATGGAGATTAGGAGAGATGTGCAGGTGCTTGTTGTCTGTCAGCTCGTTGACTAACGGAAGGACATCATAGAGGGTATGGTCTGAACGATTCATAATCTCAAAGACGACCTTACACTGTTCGCCAGCATGGATAGCACCTTGCTCGCGCTGGTCAACGATACGGACATTGCGTACTTCTATGGCAGGGCGAAGGCGCAGGAGGTCACTGACTGACACGGTCTTATCGGCAGACTCAGGGACTGACGGTTTTTCCATCGGTCCAACAGGAACAGTAGCCGCCTGCTCGTCCTTCGGTCCTGAGATACCGAAGTCAACACGGTCGTCACCACTATTGCTGCTATCATAGCCGGAGTCATCAGAGGGGGGAGGTGTAACGGAAGTACGATCACTACGCTGTGCCACACGCTCACTATGACGCGCTGCACGTTCACGGCGGTAGTCCTCGTATCGCTCTGCCTCACGCTGATCGGCGGCAGCACCGATAGCGGCACCAACGGCAGCACCACCGGCCATGCCAATGATAGCGCCAGCATCACTGCCACGCCAGCCTCCCGACAGGCCTCCCACTGCGGAACCTAAAATCGTTCCAAACTGCGCACCGACATAGGCACCTTGTCCTGTATATGTACCACAACTG
>JAEEGL016313248.1_pt1 | contig 14623 bp, 10 predicted proteins | sample 9134231 | NCBI WGS metagenome assembly JAEEGL01 (sample SAMN16246548, study PRJNA631951) | gut metagenome | biome: gut microbiome; feature: rumen; material: fiber-attached | host: Bos | place: Iran: Karaj | collected 2018-10 | reverse complement strand
GGAGCATATCCTTTTTGCAAAAGGTCTTTAAGTCTTGCATTGCTTTGACACAAATGATTATACTCGTCTTTACCAATTTGAAAAACTCCAGGATCCCTGAGCTGAGTACCACACATATGGCAAAATATTGCGCCTTCTTCGTGGTTGATTGCATTACACTTCGGGCATCTCATAATATAGCGATTATGCTTGATAGTAATTATTTCAGTACAGGTCGAATAGAACCACCATAGATACGACGAAGAGAGAATCCATCTGCAGAAACATCACTTTTACTTAAGCGTAAAACCCCAGCTTCAGTAGAAATTGGTCCGTTATATGATGACCAGTAATTTCCAATCTTTCTCAAATGATTTTCTCTAAGTTCTGTCCCAGAAAGATAGCCACAGGCAGGTAAAAAGATACTATTACCATTTTTCTTCGACGTGAATCTACGGCCTTCAACGCCATTAAGGGGAATCCATTCCGACTTGCATTGTGCTTTCAGCTCTTGAAACTGTTCTTGTGTCGGAATACGCCAGTTATTGCCCCATTTTACATGGGCCACATCATCTTTTAAATCAAGTTTCCACTTGTTGTCTACTTTTCCAAACACCATAGAATCGCAGTACTTTGCGAGTTCCCGACAACGACGAGTATCCGACCATCTATACCATTTATAGGTATTTTCATCATATTCATTCTTTTCCTCTATCTCACCCCATGCGAAGTACCCGCCAAAATCTTCTGGATTTGCCGCTCCTATATTACATGAAGCCCATTTGGTTCCCGATGAAAGACCGAGATCAACCGCCATTGGACAGCCAGTACCGTTTTTTATTATCTGAGGACAAAACTCCGATGCCCCACTTTTACATTCGGTATAACCACTATAATTAACCAATTGAGTTCCACAATTATAACAGAAGCGTGCTCCCTTAACTATTTCAACTCCGCATGTTGGACACTTATTATTCATTATTACGAATAAACTCACACCGCAAACATGACAAAATTTTGCCGTTGGCTCATGATGGGTTTCGTTACAATTCAAACATTTCATGCTATATGTTTATTTGGAAAAAGAATTAGGTTGTGAGGACAGGACGTATAGATTGACCAAGATAACGGCTTGACCAAATTCTCCCCCAACCATTACTGGCATATGCTTCCTCGCTATCAAAATTAAGTGCACAGGCAATGTGTTCGAAATCTGAACCTGGAGTACCTGACCAGTATCTTCCATCACTATGAAAGCACCCTGAACGGGAACCAAAGCGTACTCCTGCGGCAGGCAAGAAAATGCCTTGATCATTATAAATACTAGTAAAGCAACCTCCTGGCGTATCATCGACAATGATCCATTCAAATATACAATTATTCACCAGTTCTTTTATTTGTTCGAACGAGGGAATTCGCCAGATACCACCTGATTTCACATGGGCAACATCGTAATTCGTGCCGCAAATGGTGTTTCCAAGATTGCGACAACCATCATCTGTGCCATTGCAATGGATGTAAGTAGACCATTCGTAACACTCTTTTTCTTCAATTTCTTCCCATGCAAAGTAGCATCCCATGTCCTCCGGGCGTACAGCACCAATATTCATATTTGCCCACTTCGTGCCAGAAGGCAACCCAAGGTCAACTGGTTCAATATCTCTTTGTGCTGAAGAATTTGTACCCGACAGTTCTGCACCGCATATATGACAGAATCTTGCATTAGGCTCATGTGATTTTGCATTGCATATGTGACATACTCGTTGTATCATATTATTCTTTATTTGTTTTTGATGTTAAGGCCAGACGAAGGCCAATATCTTCATGGGGTCCATTATAGCCTTGAGATGAACATACTATAAGGCATTCCCATGACTGACGCAGGCATGAACCTCCGCGTATTTTGTGAGCGTCATAACCAAGTATTGGAGATGTAGGATCATTTGGATACAAATGGCGAGGCGACGACTCTTCTTGACACCACTCCCAAACATTTCCGCTCATATCGTAAATCCCCAACTCGTTAGGTGATTTTAGTTTTACCGGATGGGTTTGTCGATGATTCTTGGTTAACTTTTGCAACTCTTTGTCACTATAACCATAAGGGCCTCCAACATTTCCGCTATTGTCCAGATACCATGCTACTTCGTCAGGGTTATGGCTTCCTGCATAATTATAACCACGGGATTGTTGACCTCCCCTGGCAGCATATTCCCATTCAGCCTCTGTAGGCAAGCAAAATTTCTCATGAGTCAGTCTGTTCAGTTCATTTATGAAGTCTTGACAGTCTTCCCATGAGACGCTCTCAACAGGACGGCATATATATGATGAATGATTCAGATTACTGAAACTCCAACGCTTAAGCTCCTTGAAAGTAGAGGGATTTTCACCCATCACGGTTTTCCATAACTCTTGTGTAACTTCTGTCTCTCCAATCCAAAAAGTGTCGAGAGACACAGGACGGCCTTGGCTTTCATGTTCAAAAACATCTTCTATTTCTTTATGAGCACCCATCATGAAGAAACCGCCCTTCACCAAAATCATTTTGAACTTCACGCCTTTTACATTAAATACACGAACGGGAGAGGTTTCTTCTTGTTCGTCATCAAATTGACGTCCACACACATGGCAAAATTTTGCGTCTGGTTCGTGGTCAGTGGAATTACAATCTGGACATCTCATCATACGCTCTTTACAGTTTGACCTAATAGATTGCGGAGAAATGAAAACTGTCTATCACCGGACGAATAAGCTTTAAACCGTAGCGGTAAGCACGAACCACAGCGGAACCTTGTTTGTGTGACAGAATAACAAAGCCCTTCTCACCTATGGTAAAGAAATGCGCACAGTTCGTACCTTCCGGTTCAGACAGCCAGTATGAACCTTCGGGAATGAAAATGCTATTACCGTTGGGCGCGATACATCTGACTCCTGTGGATCCGCTAAAGGAACACCATTCACATGTGCATCTTTCTTTCAATTCCTCTATTTGCTGGCAAGAAGGAATCTGCCAATTCCCACTCCATTTTACCCTGGCAACATCGAATTCGGTACCGGCAATATCCCTTCCAAGGTCATAGCAGGTGTTTTGACTGCCAGCGCAACGAGTATAGGTGCTCCAATCACACGTCGTTCTTCCTTCGGTTTCTCCCCAAGCATACAAGTTGCCGCTTTCCTCAGAACGAGTGGCTCCAACATTACAAGAGGCCCATCTAAAATGCAGCCCGAGATCAATAACGTCAACACTATCTGGAGCGATACCCAATGGCCCATATTGATTGCGCTTTGCCCCTATGTCAAAAGGACGAAATGGTCTATTTCTCCTGTCATCCCCACAGATTGGGCAGAAATTGTCGCTTTGATTAATAATCGAACCACATTTATAGCAGAACACACTTCCTGCAGGATTATTGCATTCCGGGCATACAGACCTCTCACGTTGGAAATAATGGCCACAAACCCGACATCTGTTCATTATCTGTGTCATATAATATTTTTACCAAGTTTTCTTAACTTTGCGGGGATGCCCACATTGAGGACAAAAAGCCATGCTGGGTGAAGAATATTTATTACCACATTCTGAACAATAGTTTCTGTTAATGTGATATTCGGCTTCTTCAAGCAAACCTTCACTTCCTGTTGACTCTTCAAGTAGGCCTACACTTCCTGTTGACTCCTCAAGAAAGCCTTCACCACTTAATTCCCTATTCGTGGTGTGTTCTTCTAACAGTCCACCATCATTTGTATTCGTTTTCATTGTATCCATTTGTTTTCAATATTAAATCATCAATTTTAAAGAATTCTCAATGTTTGTCCGTGTTTCGTCATCAATTAGCTGTTCGGGGGGATTCACATCAAAAGTTTCTTGCTGGTTTTCGCAAGTGAGTGTAATTTTGATTAGTCCATCTTTATCACGGTTAATCCTCAATCCGACAGGAGTTCCCCGTGGTTGTTTTTTATGTAAGACGAAATGTTGATCAAATATAATTCTACTATTCTCTAAGTCTGCATAGTCTCCTGTATTTCCATTTTCATACACTCTTACTATTGCTCTATCAATAGCCTTACTTAAAGATAAACCGCCAAAATCTTGTTGAAAAACAATTGGGTCGGAAGATTTTACTAGATTTTTAATGACGTTCTTACCGTCTCTCAAAATATGTAACCCATAGCTGTGAGTAGCTTTGTCTTCTAATGTTTTGATTCCATTTTCTGTTGAGTCACTCAATTGTCCATTACTTTTTGCAACCATTTGAGCATATTTTGCTGCACCTATAGCAATTGCGGTATCTGGATCTTTTATCCTTAACCAGTCTTCTGCCGATTTTCCTTTTCCATAGGTGGAACCATAGCGGTCGATAAGTCCCTTACGAATCATTGGCATACGTGAAGAACCTCCGACCGTAAGGAAAAAGTCAATCTTCAATTTTGGAACCTGTGCCTTAGCATTAGCGATGGCTTTATCTACTACAGCCCAGCATCTATTGAGCAGATCTTGACACATAACTTCAAAATCAGAGCGTTCAATCTCTACTTCCTCGTCCTCAATAATATTTCCCTCATCTACTTCATCATCAATGATTACATCATTGTCCGTAAGCGCTTGTTTAATCTTCTCTGCTCTACACATCAAAAGATTCCATTCCTTAGCATTTGAACGGTCAGGATGCTTGCCGACTTTCTGAAAAGCAAGATCAATAATCTTTTCATCCCAATCCATGCCTCCGAGATGATCATCTCCTGCGGGTGTGCCGATAACTTTATAGTTACCTCTATCATTGGTAACTATGCTCACATCTAGAGTCCCGCCACCAAGATCAAATACGAGAACTGTATTTCCAGCAGGAATATCGTAGGCAATTGCCGCTGCTGTGGGTTCGTTCAATAAACCAAGAACTTGAATTCCTGCCATTTGGGCAGCCAGTTTTGTTCTTGCCCTCTGTTGTTCGTCGAATTTAGCCGGAATAGTTATAACAGCATGTATAGCAGAATTCCTTCCTGCACCAGTTTCTACCTTGTTGGCCCCATCGAAAAGATGTTTAAGAATACATGCAGAAACTTCTACGGGTGAAATCTGCCTCATTTTTCCTGCGATAGAAATCTCACGTTCGCAAAATTCGCGGTTCATTTCTCTCTTGACAAAAGCCTTTGTACATTCTGGTCTTGCTCTTAGACATGCCTTTCCTGTATCTCCAACCTTGGGCTGTCCGGAATTCCTATCAAACGTAACTACAGAAGGTACAAATTTTTTCCCATTACTGCTAATTAATTCCACGGGCATTACTACTCCTGCACCATCATCTCTTGCAATGCAGGAGTAACATGTTCCTAAATCAATACCGTAAACAGTCATAGCTCATTATTTATATATACATACTTTTTCAACTTCCATATACCATTCTTTTGCCTCGCCGATTAACGATGGAATAGTCCAAACAAAAGCAGGGCAGACGCTCTCTTTGACTGTGTCTTTCAGGTTCGCATCATCGGTTACAATGATGGCCTCGCTATCTTCAACATCTTCACCACTAGAACCATATACTGCCATAACTGATTCATCTATACTGGTCCCTGGTTGAGATGATTTTAGTTTAATTCCCAGAGGTTTTAACTGTCTTTCTATCCGCTTGAGAACCCAGCCAAGAGTATTAATCTCCGTATCAACATTCTCACTTTCAGAGTGAGGATGTTTAAGACGGAATAGTTTATCGCAAATAGCCTGATATGTCTTAATCATGGCATCAATGCCATAGCGGCGCATAAGTTTCATGTTACTATCGCTCCTGAAAGCCTCGTTTTCGCGTTGCAAGACAGCCATATCCGCAGCAGTAGCCTGTTTTTGCACAAGCATAGAAACATTGAATTGCACATTTTCCACAATCTCTTGAATACTACTAACGGTTTCTCTCAAGGCATCAATAGGATCCGGCAGATCTTTGTCTTCGGAATGAAGATGATGGTATTCCTCTTCTTTAACCTCCTTCTGCGATTCATCAATAAGACTATATTTTTCTTCATGTGATTCGGATGCTTCTGTAATCTCATCCTCTGTCAAATGTAATACATCCTCTTTCTTGCTCTCGCTATCGTTAATAGAATTAGAATCAGAATTAGGAAAGTCTTCCTGATGATTGTTGTTTTCTTCGTTTTGGACTTGATGGATCACTTTATTAAGCCCATCCAATTGGTTCAACACTTTCTTTTCGGAAGCTTCGGCAATAACTTCAACTGCGTCGCGTATGGTGAAAACCTTTCCAATGACATCATCGTTCAAAACGATGCCAAAGCCGGTTTCCGCTTCCATCAGCAATTCAATTGCATCAAGGGAGTCACAACCTAAATTTTCTGTGAAAGTGGTTTCGGGGCAAATTTCATTTTCGTCAACTCCTAGTTTTTTTGCTATGAACGGAATAATCTGTTGGAGAATCTCATCTTTGCTGTATGCCATGGTTTCTGTTTTGGTTTATATTGGTTTCAAATTTAACTTTATGTATGTATTCAACACTGTACCTTCGAGGTTAAAAAATTCGTTCTCCATAGGGACTTATCTTTTGTTCGCTACAAGAGTGAATTTCACATCATCGACAAATATCGACTCATTCTTCTCAAATTCAACCTCAGAATCAATGATGTTTGAATGGTTCGCTGAGCGATATATCTTGCCGTCTTTTGGCGCCACATAATATTTTGTTCTTGGCCGCCCTTTTGAGTCCATTGTAGTTGTGGACTTAATGACAAAATGATTATCAGCAACATGTGCATTGCAAATAATCTGTTGATGCCTATCGTGAGATTTCATGTAGCCAAAACTATTCTCACCTTCATAAATACCAAATAAGGCAGAAATACTATCTCCCTGCATCATCACCAGAAATGCTAACGGCTTTTCTACATTACTTGCATTAATCTGCTCTCGTAATTCATTCTTTTCCTTTTGAATTTCCTGAATTTCCTTGGTTCGATCTGCTACTGTCTCTTCTGCCGCATCGGCCCGGTTTGTGGCAGCTAACAACTGACCCGTTAGTTCGTTAGCCTTGTTTTCAGCCTCGCTCATTAGCTGCATCCGTTCCTTGTATTTTTCAATACGTTCTTGCTCGTAGGCTCTAACTGCATCGCAGACATCTTCTGGCAGAATATGAATTTCGAAGCCACAGTGTTCACAGAACATTGTTCTCACTGTAATTTCTTTATTACAAATAGGACAATTCATATCTTCTTATGATTTAATATTAATACTTTTGAACAACTGATGAATATCGGTAATAAGTTGTATTTCTCCACCTTCTTTACCTCCCTGAAGAAGTCCTACAACGGTCATGTCATCTTGACGAACTACCGGACCGCCAGAACAACCATGTGTGGCACTGAGGTTAGAGTAGATGGTGTCGTATTGACGGTCGTTCCAGCAGCGGCTCTTTTCATAGTTGTTAATGGAACTCTCTACTAAAGAGACACCACTGGCGAATTCAGAACCATCTGGGTATCCGCACATAATCACTTTCGTGAGTTTTTCCGGGTCTTTATCGACATTGCTGTCCAATTCCAAATAGCGGGCGTCTTCTGGAATATCCTCTAAAACTAATAGAGCCATATCACATGAGTAATTATTCCATAACGGATGTGCCGGTGTATTAAAATTTCCAGAGCTGAGTTTAAATTCAAGTGTATCGCCAGGGGGGACATTTTCAATGACATGGCTACATGTGAGGATGTATTTCTGCGCTAAACTTACAATAAATGCCGTTCCTTCTCCATGACTGCTGTGCAATAGCCCTACGGCAGATTCAATGTCTTTGATTTCCGCAACTCGCTTCTTATAGTCATTGGCAGCGCAGTCTATACTAATGTCGTTTGACGGTTCATCACTGTCTTGCGTTGGTGGCACATCATTCTTTGAAATTTGGTTTTCTTTCTTCAAATCAAGGAGTTTCTTTATCTCAGCATAATAAGGAAAATCTTCTGGTAAAACTGTCAAGAGGTATTCGTCATCCACATCATCTGGAGCATTACCAATACGATTGTCTTGGTTGGCTACGACTTCGTCTTGTAGGTTGACGCATTCACGCACATTGCCAAAATTTTTAGATGACTGCCTCTTTAAATTGAAATATGCATCGGCATAAGGTTTACATTCATCCTTGCAGATAATTAAGTTTTGCTTCCGAAGTCCACTTTCGAGTATTAACCAAAGCTGCTCATTTGTATAGTCATTAAACATTATCTTGTAGTTGAAACGACTACTAAGTCCCGAATTAGAATTGAGCATCTGATTAATTTCATTCGTATAGCCTGCCATTACTATAGCCATCTTCCCTTTGTAGTTCGGATCAGTCATTTTGGCGGTTATCTGGTCTAGAGCCTCCATTCCCCACTTGTCATTTGATAGCATATATGCTTCATCAATGAATAACACACGACCGAACGACTCGTCAAACATCTTTGTGACATTTTTTAACGTGCCTCCCACATACTTGTCGACAATCTTATCTTTCGTGTAAATCTTTACCTCATCGCTAGACAATAGTCCATAGCCGTGAAGGATTTTGCCAAGCAACTGAGCAACCGTTGTCTTTCCCGTCCCAGGATTACCCATAAACAAGAAAGTTAGGTTTGCAGGTCTGATACCAGGAACACCACGTTTAATCTTCTTACGCTGTCCCTTGGCTTTGTTTGTAATCTTCCAAAGCGTATCTTTTACATTGTCAAGCCCAATCATACGATTAAGTTCACCACGTAACTCTTCCTCTCGTTGAGGACTCATTTCTCGCAGACAGGCCAGGTAGCTCTCAGGTATACAGTCAACGTCCAGTGGTCCACGTCTTCCGTGCAATTCTCGGTACATATCAAGAATCTCCACTGCCATAGTATCCATTTCACGGGCATTAGCAAACGTAAATGGATTTCGCATGTTGTATAGGTTCTCTATAGCTAGTTCCATCCATTTATCAAAATCTGCAGTAGTCACTAATCCTTTAAATTTGGAACGAATGATAGTGGTTAGGGTGCTCGGAGAATAGTCCTCGAACTCGAAAATGTTAGGAATTCTTGACCTCAAACCTGCATCAGCCTTATCAAGGAATTCATTCATCTCACGACTGTAACCAGCGAATATGTATAAGGTGTCTTTGCGACTTTCCAACTCTGTGAGAATCACGCCAAGTGCTTCCTTAGCATAACCATGCTCATCTTCACGCTGGTAGAGTTGATGTGCTTCATCTATAAACATGACACCGCCTCGAGCTTCTTCACATTTGGCCAGAGCCTTTTCCTGAGTACCACCAATATGTCCTGCGATAAAATCCTTGGCTGTGGTTTCAATAAACTTTCCATTTTGAAGAATGTTCTTTTCCTTCAGTATGTCACCGAAAATTCTAGCAACGGTAGTCTTACCAGTGCCAGGATTACCGAGAAAGGCCATGTGAGGACGGAAGCGTGGAGACTGCGGGTGATTGATTGAAAACTCCAGTTTTTCAATATAGTTCTCAAATTGTTTCTTAATCTGGTCAATACCTTGTAGGCTGTCAAGCTGCTCAAAGGGTGGCCTCTGACTATTCCCATCATCAATTTTCACCTGAGTGGGATCTATTTTTCCAAATGTGTCAAAATCCTTCGGCAATATAGTTAATTCTGTCAGGTGCTGTTCAAGAACCCTTGCGCTCATCTTGCGGTAGAGTTTGTCAAGCAGGTTTTTTGCTTCACCTGCATTGGAGAATTCTTCACGACTAATGCGACTAAAATAATCAATGGCGTAGGGGTGGCAATCTTCGGCAAGAGTTAGTGGAATTGGTTGGTGGTGTACTGCCATCTGTTTGAGTATCTTCCATAGTTCCTCATTGGTGTAGTCGTCAAAGTGGATTTTGTTGGGGAAACGTCTCGTCATACCTACATTACTTTTTATTAAGCGTGTCATTTCCGTAGGATATCCAGCCAGAATGACACACATTTTCCCCATATAGTTCTCATCGGTCAGAGCTTTAGTCATGGCATCAACAGCCATTGTGTGTCCACTGTTCATGAGTGAATATGCCTCGTCAATAAACAAGACTTTGCCTACGGCTTTGTCGAAAAATTCCATTATGTTATGCGACGGATTCCCTTCATTGATTCGACTCACATCTGCCTCTATCACCTCGGAAGACTCTAGAATGCCGAATCCGTGCAATATCCTTCCAATCATTTTTGCCACGGTGGTCTTTCCCGTACCAGGATTGCCGCTGAATATGTAGTTCATGTTCTCTTCGGCTGGTGCAATGCAGTTGGTTAGCCTCATCATGTTGCGGTCAGACTTTACCTTCGTAATCAACTCTCGCAGTTGCTTCTTTACCTCACCAAGACCAATGAGTTCATCCAAGTCGTGCATGATTGCCAGTTCCTCTTCAGTAGAGATGTCCTTGATGTGGCGCATATACTCCTCGGGGATGCATTCTACATCCATAGGACCATCATTGCCTTGTTCTGTGTAATTGGTCTTGATTTTCTGCACGATATTCTCTACCTCGCCTGCATTGCCCCAATTCTTGGGACTACGCATGCCATACTTATATGCCAGTAGCATGCGTAACGCAGTGTGAAACTCTTCCGTAACCGCCATGTCACCCATTGCATTTCTGGCAATCTGATACAGCACGTCCGGTTTGTAGTCCTCAATATTCCATACATAGGGCACACGGCGACTCAATCCGGGATTGCCATGCTTAAGGAAATAATCGATTTTGTCTGGATAACCAGCAAAGATAAACACATAGTCCTTTCCTTCAGAGGTCATGAAGGGAAGCATGGCTCCAATAGACTCCCGGCCATAGTCGGGGCCGCTGCCGCCTTGCTGATCTTCATCGCAGAGGAGATAGGCTTCATCAACAAAAAGTACTCCTCCGCGAGCCTGTTGGCAGACTTCGCTCGTCTTGATAGAGGTCTCGCCAACATATTGTCCAACGAGGTCAGGCCGCGAGGTTTCAACAAAATGTCCATGCGTGAGCAGACCCTCTTCGCGAAGGATTTCTCCTATGATCCGTGCTACGGTGGTCTTTCCTGTGCCTGGATTTCCAGTAAGAGCGATGTGAGGATTGAAAGTACGGCTTCGCCCTTCTTTGAAATCATGGAAGGCCTTGATGTAAGCCCTGAACTTATTCTTAATTTCATCCATCCCTATGAGGGAGTCCAGTTTCTTCCATCCACCCTCATCATTCAACTTTTGAAGTGAGAGTTCAAGAATGCGCTTGGGAAGAGCAGGATGCATCATCTCTGTCACAGTTTGCAGTTGCCTTGTCTTATGAGTTTCTGAATCAATTATCTTTCTACCTTGTTCATCTCTAAGGGGAAAGTCCTGCCAAAGATTGCGACATACAACCTCGAATGGAATGTTGAACAAACCTGCAAGGCCATTTTCCTCAATTCGTCGTTTGTTGAGCACATGGCCTATCTCATCCGTTCCAGGGCGCCCAATGCGAAACAGGGTAGAATGTTCGATTTTTATGTGTTGTTCATCTTGTGTTTGAGGAAAAAACAGGTCTTTGAAATATGACTGATAAAAGAACTGGCCCCCTCCGGAATTATATAGGGTAGAAGCGTTAGCCACAGAATACAATACAAGGAAGCGTAATGGTAGGTTCGCTTTGCTATGTCCTAGAATTAATGGCTTTATCTTTGCAATAACAGTTGCATATTGGCGCGTATCTATCTCTGAAGATTCTGGTGTAGTGAAAACAACGGCAAGTTTCCTTTCGGGGTAATCATCAGCATACCTGAAACAACGGTCAAACAAATCTGGCATATTCCTCTTCGTTTGATAGAACTTCCCTCTCGTGCGGTCGCCGCCAACCATGATGTCTGGATAATGGCTTTGCAGCTCCGTCGCATTATTTTGCTCCTCATCACGTTGCACACTGGAAGGTAACGTACTCGAATCAGACGCATTGCTGCTTGCAGGACTATTATTAGGATGAGCAAACCCCAACGGCCCACGGCATCGTGGATGCCGCCTGTGTGGAGAAGCTTGCGTTTGGGATTTTTGACGATGCTTCTCGTCACTTGCCTCGATCCGGCGAAAAAACAACGCCAAATCCCGCTCCTGATAGCTGAACAGGTTGTCTGCAATGTTGTAAAACACGGTAATGTATCCATTCTCGTGCATATACAGATAAAGTTCCTGCCAAAGATGGTATCTGCATAAATCCTTGTCGACATAGAATTCGTTTGTTGCCGAAAGTCCATAGATTCCGGTAACAAGCGGACGGCTGTCGATATTTAGCTCTTGAATCCTGCTAACAGACATGATAACGCTTATTTAATATTACTTCTTTCTCGTATTCTCTTGGCTGCACCTTTTTCTGACATACTTTCAGCAGATTCCATTTCCGGCATCGGAGCATGAGTTGCGCATTTCGGCTTTCCCACTTGATAACCACTTTGCTCTATCTGTACTGCCACATCTGATGCTTTCTGCTCAGTTTCCTCATCAGTAAGTTCTCTCGCGCTGTTGAAATGGAATCCCAATGTGTTCTTGTCATCGTCATTAGGCTCTATAGTCACTGTCACTTCCTCACCTAAGTCGTTTCGTAGGCGGGCAAAGAAGCCTTCACGGTAATCGGAAGGTATTTCTCCGCCCATATAACCTATTTCTTCTTCTCCATTCTTCTCAATCACTTCCCACTGCTGTTCTTCCATAACTCCGATAATGTCGCTGACTGCCTGCATGCGTGCTTGTGACAAATTGACTCTCGCAACAGACTGGCTGGTAATCTCTCGGATATCCACTTCACCCTTAAGGATTTCTTTCTGAATTTCGTCAAGCCGTTCAATGGTCATATCGGTTCCGCCCTTCTGTTCTATCTCGTCTTTCAATGCCTGAAGATGGTCTCTGAGTGCGTTATATCGGCCTCTTGACCAGAAATTATTCTCCACAGATACAGGAGTCTCACCATCATCTTCGGTAAGCTGAATTTCACGCAGATTGTTCACCGTCTCTAAGACAGCTTCCAGCAAGGTACGGGTCAACTCTTCTTTCTGTTCATACTTCAGTCGTTCGCGCGTACAATTTATTTCAAGTTCTTGTGCAGCAAGAAGAGCAGCGTTTGCAGCGGCAGACAATTCTGCTCCGGTAGCACCAATGTTGGCAAGAGCCTGCATTTGGCGACGCACCCTCTGAGCCTCTTCGGGTACGAAACGGTTTAAATCATTATTGTACTCCACTTCGTCCATCAGCGCAAGAGCCAACTTTGCGCGCTCTATGCCTCGAGCGTCAATAGCGGTCATCCTGTTTTGGATTTCAGCGACTTCGCCTTGAATGTACTGTATTTCTTCTTCCTGCTCAGAGAATCTCTGATTTATTTGCTCTTCCATTTCACCAACATAGTCAGTGAGATTCAGCAAACCCGCCTCGACCATGTCTATGTGTTCATTGGTGGCATCCAAACGGGTATTGGTCAAATCAACATTCGACTGAACTTCTGCTATTTGGTTGAGAAGGTCGCCTTGAATGACAGCCATATCATGAGCCAAACCGTCTATTCTGGAATCTATTTGTCTATGCATATTGTCCATATCATCATAAACCTTGTCTTCCAGATTTTTTAGGGCTTTTTGCTGTTCTCTGCGCAGTTTCTCCAGGTTGCGACGAGTATCCTCACGCAAGTCAGAAATACGACCAGACATCTCCTTTTCTGACTTTTTTATCTTAGCTTCCATTGAACGTTTTGCTTCTGCAATTCTCTGGTCTGCGCGTCGCTTCGCTTCTTCTGCAGCACGTTTAGCTGCCTTATCAGCATGCTCTTTCAATTCTGCCATTTGCTTCTCCATACGGGCCTTGTTCCGCTCTGAAGAGTTCTTCGCCTCTTTGACACGTTGTGCTAAAATTTGTTTTAATTCTTTTTGGGTTGTTGGATTAACGTTACCCAGAAAATCCTTAAGTTCTGGACTTATACTCCAAATCCTGCCTTGATAGGTCTCATATGAACCAAAAGGCGTATCTACTCTTGTACTCATAATGTTTTATCTTTTGTTATATTTATTGGTTTATTCTGTTATTGTTTTTTGTACAGCGCTGTTTGCCATACCCACAGGCAGCCCTTCTCCTGTATAGTCGGCGTTTGTCAGTCCGATGACGCTGACGTATGGTCCTTTGAACCTTATTTCAATTTTCCTACGTTCTTCGGTAAACATCCTAGCATGGCCGGAAAGCCTGTCTGTAAGGAAGTGTACTCGTTGGTTTGATGAGCCTCGAAGTCCTAAATTATCATTTTTCTCGTGTATGTACGGGCCATCAATCAGCACGTCAAGGTAACTGATGAATCTTAACGCATCATCTGTTTTGAGTTGCTCTATTTGATAGCCTGTATAGGAAATGACATTCAAATCAGGGCGTCTTGCCAATACCTGGTTCAGAAGATCAGCTAAAAGGCCCGCCTGCTCCATAGGCTCACCGCCACTGATAGTAATGCCTTCTATCTCTGGCCGACTTATAATATCTTGAGTTAATTCGTTGACGTCAATCAGTATATTCGGTGAAAAACTGCGACCCTCAGGCGTCTCGCAGTGAGGACACCGAAAAGGGCATCCCTGTACCCACACAACATACCTGAGGCCGGGTCCCAAGGCTCTGGATCCATTTCGGCATAGTTGCAGAATGTTCAGTGTGGAACTCATTTTT
>JAEEGL015235286.1_pt1 | contig 14623 bp, 12 predicted proteins | sample 9134231 | NCBI WGS metagenome assembly JAEEGL01 (sample SAMN16246548, study PRJNA631951) | gut metagenome | biome: gut microbiome; feature: rumen; material: fiber-attached | host: Bos | place: Iran: Karaj | collected 2018-10 | reverse complement strand
TATTCGCTTAAAAAACGCGTTCATACTGTGTTTTTTCTCCGTATCGTCCGGTTGGTTCTGAATTGTCTTCCGACCGCGTAAATTATACCAATTCCGGAGTCCGAATGCAACAGTCGGCGAACGGGGACCGAAGGGGGACGGAACGGGGGACAGAGACCGGTTTGGCAGGGGCGTGACGGGTGCGGAACGGGGGACAGAGACCCGTTCGGGCCCGTTCGGGGCTAATTCGGGCAGCCGAACGGCTCCGGATGCCCGGCGGCGCCCTTAATATGTTATCCTGAGCCCTGCACGGCGCGCCGGGCGCCCGCTGTTTTGCCGCGCATTTTCGCGCGTTATTACCGGTTATTCCCGAATATTCCCGAAAATATCCGGATTTTTCCGAAAATTTCCTCAGATCACCGCATGTTTCCGGATATTTCCGGGCCTTCCCAAAAACGCGAAAATGCGCAGCAAAACCCCGAACGGGTCTCTGTCCCCCGTTCCGCACCCGTCCCTGCCCCTGCCAAACCGGTCTCTGTCCCCCGTTCCGCACCCGTCCCTGCCCCTGCCAAAACCGGTCTCTGTCCCCCGTTCCGTCCCCCTTCGGTCCCCGTTCGCTGACTGTTGCATTCGGACTCCGGAATTGGTATAATTTACGCGGTCGGAAGACAATTCAGAACCAACCGGACGATACGGAGAAAAAACACAGTATGAACGCGTTTTTTAAGCGAATAATATACGGAAAAGAAGGACCGGACATCACAAAAGACGAGCCGGAAAAAAGAGCGTTTTTTAGATTCTGGGAAATAGCCTGGAACAAGCGCTTCAAACTCATAGGCATAAACTTCATGTACTTCGTCTGCAACTTATTGTCCACCGCAATAGCAGCGGCGGGATACATGCTCGCGGTCTCGTTCTACTACACGTTGTCCCGCGGGATCTCGGTCTGGAAAGCGATCGGCGAAAGCGAGCACCCCGATCAGGCGATGGTAATGTACTATATGGGCCTCGCGTTTGTCACCATCTTCATGAACGTCATACCTGTATTCTCAGCCGGACCGTTCCGCTCCGGACTCACGTTCATCACACGCGCATTCGTGCGGCGCGAACCGGTCTTCTTATGGCACGACTACATATCAAAAACCCGCAGCAACCTCGGCCTCAGCATAAAAGCGATGCTCATAAACGGATTCATAGGCGTATGGGACATGATATTGATCGCGTTCTATATGGCATGCTCGGCTAAAGACTCAAACATGGCGGGAGTAATGCCAAACTGGCTACTGTTCATTTCGGCAGCCATCGCGATATTCACGACGGCACTCCTGCTTATGATGAGCATGTACATTTACCCGATGATCGTCACGTTCAAACTGACACTGAAGCAGCTGTACAAAAACGCCGTCATTTTCGCACTGATCAAATGGCTCCCGAACCTGGGAATAATGCTGCTCATTGCCGCGATGGTGCTCCTGCCGCTGCTGCTCATAAACGGCTACTTTGCGTTTATCGTATCGGTGCTGCTCTATGCGGTTATAGGCCAGTCGTTCACGGCGTACCTCCAGACGTTCTTCGTATATCCGACACTGAAAAAATACATGATCGATAATCCGAAAGCGGACAAATCAAAGGAAAACGGACAGGCGGAAACGGACGGGAGCGCTCCGGACACAGACGGGGACAACGGCGACGGCGGACCTGCGGACGGCGGAAACGGGACGGATACGGGCGCTGACGGCTCCGAAGCCGGGAACGAAGAGAACGCACAAAAAGAAGAAAAATGGGTCTACCCGGGGCTTTGACAGAGCCTGCCGGGGAAAAGGCATCCGGCGCCGGATCAGCCGGATCATAAGGAGATACTTGATATGCATTACTACGAAGAACGCAAAAAGAAAGGCGGAGGAAAACTCATCGTCATCATAATAATAGCGGTGATCATAATCGTTGCCGCCCTTGCAATAGTATTTAATTTTGATAAACTGCAATACTATTTCAAACACGGCGAGATGCCCGATCCCGACGCCACTATAACAGCGACGCCTGAGATCACTCCTGTTCCTACTGCGACGCCTGCCCCGGTACCTCCGCTGAATCCGGCAGAAGACACGATAGGTACGCGTTTCAATCCTCCGGCCGGATACGTAAGGCAGAACGTCGAAGAAGGCTCATTCGGAGAATACCTCAGAAACTTTAAACTAAAGACGTTCGGTTCAGTTGCAAAGCTCGCGGACGGAACGGATAACCCGAACGCTCCGACCGACACGGGCGTACTTGAAATGGACATAAGGAAGAACGGACTTCAGCAATGCGCGGATTCCATAATAAGGCTTTACGCCGAATACTGGTACGCCATGGCACAGAAAGCCGAAAGTGAAGGCAGAAGCAGCGCGGCGGACTACGAACACATCACGTTCGACTGCTATACGAACCCCGTATTCAAACTTGACTTCGCGACGTGGACCCAGGGAAACAGAGTCAAAGCAAACGGGAACAAACTTGAATGGTACCAGTCTCCCGACGCCACTCCGGGCGATACTTCGTACGGCACGCTCAGGTACTACCTGGACATCGTATTCAATTACGCCAACACATATTCACTCAAAAATCAGATGATGGCGGTCAACTCTTCCGATCTGCAGGTAGGCGACTGCCTCATTATCACCGCCGCGCAGACGGGCGGAACTGACGGACACGCGCTTCTGGTCGTTGACGTAGCGATAAGTCAGGAAACGGGCAAAAAAATATTTATACTTGCCGAGGGCAATACTCCGGCGACAGAAATGTACATACTCAGGGACGTTGTCAACAACACAGTCTGGTTCACCCTCGATGAGGACGGCAGCTTTACGAAGACGGCCGCGGACGGAAGGGTGGTCAACTACCCGCTTGATTCATTCAGGAGGTTCAAACGGTGAACGGGGAAGCAGACAATAAAATTACGGTCAGCACTGCGAGAAAGCCTTTTATGACTGATCCGGCGCTCCGAAAAAAGCTCAAAACGGCACTGATCATCGCGCTTTGCGTGATCGCGGCCGTTACCGCCGTCTATTTTACCGCGGTGGGGATCTACAAAGCAAAGCTGGAGAAAAAATACCCGAAGAGCGTTGTGAATTACAAGAAAAATACCGTATGCGAAAGGTTCAACGTCCCGGATGGATTTTCACGCGTGCAGTACGCTGAAGGCAGCTATCAGGACGATATTCAAAATCTTAAGTTAAAAAAGTTCGGTCTGGGAGTTTACACATCCGAGGGTAAACGGGTGTTCGATGCGCCTCTTTGGGGCGTTATCGACGGCGCGGCCTCTGCTGAAATGTGCGAAAAATACGGCTTTGGAAAAGCTCTGCTCCTTCCGGACATAGCGCATGTGGGTGATGCGGTCGGTGCAAACGACGTATATCCGGGCTGCTTCTGCGGCTCTATGACTTTTAGTGAGGATACTCAGGCATACTGTTATTACGGAACTGTGCTCGACGTGTGCCGTTCTGAAGACGGAAAAACGCTCGTGATCATCGCGGTGAGCAGCATTGACAGAGAGGCGTATGTTCTGACCGCGCCGGGAGACCCGGGAACGGTATGGATAGATCCATCGGAAGCAGGGCTTTTATTTAACGTGCCTTCCGGGGAAGCGTCGGGTTTTTACGAATACCGGCAATGATCTATGATCAGACAGCACAGGCGCGGGGCAGGTCAATATGGAATGGACGAGAGAGCAAACAAGGGCAATTGAGACGAAAGGGACCGATGTCCTTGTTGCCGCCGGCGCCGGTTCGGGAAAGACGACTGTTCTTGTCGAGCGCATTATGCGGTCGGTTTTCCGCGCGCAGGACCCGGTCGACGTTGACAGCCTGCTGGTAGTGACTTTCACCCGCGCCGCAGCCGCTGAGATGCGGGCGAAATTGTCCCTGTCCATGGACAAAATGATGGGAAATGTAGATGAGCCGAGACTTGTTGCCCGTATATACGATCAGCAGGTCAGGCTGCAGCGTTCGTGGATAACGACGATCGACAGTTTCTGCAAAAGAGTATTGACCGAAAACCTGAAAGAGAGCGGCATTGACAGCTCCTATACCGTATGCGACGATGCGCTTCGGAGCGAACTGCTCTCGAAAGCGGTGGAGGACGCTGCCGAAAAACTCAGCGTCGAAAAACCGGAGGATTATTCCGCGCTCATCGACTCATACGGAAATTATAAATCTGACGAAGAACTGCTGGAATGCGTAAAAAAAACTATCGAGCAATCGCTCTCGTTTCCGGATCCGTGCGGCTGGATACGTCGTGCTGAGCGTTCTTTCAGCGAACCATTTGAAAACGGAGATTTTTTGAAGACCGCCTGGGGCCGCTGGCTTCTTTATATAATACGCCTGAAGTTTGATTCGCTACTCGGAGAATTTCAGAAACTTCGCGATCAGTGCGACGTATATGATCTGAATAACTATGCTCTTACGCTCGACGACGATATCGAGCGCCTTAAATGTCTGATAGCACAGATCGGTTCGGACAATATTACCTGGACCGGGGCGTATGAAGCATGCGCGGGTCTGAACTTTTCCAAACTGGTTTCTGAAAAGAAGGCGGATCTCAGTGAAGCGTCTGTCGCAGCTGCGGACAGAATTCAAAAGAAACGCACTGCAATTAAAAAGGAGCTCACCGAAAAGACGCTGAAAAGACTTTTCACCGGGAGCGCAGGGGCGCCGGAAGAGGACCGCGTTTCGGCAGCGAGCGGGATCAAGACGTTTACGGAACTGTTTCTTACGGCATTTGACTTATTTGCCGCGGCAAAAGCGGAAAGACACGTTTACGATTACGGCGATATGGAGCACAAGTGCCTTGAACTTTTTGTCAAAAAAGCCGTTGACGGCGCTGAGGACGCGCCGGATCTGAACGACGAACATTATGTGCCCGAGCCGTCGGACCTCGCGCTTTCATACCGCAGGAAATTCACTGAGATATACGTGGACGAGTATCAGGATACAAATATGCTCCAGGAGTATATCTTAAAGCTGATCTCCGGAAACAATTCTCGTGAAAACCGGGAACCGTGCGCTTCCGGCCCGCATCTGTTTATGGTGGGCGATATGAAGCAGAGCATCTATTCGTTCCGCAACGCCTGCCCCGAACTGTTCATGGAAAAATACGGGAATTATTATGACGAAGAGCGCGATGCGGGTAAAGCACCGTCAACGGCAGGCACCCTTATCAGGCTTAACGCGAACTTCCGGAGCCGCAGGGAAGTCGTTGATTCGGTCAATATGATCTTCTCAAAGATAATGAATAACGATACATGCGGGATGCCGTACGGGACGGACGAATACCTGAATTTCGGCGCGTCCGACTATCCTGACGTCAGCGCAGAAGCGGACAGCAGGACCGAAATCGTAGTGATCGATCCCGGGAAAAGAGGGCAGGGCGCGGACAAGACCACTTTGGAAGGGTACGAGATCCTTTGCAGGATCAAGGAAATGATCAGCGCCGGTTTTCCGGTTTACGATAAAGAGCTGAAAGCGTCGAGACCGGTCGAGTACAGGGATATATGCATACTTATGCGCTCGCTCATCCCGAACGGCGGAAAACTTGCAAACGTGCTCAGAAGCGGAGGAGTACCTGTCAGCGACGTTGACGACCGCGCCGGACTGTTTCTCCATCCGGAAATGCGGGTAATACTGTCCTTTTTGAGGATCATTGACAACCCGCTCAACGACATTCCGCTAGTGTCCGTGCTGAAAAACGTGTACGGTTTCAACGGCGACGATCTTTTGAGGATAAAATTTGCGGTACGTGAGCGCAGCGTCCCGTTTTACAGAAGGATGCAGCAGTTTGCCATATCCGGATCCGCCATATCCGGTGCGTCAGACCCGAACAGCGCCGCGGTCAACAGCGCGGATCCTGCCTTAGCCGGCAGTCTTGCGCTCACTCGCGCTTTTCTCGAAAGGCTCGAACATTTCAGAAAAGAAAGCCTTCGCCGCCCGCCTGTTGAGACGGTGTGGGAGTGCATTGGCGAAAACGGGTTCCTCGAGGGCGTCCGCGCACTTCCTGACGGAGGTGTCGCTTTCTCCAACGTGATGCGTTTTATTAAAATCGCGTCAGAGTTTGAAGATTCCGGCGGAGGAAGTTTCTGCGAATTTATACGTTTCCTCGATCTTCTTGAAGAAAACGGGAAGATCAGTTCGGCCGCTCCTTCAGGCGGGGGGCGAAACAGCGTATCGATCTGTACGATACACCAGAGCAAAGGCCTTGAATATCCGGTGGTCATACTGGCGGAAGCCGGGCGTAAAAGAAACAAAAATGACGAAAACCGGCAGCGGATGCTGACACATAAAGAACTCGGCTTCGGCCCGTGCTGCTTTGACGCGCGCACGAGGACCGTATACCATTCGATCATGCGCGAGGCCGTGCGGCTGAGGATCGAGAGGGACGCGAGGGCGGAAGAATTGCGTATTTTATACGTGGCAATGACGCGCGCAAAGGAGAAATTGATTATTACCGGGATCGGGGCGGAATTTGAGAAGTTTAAGGATGAATGCGCGTCCAAGCTGGCTCCTTCCGGTAAAAAACCGGCGGATTATTATACGCTCGGCGCTGATGATTTTCTTACGCTGCTCGGCATGGCGGCGCTGTGTATCGACAGGGAGCTGGGGACGTCCTGCGCGCTCGTTCCGGGGACGTATGCTCAGGAGCTGCTCGGCAGCCTGTCTGATGATAAGAATGACGGCGGGTACGGGGCGTCCGGCGGGTTCAGCGGGTCCGGGGCGTCCGGCGGCAATGAAGACGGTTTTGGCAGCGACAATGATGATTTTAACGCTGAACCGGATGATGAGGGCAACGAGTTGTTCAGGCTCGTTTTAAGGTTCGGCCTTCCGCAGATAGGCAGGTGGAGCGGCAGCTCCGGCGCGGAAAAAGCAGACGGCGGAGCGCGTTTCTGCCCTTCAAAAGTATCAGTATCCGAAATTAAGCGGCTGTCCGATACTTCGGAATCGGAGGCCGAGGAAGATAGCGCCGTGAGTCAGACCGCATGGCTTTACAGAGAAAACGTGGTCTTGCGTATGCTTGATTCAGATGACGGTTTTTCCGGAGCAGGCAATGATACGGCGTCGGTTAATGCGTCCGGCAATGCATCCGGGAATGCGTCAGGCAAGGCGTCCGGGAAGGTGTCCGGGAAGGCATCCGGTGTTTCGGCCGTTAAAGGCGGCGCCGCGCGTACGGGCACGCTGCTTCACTGCTGTCTCGAGCACGTCGATTTCGAGAAGATCAGAAATATAGGGGGAGAACGCGAAAAAGCGGAAGACTATGCGATATCGCTCGTGCGCGAGCTTGAAGAAAGACGCTTTTTCACGCATGAGGATGCGGAGACGATACCGGTCCGAACGCTGGCCTCGTTTATTTGTTCGGATTTTGCGCTTCGCATGGCTGAGGCGTCGTCAATATTGCGGGAGATCCCTTTTGCGCTTGATTATCCTTCAGACGAACTGCTGGGCGAGCCTTCGTTTGCGGGCAATACAACTACGGTCCAGGGTATCATCGACTGTGTGTGCCTGTATGGCGACGGGTCTGTAGCTTTGATCGATTATAAAAGCGATACGGTGAATGAACGGGCGCCGGTTTACGTTCCCGTCGGCGCGGACGTCGAAACCGGGAGTTCGGGGAGCCGCGATTTTTCGCTGCATTCCGAAAGATACGCCGTACAACTGTCGATCTATTCGGACGTCATAAAGCGAATGTTCGGGAAATATCCGGAAACGATCAAGCTTTACTATCTTAAATACGGAAAAGAATTTGAAATACCTGCGGAGATGATGAACAGATGGAAGAAATGAGACTGCAGAAATATCTTGCACTTTGCGGCGTGGCTTCGCGCAGAAGCGCCGAGACGATGATCGCAGACGGCAGAGTCAGCGTCAACGGAGCGACTGTTACCGAGATGGGCGTAAAAGTCGGAGGAAAGGACGTTGTACGCGTTGACGGCAAGGCGGTAAAGCCCGAGCGCAATAAAATATATATTATGATAAACAAGCCTGTAGGAGTATTGTCCGCCGCGTCCGATGACCGGGGCCGCCCGTGCGTCGTTGATCTGATCGAAGGCGTAAATGAGCGCCTTTATCCGGTCGGCAGGCTCGATTACGACACTTCCGGGCTCCTCCTGCTCACAAACGACGGCGAATTCACGCAGAAACTTACGCATCCTTCGTTCGAGATCTGGAAAACATACGAAGCCGTTGTGCGCGGCGAGCCAAACGAGGGCAACGTCAAGCGTTTTGCCGAGGGTCTTACGCTCGATGACGGACCGACTTTACCTGCGCTGCTTACGGTGATAGGTCATAAGGGCAATAACGCTATTGCGGAGGTTCGTATTCGCGAGGGCAGGAACAGGCAGGTGCGCCGTATGCTGGAGGCGATCCATCATCCTGTGCTAAAGCTCAGGCGCGTAGGGTTCGGGCCGGTCGAACTTGATCCTGATCTTAAGCCTGGCGCGTGGAGATATCTGAAAGAGGACGAGGTGTCGAAGCTGCTCGGCGCTGCGCGCGTGAACGAATGAGCCGGAAATAACCCGAAAAATCCGGAAATAACCGGAAAAATCCGGGAATAAGCGGAAAAGTCCGGAAATAACCGGGAAAATCCGGAAATAACCGGGAAAGTCCGGAAATGTGCTGCGCTTTCGGAAAAGTCCGGAAAAGAACATGTTTCACTTGACACCCCAACCGGCGGGAATGTAAAATTTTCGCGAAAGATAAAATTTCCGACACGGAATAAGGAGGATAAAAAAATGGCTGAGAACGTACTGGACGAGAAGAAGATCGCGGAGAAGAAGAAGGCGCTGGAGAGCGCTATGGCACAAATAGATAAACAGTTCGGCAAAGGTGCCGTGATGAAGCTCGGAGATAACGTACATATGAACGTGGAGACGATCTCCACCGGTTCCATCGGGCTTGATATTGCCCTCGGAGTAGGCGGGCTTCCCAGAGGAAGGATCGTCGAAATATTCGGGCCTGAATCGTCAGGTAAAACGACGCTGGCGCTGCACGTTATCGCAGAAGCGCAGAAGAAGGGCGGAGAGGCAGCGTTTATTGACGCAGAGCACGCGCTCGACCCGGTCTACGCGAAAAATTTAGGTGTTGATATTGATAATCTTATAGTATCGCAGCCGGATACGGGGGAGCAGGCGCTCGAGATCACGGAAGCGCTCGTAAGGAGCGGAGCGATAGACGTTATCGTTATCGACTCCGTGGCGGCGCTCGTTCCGAAAGCGGAAATCGACGGGGAAATGGGCGATTCTCACGTAGGACTTCAGGCGAGACTCATGTCGCAGGCGCTCAGAAAATTGTCCGGAATAATCAATAAATCTAAAACGATCGCTATCTTTATTAACCAGCTTCGTGAAAAAGTCGGTATCATGTTCGGGAACCCAGAAGTTACGACCGGCGGACGCGCGCTTAAATTCTATTCGTCCGTGAGACTGGATATCAGGCGTATCGAGGCCATAAAAGCGGAAGGGACCGTGGTCGGAAACAGGACCAGAGTAAAAGTGGTTAAAAATAAGGTCGCGCCTCCGTTCAGAGAGACTGAGTTCGATATCATTTACGGAGAAGGCATCTCACGCACCGGTTCCGTGCTGGACATCGCCGTAGAGAACGATATAGTAGTTAAGAGCGGTTCGTGGTTCGCATATAACGGAGCTCGCATCGGTCAGGGCAGAGAAAACGCTAAACAGTACCTTAAAGATAATCCCGCCGTTCTCGATGAGATCGAGGCTAACGTCAGGAATCTGATCAGCGAGAAAAACAAGAAAGCTACTGTTTTTAATGCTTCAGAGGCGGTTCCTTCCGCCGAAGCGATGGCGTCTTCTCTTACTCCTGCGCCTGCGGATATTCCAGGCGCTGTTCCGCCTCCGCCCGTACCCCCTGTAAGCAGACGATGAGCTGTTCTGCTTGCTTTTTATTGTTGTAACTGATGTTAGACAGTATTATCGCGGCAGAAGTTAAAGACGGTGACGCCGGAGATTATGCGGTGCGGTTTCTCACTTCCGGTGAGGTCTGCTTTCATGCTGATGAGGTATGGGAATTCGGACTCTATGAAGAAGGGAAAACGTTAGAACTGAGCGGCGTTATTACCGCAATACTGGAAAAAAGGATGAGACAGTACGTGCTGCCTTACAGTACGTATTGCCGCCGGACCGAAGCACAGATCGTGAGCAGGATCAAAGATCACTTCTCTTATAAAAACGGGTATTCCGGGATCTGGGAGAAGTATATTGACGCGGCCGCGGAAAACGTTATAGCGTACCTTAAAGAAGAAGGGTTTGCGGGTGACGCGGCTTACGCGGGAGCATTTTTCAGAAGCAGCAGAGAAAAAAACGTTTCTTCCGCGATGCTCGTACGCGAGCTGGTGAACCGCGGGGTGGACAGGGACGTTGCGGAAAATGCCGCTAAAGAAGCAGAACGCGACGACGCCTCCGCCTGCAGAGCGGCGCTTGAAAAGAAATTGCGGACGAGACGCATAGAGCCCGGGGACGACGGAACTTTATGCGAAAAAGACAAGGCTGCCCTGATGCGCTTTCTGGCGTCAAGAGGTTTTGAGACAGGCCTTATTTTTCGTACGATAGACGAATTTGATTTTAAAAATATTGAAGAAAGGGAGTAGAAATATGGCCTTTTCCCCTGAAAAAATAAAAACTGCTATAGTTTCGCTCGGATGCGCGAAGAACCTCGTGGATTCGGAACTGATGCTCGGAAAGCTTCGTGAGCGCGGTTTCGAGACTGTCGCCGGGACAGAAGACGCGGACGTGATCATAGTTAATACGTGCGCTTTTATAGAAGAAGCGCGCGAGGAAGCTATTAATACGATACTTGAACTTGCCGAACTGAAAAAGAGCGGGAAGAGGAGGCTGCTCGTCGTAGCCGGATGTCTTGCACAGAGGTATTCTGAAGAGATCAAAGCGGAGCTGCCGGAAGTTGACGCGATCGTAGGAATAAACAGCGTTGATGAAATTGCCGACGTCGTGGAGAAAGCCTGGGGCGATGCGCCCGGAAAGGTCGAGGAAGCCGTTTCCGATAATTACGGAGTAAGTTACATGAACGGGCCGAGAGTGTTGTCAACACCTGCCGGAAGCGCTTATCTGAAGATCGCGGAGGGGTGCGATAACCGCTGCTCTTTCTGCGCTATCCCGCTGATCCGCGGCAGGATGCGTTCGAGAACTCCCGAAGATATTGTGAGCGAAGCAAAGGAACTTGCCGCCGGAGGAGTGCGCGAGGTCAATATCATTGCCCAGGATACAACTAAGTACGGTAAAGATCTTTTCGGAGAGCCGCGCCTCTCGATGCTGCTCAAAGAGCTTGACAAGATCGAAGGCCTTGAACTGATCCGTCTCCTGTATCTTTATCCGGATGAGATCGACGACGAACTTATTGATACGATAGCTTCTTCTAAGAAGATCGCTCATTACATCGATCTGCCTCTTCAGCACATAAGCGACGCTCTTCTTAAGAAGATGAACAGAAGGGGCGATTCTGCTCAGGTGAAGAACGTTATTTCAAAGCTGAAAGCGAAAATGCCCGATTGTATAATCCGCACGACGTTTATCGTAGGGTTTCCCGGCGAAACAGAGGAGGATTTTGAGGAACTGCTGTCTTTTGTCGGAGATTATGATTTCGACCGCATCGGTGTTTTCAAATATTCTCCTGAAGAGGGGACGCCTGCGGCTAAAATGACCGGCCGGGTGCCGGAAAAAGTCAAGCAGGAGAGGTATGATATACTTTATTCGGTTGCGCAAAGTATTTCGCACCTGAAAAATATTAACCGCATCGGTCAGATAGTGCGCGTTATAACCGAAGGCGTGAGTGAAGACGGCATTTTTTATTACGGCCGTTCATATGCGGAAGCGCCGGATTCGGACGGGAAGATCTTTTTTACTTCGGAAGAACCGCTTGAAGAAGGGGATATCGTCGAAGTTGAATTGCTTATTGCCGAGGATTACGATATGACCGGTAAAGCGACCGGAAGCTCGAACGGCAGCGTGACCGAAAACTGAAACGAAACCTGAAAAAGCAATGCAGGGGCCGTGAATTGACATTTGCGTTGATCCGTGTATAATTTCCGCGTAATCTTTTTTGGAGGTGGGTGCCTTGAATTTACCGAATAAACTGACTTTGGCACGAATGATTCTCGTATTTGTATTTGCTGTGTTCGCGTTTCCGCTTAATCTGTTCCCCGGATGCGGGTGGATCGCGCTTGGTATATATATCCTTGCTTCTTTGACGGACGCCCTCGACGGACATCTTGCAAGAAAAAACGGTCAGGTCACGGATTTCGGAAAATTTCTTGACCCTCTTGCCGATAAGCTGCTGGTCAATACAGCGCTGATCTCGCTTATTCCTTTTATGTTTGCGTATTACGGAGAGCTGGCGCAGATCGTGCTGTGGGGGACGCTGATCAATCTTGCGCGGGAGTTTGCTGTTTCGGGTATCCGGATGATCGCCGCAGGGAGCGGAAAAGTGATTGCAGCCGGGAAGCTTGGTAAGATCAAAATGGTAGTGCAGACGGTTGCGCTCGTTGTCCTGCTGACCGGAAGATCCGCGCATGCGGGGCTTTTCTCGCAGATCTGCATCATAGCGGGTCTTGTGCTGTTGGGCATTGCCACTGTGCTCGCGGTATGGTCCGGAATAGAATATATTGCCGGAAACAAGCATCTTATAAAGAATATGAAGTGATCCCGGAGCGCGGAGCGGTTAGCGCCGGAGCAGGAACTTAACGGGCGGATGATTATATTTTTTCGGTGCCATTCAATCGCTCTCTTGCGTTTTGGTACAGTTTTGTGGTATATTCTTATATGGTGACGGAGTTAACGCCACTGATTCGACTTGAAAGGAAGAAAAGAATGTTCGAAAGAGTAAAGAAAATAATAATGGTTCAGTTGGATGTCGACGACAGCCAGGTAACTTTGGATTCTTCTTTTGTTGATGACCTCGGCGCCGATTCACTGGATGTTGTTGAACTTATTATGGCTCTTGAGCAGGAGTTCAATATCGAGATTCCGGATGAGGACGCAGAAAAGATCATTACGGTTAATGATGCGGTCCAGTACGTGACCAATAACATCAAATAATTTTAAAATAATAAGACATGCCCGATTTCGTTCGTGCTCAGAAACTTTTAGGTTACAGCTTCAGTGACGTATCGCTGCTCGAAAGAGCGCTTACGCATACGTCGTACGCTAACGAGCACAGTGAAAGGGGACATTGGGACAGCAACCAGCGGCTGGAATTTCTCGGCGATTCGGTACTCGGCTTGGTGATAAGCACGTATCTGTATGCGAATTATCCGGGGATGGCAGAAGGGGAGCTGTCCCGTTTTCGTTCTAATATTGTATGTGAGGAGACGCTTTATGAAGTTGCCTCCGTTTTTTGTCTTGGCGAGTTTATGCTTTTCGGGCGCGGAGAAATATTGACCGGGGGGAGCCGGAAGATCTCTGTTCTGGCTGATTGCGTCGAATCTGTGATCGCTGCTGTTTATCTTGATTCGGGTTTTGAAAGCGCCCGCCGATTTGTGCTGGATAATCTCGGATTTCGCAAGCGCATCGATACGGCTGGCTCCGGTTTTGCTTTTTCGGATCATAAATCTGCGCTTCAGGAATTTTTTCACGACCCGGCCGTTCAGATCTCTTATTCGATCACAGGGCGCGGCGGACCCGATCACGATCCGTTTTTTGAGGCGGAAGTCAGCGTGTCCAGAAACGGTGCTCCCGTATGTACTGCCCGCGGAAAAGGCGGGAGTAAAAAAGCTGCGGAACAGGATGCCGCCGGAAAAGCGCTCGCGGAGCTGAACGCTTCCGGTAATAAACTTAATAAACAGAATTAAACCCGGCTTTCCTGACCGGTCAATATTACCGGTTATTACCGGATATTTCCGAATATTTCCCGAACTTTTCCCGGGAAATTTTTGATTTGCGGGCCGTTTTTTTGTATGATTCACTTCGAGAAGAGGTGATGTTATGCGATTCAGAGTATTCAAAAGAATCATTTACGTACCGAAAGGCGTGCTGATAATTGCGGGCGTGCTTGCCGCGGCTGTAATTATTGTCGTTATCAATCTTACGGACAGAAAAACGCTTCCCGAGTTGGAGCGTGAAACGGAATCAGCGGAGAAAAGCGGCGCAGAAATCGTCGTAACGCCCGTAAACGGCAGGGAAATAATTGACAACGGTTCTGATCCGGCTGGTGCTACCGGTCAGGGAGGCGAGCCGTCAACGCCTGCGCCGACGGTCGATACGAGAATGGCCGTACACATAACAGGCGCTGTGGTCAACGAAGGCGTGTACCGCCTTGAGCCCGGGTCGATCGTAGAGGACGCGGTCCTGCTTTGCGGAGGACTTCTGCCTGAAGCGGATACGTACTGTATTAATCTGGCAATGAAGGTCAACGACGGCATGCGTATCCATATTCCTTTTACGTTCAGTGAGGATAAAAGGTGGCTGCTCGATGTCGGCTATGCCAGCTATCAGGGTTCGTCCGCGTCTTCCGGCTCGGATGAGAACGGCGGCAATAAACTGGTCAACATTAATACGGCTTCGGTCAATGAGCTGATTACTTTGAGCGGTATCGGCGAGAGTACCGCGCGCGAGATCATTTCTTTTCGCGAGGAGCACGGCCGTTTCGAG